>MKWU01004767.1_pt1 | contig 15570 bp, 10 predicted proteins | sample 809101 | NCBI WGS metagenome assembly MKWU01 (sample SAMN05860141, study PRJNA318959) | sponge metagenome | host: Aplysina aerophoba | place: Slovenia: Piran, Adriatic Sea, Gulf of Piran | collected 2013-05-07 | reverse complement strand
CTTGAGCTTGACGTTTTCCGGGGCGACGTCCAGCACGCCGACCTCGGAAGCCATGATGACCATGTCATCGTGGGTGACGTAATAGCGAGACGGCCGCAGGCCGTTCCGGTCCAGCACCGCGCCGATCACCTCGCCGTCGGTAAAGGCGATGGAAGCGGGGCCGTCCCAGGGTTCCATCAGGCAGGCGTGGTACTCGTAAAACGCCTTGCGCTCCTCGCTCATGGTCTCGTGGCCGCTCCAGGCCTCCGGGATCATCATCAGTATGGCATGGGACAGGGGGCGGCCGGTCATGTGCAGGAACTCCATGACGTTGTCGAACACGGCGGAGTCGCTGCCGCCTTCGATGACAACCGGGAAAATTTTCTTCAGGTCCTCGCCGAACAACCCGGAATCGCACAATGCTTCCCGCGCATGCATCCAGTTGGTATTGCCCCGCACCGTATTGATCTCTCCGTTGTGGCACATGTAACGGAACGGGTGGGCCAGGCGCCAGGACGGGAATGTATTGGTGGAAAAACGCTGGTGCACCAGCGCCAGCGCGGATTCGATATCCGGGTCGGTGATGTCCGGGAACATGGGTTCGAACTGGGAACCGGTCAGCATACCCTTGTATACAAAGGTGCGATATGACAGGGACGGGACATAGAACAGGTGCTGCTGCTCCAGGTCCGAATTCCATATCTCATGTTCCACCCGCTTGCGGATGACGTACAGTTTCCTTTCGAATGCCGCCGCGTCGGTGACGGTTTCGGGACGCCCGATGAAGATCTGCCTGAACCTGGGTTCGCCTTCCAGGGCCGTGGGGCCTAACAGGGAGTCATCGGTGGGTACGTCGCGCCAGCCCAGTACTGTCTGATCCTCTTCGGCGACGATGCGTTCAAAAATTTCCCGGCATTGCTCCGCTTCTGCAGGGTCCCGCGGCAGGAACACCAGCCCGGCGCCGTACCAGTCTGCCTCCGGCAGGCTGAAGCCTGCTTCATCGCACACGCGCCGGAAATATTTATGGGGTTTCTGAATCAGCAGGCCGACACCGTCACCGGTGTTCACTTCGCATCCGCAGGCGCCGCGATGCAGCAGGTTTTTCAAGATAGTCAGGGCATTCTCGACAATCTTGTGGGACTTGCGGCCCTTGATATCCACGACGAAACCCACGCCACAGGAGTCGTGCTCAGTGGCAGGGTCATAAAGCCCTTGCGCAGGTGGCCCCTGCCAGTTTTTGTTTTTAGATTGTTGCATAAGACTCCATCTTTTGCCGACCGGACGACCAGGTAAACATACAACCTTGTCCGGCGGATATCGAGCCACGCATGTCACGGTCTCCCTCGCTGTGACATGCTTTCTTTTATCTTTATAATACTAAAAGTGATCGCATTATATCTCATTCAAAGGTGCATGTCATGCCGGCTTTAACCGCCGGCTCCCTGCCCCTGCGGACGCAGGGGAACAAACCTGACCGGCTGTTGCAAGCAGGTAACCATGAAGTCCTGGAAATTTAACACGGCGGCATTCCAGGAACACGAGCAGGGCCAGGCGTGGTGCGACGCCATGTACCGGCTCTGCCTTCCGGTCGGCAACCTGCCGGATAAAGCGGGCTTTCGCGGCGAGATCATCTGCATCAATTCGCCCCTGGGTATGGAGTTTGCCCTGGTTGATGCCGAGCCCCACGAGATTTCCGGCCGCTACCTCAAGCAGGACGCCGCGATCTGGTTAACCCTCCTGCTCGATGGCGAGGCCTCGCTCAGCTATGACGACCAGCGGCTGGACCTGGCGCCGGGCGATATCGTCTACGGCCCCACCTATGTGAAAGCAGTGTTGCGCTTCACCCGGGATTTTCGCCAGCTGTTCGTGAAGGTGCAGGAACTGATTCTGAACCCGCGGGTGTTTGCGCCCCTGTCCCTGAATCTGGGCCACCTGCCGGCGCGCTCCGGTATCAATCACGTCTTCTCGGGCATGTTGCAGTCCCTGGCTGAGGTGATTGAAGACGTCTCCCCCGAGCAACTGCGCCCGGTGGAAATGGCGTTGACCGAATTCCTGATCACGGGTCTGGGCGACGAGAAGTCGGTATTCGGTCTCGGCGGGGTATCCGGCGCCAGGGCCCATCACCTGCAACGGATCTGCCAGCGCATCGAAACCCTGTTGAGCGAACCGGAGCTGACAATCGGCATGGTGGCGCAGGCGGAGGGCGTGTCCACCAGGTACCTGCAGCGCCTGTTCACGCAAGCGGGGAACAGTTTCATCCATTACCTGCGTACGCGCCGGCTGGAACGCTGCCGTGCGGACCTGGCCAGTCCCCTGCATGATGAATTATCGATATCGGAGATCTGTTTCCGCTGGGGATTTAACGGATCCGCGCATTTCAGCCGGGCATTCCGCAAGGAATACGGCATGTCTCCCCGGGAGTACCGGCGGCAACAGGTGGAAGAAAGGGCCCAATGATGATGGAACACGTAGATACGCTCATCAGCGGCAGCGTCATTGTCACCATGGACGAAGAGCGGCGCATTTTCAGCGACGGCGCCCTCGCGATCCGGGGCGACCGGATCGCCGCCGTCGGCAATCGTGCCGATATTGAGAACAAGGCGCATGCGGCCGGCGGGATCGACGGCAGGCGTTTCGTCATCACGCCCGGGTTTGTCGATGCGCATATCCATATTACCGGGGATCCGCTGACCCGGGGCTACGTGCCTGATGACATCAGCGACGGCTTCGGTGACACCTTGCGGCGCTGGGTGATCCCCCGTTACCTGGCCCATACGCCGGATGACGAACGGCTTTCCGCCCGGATTGCGGCCGTCGAGATGCTGCGCGCCGGGACCACCTGTTTTCTCGAGGCCGGCACGATTCGCTTTCTGGATGAGGTGGTCGAGGGGCTGGAACAGGCCGGTATCCGCGCACGCGTCGGCGCCTGGGTTGAAGGCCGCGCCTTTACGCCTGAAGACGATGAAAGGGAGTTGACCGGCAAGGCTGTCCGCGTGCTGGAGCAGGAAGTGGCGCGCTACCCTGCGGATGCCGGTGAAAGAATAGCTGCCTGGCCCATCCTGATCGGCCACTCGACCAACTCCGATGAAGTGTGGAAAACAGCGAAATCGATAGCCGATGCAAATAACCTCGGCGTATCCGCGCACATGAGCCCATACCGGTCGGACCCGGACTGGTACCTTGAAAACCTGGGGAGGCGGCCCATCGAGCACCTGGGGGAGATCGGCGTGCTCGGCGACAACCTGTGCCTGACACACCTGGTGCATATTGATGACAGTGAGGCGGCGCTGCTGGCCGAGACACGCACCAACGCCATCATCTGCCCGTTTGCCGCACTGAAGGGCGCCTTCGGCATAAGCGCACTGGGACGTTACCCGGAAATGGCTGAGGCAGGGATGAATATCGCACTGGGGACCGACGGTTACGGTTCCGACCTGATGCAGAAAATGGGCCTGGCCGCCGGTTTGTTCAAGGATGCCCGCCAGGACACAAAAACCTTCCCCGCACGCCAGGCCCTGGAAATGGCGACCGTTAACGGCGCCAGGGCCTTGCAAATGGCGGATGAGATCGGCTCACTCGCGGCGGGCAGGAAGGCGGACTTTGTCCTGCATGACACGGACCGGCCGGAATGGCGCCCTGTGCTGAACGTGCTGCAGCAACTGGTCTGGGGCGCGGACGGCAGAAGCGTGCACAGCGTCTGGGTGGACGGGGTGCGGGTGGTGGAGAATTACCGGCACACCCTGGTTGACGAGGATGAACTGTATGCAGCCGCGCAGAGCGCGGGTGAGGCGATTATCAAACGTTCAGGTATCCCGAAAGTTAATACGGGCTGAAAATGAAAAGGGGGACAGATTTAAATCTGTCCCCCTTTTCCTGTAATGGGAGGACTTATTCAGAGGCTCCCTGGGAGGTTCCAAACAGGGCTAAAATGCAAAAGATATATAAAGTTGTATTCCGGATCCTCTTATTCATGATTATTTCCTCAATATGTAAGCTTCATCAGGTTTATTTGCAAACTTTTTAACAGTTTATTCTACCGATTTGCCCAGCAGACGCACGAATTGATGACGCCAGGCGGCTGATGGCTTGTCCGACTGGGAATTGGCCAGCGCCTTGGGTGAAAACGGCAGGACGCCGGGGATTTTCTCCAGCATCCGTTTGTCTTCCTCGCCTATCATGCGGTCGAACGCGATGACGTCTTCCGCGGATACGCTGAAATCGTCGTTGCGCCAGACGACGAACGTGAAATACGACGTGACGTCGTCAATCGGCGTGGTCAACAGCAGCATGATGTGTTGCAGTCCCGAGTCATAGGAGATGGTGCTGCGCACGGTAAACGGCAGGTGAAAACCGGTGGTCATGTGGCGACTGACTACCTCACTTGTTCGGCCTGAACTGAGGCTGGCGCTGGCCGGGTTGTCCGCTACAACCTTATAATCATAGCCGTAGTACCCGCCATCCAGCAATTCCAGCTCTATCTCCGGGACGGAACGCCGCTGGTTGTTGCCGAAGGTGCCGGTGTGGACCCAGGGAAAGTGGGCGATATCGAGGAAGTTGTCGGTCATGCGCATGGCGCAGACCCGCCACAGGTCAACGGGGTTGTTGATACGCCGGAAAGACTCATCCTGTTCCTGGCTGATGCCCGGTAATTCCCTGGGAGAGTCGCCCAGGCAGACCCAGACCAGGCCGTACCTGATGCTGGTATTGAAACAGGCCAGGTGGGCATTGTCCGGGATCGGGAAGTCAGGTGCAGCGGAAGGAATAGCGATACACTTTCCCTCGCCGCCGAACGACCAGCCGTGATAACAGCAGTCCAGCACCCCGTTTTCCACGCTGCCTGCGGACAGGGGCGCCTGGCGGTGGGGACACCTGTCAGGCGCAGCGACGGCGTTGCCGGCAGAATCCCGGTAGATAACGATTTTCTCTCCCAGCAGGGTCCGGGCTATGGGCTGCCCCGCGATCTCGGCTTCCGTTGCCACGGCATACCAGTAGTCGCGCAGGGCCGGGTTATCGTGGAAGATTGGCACGCTTTTTATCTCTGTAAAATCTATCCGCAGATGACGCAGATGAACGCAGATAACTAAAAAAACTGTCTTACATCTGCGCTAAACTGCGGCTAAATTAGCAGTGACTTAGCAAGCTTTCTTGCACTGATGCGCCCGCAGACTTTGCAACCATATGGCCGGCAAACCTGGAAAGTATCGGCCAACCCACATATTATCGATAGTCATGGGGACATCCACATTACCTGGCAAACCGTCGCTTTCCCGCCCGGCGGGTGTTGTCGTCGCCTGTACCGTGGGCAACGCGGTCAGTGTCACGCCCATGGTGTACACCGTCTTCGGCCTGTTCCTGATCCCCATTACTACCGAATTCGACTGGTCCCGCGCCGCAGTGTCGTTTGTCCTGTTCATCATTGCCGTTGCGGGTGCGATCAGCTATCCCATTGTCGGCCGCCTGATCGACCGCTACGGCGCCAGACCGGTTATCCTGACGGGCAATGTATTATTCGCGGCCTCGGTCGCCTCGGTCTCCCTGGTTGAAGCCAGCCGTTTTCAGTTTTATACGGCTTATGCGTTGATCGGCATCAGCGCCGCCCTCCCCAGTTCAGTCATGTTTACCAAGGTGATCGCGGGCTGGTTCGATGAGCGGCGCGGGTTGTTCCTGGGCATTGTCGGCGGCCTGGGCAACGGCGTCGGCGCGGCCCTGTCGCCGCTGTTCGTGTTTGCGCTGATCAGCAGCTATGGCTGGCGGGCCGGATTCCAGGGCATCGGCGCGGCCGTCATCCTGATCGGCTTTCCCGTGCTGTACCTGCTGCTCAGGGACCCGCCCAGGGATACTGTCCGGAGCGAGCGGGAAGCGCTTGAAAAGACACAGGGGTTAACGCTGGCGGAGGCGTTGAAGACCCCAACCTTCTGGATCATCATGGCCGCCATCGCCCTGGGCGCCGGGTGCATGACCGCGATCTTCGCCCACGTGGTGCCGATGTTGCTGGACCGGGGCGTGCCGGCCGGACAGGCAACCACCGTACTGGCGACGTTTTCCCTGGTCACCGCCGCGTGGCAGATCGGTATGGGCTACATGCTTGACCGCATACCGAGGCCCTGGATCGCCGCGCCGTTCTACCTGCTGGCGCTGTGCGGTCTGATCCTGCTGGAATCAACCTCCAGTTACCCGTTGCTGCTGTTGTCCGGCGTGCTGATGGGGCTGGGACTGGGGACGGAATACGGTGTGCTGCCCTATTTCCTGTCCCGGTACTTCGGCACCAGGCATTACGGCGCAATATCCGGCAGCATGTACGGCGTGATCGTCCTGACCCAGGGCCTGACCCCGTTCCTGATGGACCTGGTTTTCGATATTACCGGCACTTATGATCCTGCAATTATAGTGATCTGCATCGGCCTGGTGCTTGGCGCCATACTGATAACCCGCCTGCTTCCATTCAAAGCGGTACTCAGCAAAACCAACGAGTAAATTTGGGACACCCAGCTAATTTGGGACACCCATAAATTAAATGAGTGTTTCAATTTATGGGTGTCCCAAATTAGCTTTTGTCAAATAAAAGGGCGCATTTGTGCAAGTCCTTTTGTAGTTTTTGTCACAAAATTGAACAAAAATACAACTTTTACAATAAGGGGTTGGAAATGATCAAGTTCGATAAAGACATCCATCGGATGTTCAAGGTTTTCGTCGCCGGGATTATCACTTCAACCATGGTTGTGCCGTTACCGGTCCTGGCGCAATCTGTCCTTGAGGAAATCGTGGTGTCTGCGCGCAAACGGGAGGTGTCACTCCAAGATGCGCCGATCGCGGTATCGGTACTGTCCGGCGCGGATTTTGATAAATCCAATGTCGTGAGGCTGGACAACTTCAACGGCTACGTACCCGGGCTCGTGGTCGCGAAGAACGATGGCGCCGGCCGTGTCGTAACCATTCGCGGCGTCGGCTGGGAAACGGCCCAGAACCTCACCACGCAACCCAGCGTGCTGACCTATATCGACGGCATTTACCTCGCCAACCCGCTGGCGATGGGCCTGGACCTCGGTGACATTGAACGGGTTGAGGTCTTTCGCGGCCCGCAGGGTACGGAGTTCGGCCAGGGCACCACCGGCGGGTCCATCAACATCGTGACGAAAAAGCCCCATTTCGACAAACTTGATGGTTCCGTAGAGCTCAGTTACGGCACTTATGACAACATGCGCGGACGCGCCTCGATAAACGTACCGCTTTCGGACACGTGGGCATTCCGGGCCGCGGTGCAGAAGTACGAGCGGGACGGTTTCGCGGAGATCAAGGGCGGCGAACTGGACGGCTACGACCTGGATGATGCCGATTCCTTCACCGGCAAACTGGCGGTGCTGTGGCAACCGTCGGAAGACTTCTCGGCGCACGCCCAGGTCTTCATCCATGACGCCGACCACGGCGCCGCGGCGCAGAAGAACGAGAATGACCCCAACCCGGACACGCGCGAACTGTCGCAGGACTATCCCGGCATCTTCGCACTAGAGAACTACAGCGCATCGCTGATCATGGAGTGGGACAGCCCCATGGGCGTGACGGTCAAGTCGCTGACCGGCTGGCAGGTGCTCAGGAAGGAACAGTCGGTGGACGGCGACCGCCTGAACGAAGAGAACACAGCGCTTATAAATTTCGGTTTCTCATTTAACAACTGGGACATACTGCCGTTCTGGGACAACGATTCCGATGCCGTCAGCCAGGAGATCAGCATCAGCTACAGCGGCGAGCAACTGGACTGGGTGATCGGTGGATATTACCTGCACCACGAGAACTTCAATGACTTCCTCGAGGCCACCGGTTCGTCACCGTTCTCGGCATCGCCGGCATCCCTGCCCCGCTCGCAACTGAACGCGCAAACCCTGCCGCCGTTCGCGTCCGATTTGAATTTTACCGAAGTCCGTACCGTGACCCGCGAAGATTACGCCTTCTACGGGCAGGCCACGTTCCGCATGAACGAGATGTTCGCGGTCACCGCGGGAGTGCGTTACCAGGACGAGGACCAGCTTGATGAGACGTCCCAGTTCTTCGGCATCTTCGGGGATGGCCGCCGGGAAACGAACGACTCTAAAGTGACCTGGAAGGCCGGCATAGACGTGCATCTCACCGAGGACAACCTGGTCTACGGCCTGGTCTCTACCGGCTGGAAGAACGGCGGGTCCGGCAGTCCCGGGATATTCAAACCCGACCGCTTCAAGCCCGAGGAGGTAACGGCATACGAGATAGGCACCCGCAACACCTTCCTCGACGGGCGCGTGCGCCTGAACGTCACGGCCTTCTATTACGACCACGAACACCTGCAGTTCACCTACGAGGACCCGGCGCCGTTTGCCGGCGGCACCTGGACCATCCCGGAGACGGAGGAGTACGGTATCGAGTCCGAAATGAGCTGGCTGCTGGCCGAGGGCTGGCAACTCGACGGCATGCTGGCCTGGCAGGACGGCAAGGTGAAGTCGGATGTGTTCGCGCTCGACGTGGAAGATTTTCGTGCAGCGACAAGGCTTTTCCAATTGGGTCTTTTTACCTCAGGCGCGGTTGATGAACGCATCAGGATGAATTTCGCCAACAATCTCAGGGGCAACGAACCGCCGAAACTGGTGGACCTCATGGCGCGCATCGCCCTGTCGAACACCCATAACTTCGCTGATGGTTCCGTACTGGATTCCCGGGTGGAGTATGTCCACCGGGGTAACTTCCAGGCCCGTATCTTCAATCATCCCCGCGTGGACGGTGTGCCCAGTTACGATATCGTCAACCTGTACTTCAATTACGACGTGGGCAACATGCCGGTAAGTCTGGGCCTGAGCCTCACCAATATTTTCGACAAGAACGGCGTCAACAACGTCTTCACCAACCCGTACGGGCTGTGGACCACGAGCAGGGAATATATCCCGCCGCGTGAGGTCATCGGCTCTGTCAGGTACAGCTGGAATTAGGCATGGGCGCTGACCAACCTCAACATGAGCTTCGGCCCACGCGCCCGACGTGGACGCACCTGGCCCTGCATGTCAAGGACATCGACAAGGTAATCGCCTGGTACGAGGAGTTCACCCACCTCAGTGTGCTGGCCCGGGAAGAGGACGAGGACGGGTACTCGGCCTGGCTTGGCGACAAGACCCGTAGCGAGAGCCCTTTCATCCTGGTGCTCGGCCAGTTCTTCCCCGGCCATGATCCGTTTGCCCCCGTGGAGCATCCGGCCCTGGCGCCGTTCAACCACATCGGTATCGAGGTGCCTGATAAACAGACCGTTGATGACATAGCCGCAAAGGCGAAGGACGCCGGTTGCCTGGTCCTCGGCCCGCAACAGATGCCCAAACGCATCGGCTACATCTGCTTTGTACGCGACCCCGAAGGCAATATGGTGGAGTTCTCCTACGACCAGGGTGTCTATGAGAAGGCCCGTGAGGTGTGGGGCAGCAACCGATAAGGCATACTCGTCATTCCGGCCCCTCTCGTCATTCCGGCACAAGCCGGAATCCAGTGTCCGCGCCCAACCATCGGGCGGCAGTTGCAAAACAGCGAAAGTCCTTACTCCAGGCCAAACAGCCCCAGTAATTCCTTGCGGCTCATTCGTGTCGAAAGGTCCATCGACACATCATCAATCAGGCGGTCGAACAATGCCTGCTTTCGTTCCAGGATCCGGTCGATACGCTCTTCGATGGTATCCTCACAGGTATATTTGATCACGTTCACTTTGACTGTCTGGCCCAGGCGGTGAGTCCGGTCTTCAGCCTGCCGCTCCACGGCTGGGTTCCACCAACGATCCAGGTGGAATACGTAGGATGCTTCCTGCAGATTAAGACCGAGGCCGCCCGCTCGCAATGATATGATCAGCACCTTGTGGGCCTCTCCGGTCTTGAATTGATTTATAGTGACCGAGCGGCGCTCCGCTGGCATATCCCCTGTCAGGGTCAGCGGATTGAACGCCCGCAGGTGCTTGGCCGCAGCCGCCACACCCGAGGCGCTGCTTGTGTACTGAGAGAAAACCAGGGCCTTGTGGCCCCGGGCCGTCAGCGTCCTCAGCCTGTCCCCGATGTCGTCCAGCTTGCCGGACGCGCCGGTCCTGGGGTCGGCGTTACAGATTTGCTTCAACCGGGTGATCAGCTCCAGCACGTGCCTGACGCCGACTTCCGCACCGAGCGACCTCAGGTAGACGACCCCTTCGCGCTCGGCCTTTTCGTAACTTTCTCGCTGTTCCCGGCGCAGGGGGATTGTTAACCTGGTTTCCAGCTTCGGAGGAAGATCGTCCAGCACATCCCCCTTCTTGCGCCGCAGCTGCAACTCAGCGTGCCGCTGCAGCAGCGACGCGCCGGGGCGATAGCGTTTGCGCGGCATTCCCTGGTCATGGTCGACGAACTCCATGATGGATGCCAGTTCCTCCTCATCGTTCTCGATGGGAGTGCCGGTCAACGCCCACGATCGCGTTCTCGGGATACCCTTCGCGGCCTCGCTCGTGTCGTTGCGATTCTTGATTTTCTGGGCCTCATCAAGCACGACCACGTCCCATACTCCCTTGAGGCCCCGGCACGCCGCAAGCAACCCCGCATCCGAACGCATGACGTCGTAGCTCACCAGTATAATGTCCGTTCCGGCCCTCCATTGCCATGCCCGGTCATCCGCTGAGCCGCGGATGATGATTGCGCTGAGATCCGGCGCCCAGCGCGCGAGCTCCCGCCGCCACTGGTCAAGCACACCGGCCGGGGCTACCACGAGACACGACTCGATTTCTCCCCTGACCCTGAGAATCCGTAGCGCCGCAACTGCCTGCACCGTCTTACCCAGGCCCATGTCGTCCGACAGCAACAACCGATCCATCCCGACCAGCGCTTGAACACCGTCGCGCTGGAACGGCATGAGTACGCCAGGCCACTCCAGCTGCTTGTCCGGAGGAGGAGGCGGAACCGGACGCGGTACGGCCAGCGCCGCCCACAGCCGTTCGGCCAGTCCGGATTCGGCGCGTTCTCCCAACGCTTCCATGGGTCCGGGCGCGGGAGTTGCAGCGTCGCGGGCTACCTGCATCCCGCTATTCGCCAGGCGAAGCGGCAACGCGATCACTGTTCTCAACCCTGGGATTGCGGTCAACGCCCTGACGCGGGGATCGGTAAACGCTTCCGCCAGACCCCGGGCAGCCCGCTCCAACGGCTCAAACGGGTCATCCCATTGCATAATCTCGGCGAGAATCATTCCGGCGCTCGATTCCGGCGCGGGGGGACCTGTCACCCAGAGCATCCCAGGGCCACCAGGCGCTCTGCCTGACACGACGTCCTTGCGCGCTACCGATGCTGGATGAACGCGGCAAAAGGGCAATCCGATGCTCAGGACGTCGAAGCAGCGCGAGGGTATTTCCTCAGCCAGGCCGAACAGCAAGGCAGGCGCCGCAGTGGACGATCGGAACAATGACTTGGCCAAGGACAACGACGCGCGCTCACTGGTAGCGCCCTGATACTCCATTCCGTCGAAGCTGAACCCCAAGGGATCTCCCCGCGCCGAAGTCTCGAACAGGGCGGCGCGAACGCTCCGGCCGTTTTGTTCGCCGACAAACCGCAGCCACCCGACCGCGCCGACACTCCCAGATCCACTTGTGTCGTGGAAGGGAACAGGCACGTCAAATCCTCGCCTAAACCCGCAGGGAGCGTACTCTACACAGGCTCGTCACTGGTTTCGCGCTCCGGGTCGGCGTTCTCTTCATACGGAGTGGTGAAATCTTCAAACTCGGTGTCGGGCCGGTAGCCCGGGTGCAGCCGACGCAGGTCCCACTCGTTGATGGCGGCGCGCACCTTGTAACGCATCCGTCCCTGGAAGCCCGCTCCCCCGGCCGTCGCATCGTAAGACGGCGGTTGCCAGTCGTAAGCCCTGTTGTACAAACTACGCAATGTTTCCACGGCAGTCTTCACAGTCTCGTCGCTGGGCGGTTCAAGGGTCAGACAGTCCCGCTCCAGCAACCGCATACCACTCTCGGCGCGGGCGCTGAGAACGCCGTATTTTGCGCTCTGTTCGAGTCTCGGCCGAACGTAGTCGCCGTCCTTCTTTTGTCCGTCCGGGCTGATGATGGCGGAGGCAAAATCCTCCGTCACCGCGCCGACTACAACCAGGCCGGGATAACTTTCTCCTTGAGCAAGTCCCATCCAGCGCGCAATTTCCGCGTAAGAACGACCACGCTGCAATATGGAATACGAACCGATCAACTCTACTTCGTCCAGGAACACAACCCAGCCCCGATAGCCGGCGCTTTTGATCAATTCGATGGCGAACCGCAATCGCTGTACCGGGAGGTCGGCGGGTTTCGGCGCACGAAATTTATAGTATTGCAACTGGTCGACCTGTCTCAGTCCGTTACGAAGCCTGGAAATCAGCATCCGGTCTCCCGCCCAAAAGGATTCGATCTCGCTATTAAGCTCCAGGTCTCCCGAGCGCTCGTGTACGATCCGGCTGGCGGGAAAGATCATGTTCAGAAGGCCGTCGGTAGCAGCGCCGTCGGCCCATTGAGAAAAGGCCGCGTATTCTTCGGATTCCGGCTTCAGGGATAGCGCGATCTCTTCGATAAATCGTCCACGCCGGTCGGGAATCCGACCGTTTTCCATGGCCGACGAAAATACCTTCCCCAGGTCATAGAGAGGAGTCTCCTTGCTGATTGCCACTTTGCTGCAAACGAAGCCTCGGGAGAGAGCAAGATGCTCCAGGTGCACCAGGAGATGGGACTTTCCCGAGCCGAAGTCTCCGGAAACCAGCATTCCCCGAGAACCTGCCTCCCGGCTTCGGCTGTCCGCTACTCCATCCAGCAGGCCGATAAAATTATCTTCGGCTCGCGCCTGGTTGCAGCCCAATTCGCGTACAGCCTCTCTGTTCGGCACGCCGTTGCGCAAGGCTTCCACCGCCAACCGGGCCGCGAGTTTTTCGTCTGCGCCAGGAGTCATTGGCTCCGGCCTCTATGAAAGCCGCACCAGGGCCGCCACCGGATTGGCGATGTTTCTGTCACGAACGTCATCCATCACCCTGGTGCGAAGAGCGGGGTAGATGCCCCAGCCTCTCATCGATTGCTCATCGACGAACGTGTAGTCGGTCAGCGCGACCAGCAATGTTCCCGGCAACCGGTCCACGTCATCGATAAATTCCCGAAGCAGCTCATAGTGTTCTATGGTCATCGCCCGTGTGTAGTAACGCGTTCCGTCCTTCGGGTTGCGGGGCAGGGTGACGCGGGTGTTGTCCAGGAGAATCAGAGTGCCTGAATATCCCGCGTAACGCACCCAATAAAGGGCCGATTCGATGAAATAGCGCGCCGTCGTGCGGTTGATAGGCGTGTGGATATGGAACGGCTTGATATTGCTTATCCGGGTGTTGGCGCCCGTCAGCCAGTCCAGCAGCGGCTGCCCGGCATACTCCCCCGGCGCCGCGCGCTCCCTCTCGAAAAGGCAAAGATGGGTCATGGCCACACGAAAGGCTTTGGCCATGTTTGCGTTCCTGGTTACCTCGCGCTCCAGGGCCGGTCGCAACTCAATGAGGACGGACTGTGCTTCGATACCGTTGGCGCGGGCGACAGCGTCGATGACGTTGACGTTGCCGTTCGGGTCGATACCATCGACCAGGTAGGCTTGCTTTGATAACAGACGCAGGACCACGCGGCGCGCAAGGAGCTGCCATTCGAGTTGTGACGCCAGTCCGAAAAAGAGGTCCTGCGGCATGTGGACGCGACTCGTGAGCGCATCCAACGCCACAAACAGGTGTTCCCGCTCTGCGCAACGGGCTTGCAACTCCTCGATAAGACCCGGCATTCGTTCCCCGGCGGTTACCGCGAACTTGACGGCGCCGCCGCCGTCCCTGGTGAACGTCGACAGGTACTCGCGGTCTATATGGCGCACCCAGTCGGTTACCGGGATAGCTTTGGTCATCCGTCGCTCTCGCTGAATCGGATTCCATAATACTCGGCGTTATCGCCCTCCGGCCCGATGAAGGAGAACAGGTCGCGCGAACGCCTCCGGGTTCCGGTAGATGAGGGGAAAGAGACTGTGGCGCCATTCCTGGTGCGTTGCGGCCCGTTCGAATCCAGTATGTACAGGTCGCGGGCGAAGTCATTGCGATCATAGTCGCGAGCGGCGCCCGGGAGAGCCGTCATCAGCTTATAGATCCTGGCGAGGGGCACAACGCTCCCGCTCCTCGACGACAAAGTGTCCGAAGACGATCTATCCACAATATCGGTGTAAACGCCATACAGAGACTCAAGAAAGCGTTGCGGAGGAAAGCCGCTGGATTTTTTCTGGTTCGCAAGAAGCAGGTCGACAAGATACGAGGGCCTTGCCGTGAATACCCTTTTTTTATCCACTCTCACCGCACGTTCCGCCGGAAGTATCCGTACAATAGACGGATAGGAGATCAAGAGTTCGTCCTGCTCCTGAATACTCAACCCCTTTGCCTCTGCAACGGTTTTGATCGCGTCGGTGTACCGTTCACCGAAGAGCAGTTGTTCTTCCTCGTCCGAGAACGGCCAGCAGGAGCCAGCGTTCGAGACCTCTTGCCGGAGCGCCGTCAAGGCTTCATTCAACTTCTCCCGGCAGCGCTTGATGCTTGCTATGTTGCCGGTTTGTGCGGCTTTCGCCAACGCGCGGGCTTGCGAGACCACGTTGCCGGCGGACTTCCGCGCCGCCTCGGCGGCACTTTCAGTATCACTGCAGGCTTGTTCGAAGCTGACCACTGCGCACGCTGCCGGAGACAACCTGGCCCGGATATTACGATGGATGCGCTGAGCGCACGCTGCCGGCGGCGGGTGGCCGGGCGTCATGCGCGAACGGTGAGGTAACTCCTGAAGACGCGGGGCGGTTTATTGACATTTTTCACTCACCTCCAGAATAGTTTGAGTACAGCATACCATGATTAATCTGCCGCTGCCAGAGACATAATAAAGGACCAGCAGTTCCCGCTGACCTTCCCCAGACATGCTTGATCTTTCTGCCTGCCCGGCTATAATTCACCATAAGGCTGGCGGCGTCGGTCAATGAACCGCCGGCATGGAAGGGGTGCCGTTGCGACCGCTGATCGCAGCCGCGCCGGACAGAACGGATAAGGCCATGGAGGTGAACCACATGGAAACGACAATGAGTAACATACACCCTGATACTGCCACCCTGGGCGATGAGACTCGGCAAGAGAGCGCGGTGTCGCGTCCCGCCGCCCGCCGCTTCGGTCGTCCGGGCGATGATGTGGTGCGCTGGGGCGAATTTCAGCTGGCTTTGTGGATGGGGGCGTTTACCCTGACCGCCATCCTCGGCGGTTTTACCTTCCTGTACACGGCCGTCACGGACTTGCGGGTGGCTATGGAAACGCAGCACGCCGCGATACGGGACGATCTGCGCTCCGAAATGCAGGCAATGCACACCGACATACGGGCTGAGATGCAGGCAATGCACACCGACATACGGGCTGAGATGCAGGCGGAGCACACCGACATACGGGCTGAGATGCAGGCGGAGCACGCTGAGATACGGGCTGAGATGCAGGCGGAGCACGCTGAGATACGGGCTGAGACAGACACCTTGAGAGATGCCGTCATTGACGTGCGCGAACGCGTCATACGCATAGAAACCC
>MKWU01004765.1_pt1 | contig 15585 bp, 9 predicted proteins | sample 809101 | NCBI WGS metagenome assembly MKWU01 (sample SAMN05860141, study PRJNA318959) | sponge metagenome | host: Aplysina aerophoba | place: Slovenia: Piran, Adriatic Sea, Gulf of Piran | collected 2013-05-07 | reverse complement strand
CGAGCAGCCCCGGCCCACCCTCCGCGATCGCTGTAACGCAGACGGCGATGAAGGCGGCCGACGCGCCCATGAGCAGAATGTAGCCGGAGCCAATGCGTCTGATCCGCACCGCCTGAAGAATGGTAGTGACGCCGCTGATCGCGAGCGCAGCGAATGGGGCCCATGACAGGTAGGAGTCGCTGCCGCCCGCCGCCCGGACCACAATGATGGGTGTGAGCACAATCCCGGCTATGGAGAGCATGGCGTGCTGGAACCCGAGTCCGAAGGCGACGGCGCGCGGCGGCCTCTCATCGGGCTCGTAGCGAATGTCCTGGATGCCTTCAGATGGTGTCGATGTCATTCTTGTCGTTCGCTCCAGAGCCGGTACGTCGTCAGATCGAAGCAGATCAATAGCAAATTACCTGTCTCCACTTTCCGGGAGCGCTTGAACCTGTCCTGCTCAGTGAGTGGAGATTTTTCTTCCAGGCTCCGTCACTTTTTCCACGAACGCTTCGGGTGGCCCACAGCTTTGCCTGGGGCCGTGGCTCTAGTGCGGCGGCCGAATGATCTGGTCGACTCCTTTTCGAAAGCCGTATTCCGGACCCAACTTCTCGTAGTCCACGCCGGTGAGGGAGTTCCAGTCCCACACCACCTGCCCTTCCCGCAAGGTCAGTTCGCAGAACAGCCGTTGACTTCCATCGATAGCCCCGTTTCCCGCATCTCTGAAACGGAACTTGCCTTGCAGCATCCGGAACCCTGCTATGTCGGCTACGGCTCCCGAGGTGAGATGCCCGAGGTCGTCCCGTTGGATTTGCTGCGCCGGGTTCCACGTGGACGCCTTGATTACTTCACCCAAAGGCATCCCCATCGCGAGAAACTTCGACATTGTCGTCTGCATATCCATCATCGCGCCGTTCACCGATCCTTGATGGATGTCAGTCGAAATGGAGTCCGGATAGAAGCCCTGCTCGATAGCCGGCACCGCATTGCGAAACACAAAGCTGCCGCCGCCATGACCGACGTCGAATTTCACTCCGCGTTTGCGGGCCTGATACAGGTAGTCGTAAAGTTTACCGTTCTCATCCACCCAAGGCACCGGGCCGCGGAACGCATGTGTCGGCATATCGCCCGGTCGCAGCCGCTCCAGCACGAGTTCATAGAAAGGCCGCTCCGGCAAGAAATAACCGAAATCCACCATCACCGGAATTCCCGCCAGAGTGCCCGCCTTGACCGCTTGATCGACCGACTCCCAATCCGGCTGACGGTAATGCGCGCTTTTAACACCTACAATCACGTCTTTGTGCTTCTCCGCCATCCGTGCCACTTCTTCAGGGTTGAAGTCCTTCTGCTCAGTGATGTCGGTGATCATTCCGAATCCGGCGATGTTGATATGAGCCAGCATCCGCGTTTTCAGTCGTTCCTTGTCAATGACGGTGTGACGAAAGAACTCGAAGTTCCTCCACCCGGAACTACCCGCGTCCACGGCCGTCGTGACACCTGTCGGTAGCGTGTTCGAGTCCGGCTGTACGCTGTTGTCGCCCGCCCAAGCCCCCGGGATGTTTGTCGTCGAGAACATATGAACGTGCAGATCGACCAAGCCGGGGGTGATGTAGAGGTCAGTGACGTCAAGGGTCTTTTCCGCCTTCGATGCGTCAATGGATTCCGAAACTGCAGCGATGACGCCGCCCGAAATGGCTACGTCGCGATGACCCGCGATCCCGTTCTTCGGGTCGATTACGTAGCCGCCCTGCAGCAGCAGATCATATTCCCCTTGCTGAAAGGAGAGTGCGAAGGCGAGACAGAAAACGAGTAACGTGGGCACTCGAATCCATGCCGCCCAACGTGTGGAGAGTTTTTTGGGGTTCATCCCGGATCCCTCGTTTTATCGATAAACGCCTCGGAAGAAACCACGGCCGCTTCCCGAAAGGATACTCGTGAGAGAGTGATTGTCAGACATTAGGCAGTACCCAAGGCGACCGATACGTCCGCCCGAGATACTTGTTGGCTTCGGCCTCCTCGAATTGCTCCGTTTTTGGGTCGAAGTGAAGTTTTTGATCGAGCCGCCATGCGATGTTGCCCAAGTGGACGATGCCTGAAGCCACGTGGCCGATCTGTATATCGCAAGAGGGGGTATCGCCCTCGCGGATACACCTGAAAAAATCACGCTTGTGCTTGATGTCGTCTTCCGACTTGATTCCTGACCCTTCTTTCACCAGTTCGCCCTTGGCGCCGTGCGCGCGCCAACCGCCGTTGCCGATGATGACGTAGCCGTTTTCGCCGTATATCGCCGCCCCTTCAGCGAAACCTTCGAGCGGCGGACGAGACCAAAGCCGCATTTCGTACATGAGAGTTGCGCCGGGGTAGTCCCAGTTCACGATGAGCGTGTCGGGCCACTGCTGCGCGTCGTCGAAGAAGAACTTACCACCACTGGTCGAGACGGCCGTCGGCCAGTCGGGCAGCTTCTTGCCCTGCGCTTCAAAGCCGGCCTCGAGCCCGCGGCGGGCGTAGTCGATGCGATGGACGCCGTCGTTGCCGAGGTCGCCGCATCCGTAGTCGAAGAACCAGCGCCAGTTACTATGGAACCGCACCGGGTTGTAGGGCCGCTTCGGCGCCGGCCCGAGCCACATGTTGTAGTCGACACCCTTCGGAACGGCTTCGTCGGGCGGATGGCCGAGGCTGCGTTGACGGGCGCTTTCCCAACCCTTGGCGTACATCACCTTGCCCAGGACGCCGGTGCGGATGTAGTCGCACGCCTCCTCATAGGTACTGCCGCTACGTGATTGGATCCCGACCTGTATGACCTTGTTGTACTTCCGTGCGGCCTGCAACATGGCTTGGCCCTCGCGCATATTGTGCGAAGCGGGTTTCTCGACATAGACATGTTTGCCGGCCTGGCAGGCAAGGATGGTCGGGATGGCGTGCCAATGCGTCGGCGTGCCCATCACAATGGCGTCGATCGATGGATCGTCGAGCAATCGCCGGAAATCGGTCTCGATCGCCGGACGCTTGCCCTGCAGGTCCTCGACCCGTTTCGCACGCTCTTCGAAGAGTCGGGTATCCACGTCACAGATCGTGGCAACCTCTACTTCAGGTAACTCGGCGAAGCCGTACAGCAGTCCTCGGCCGCGGCCTCGTATGCCCATACACGCAATCCGGAAACGCTCATTCGGACCGGCCTTTGCTTGACGTGTTCCGGGAACAGCCAAGCCGGCGCCAGCCAGCGCTGATGTATGGAAGAAAGTGCGACGGTTCATGTTCATGGGCATGATGGATGACCTCTTTCGTCCGGCGAAATGAGGAGCCGGTCTGGGGGTATTCTACCAGTGCCCCCGAATTCGTGGGCGGTTTAGCCTGACGTGATCGTGGCCGGGGCTCAAGTCCGGAACTCTCCCTGCCACTGTAGATTCGGTGCCCCCCAATCGGACGGTTGGAAACGGTGTCTTGCACTTCTCGCCACAAGATCCGAGTGCCTGCCTTGCGATCGCCCGTCAAGTCGTGCGAGTAATCTCGGGATGATACGATGACCTACGAAATGGCGCTGATGCAAAGACCCAAGCCCTCCCTGAAGCATGAGCCCCTTTAGTTGTTCCGCAGGACCTTTCGCCCTCCTCGCCTTCCTGATCGTCGTGGAGTCAGGCTCTGCCCAGCGGGTCGCCAAAGACGCGGATTTCTTTGTCAACCAGCTTCTGCCGGTCTTCACTAAGGCCCAGTGTCGACTGTGCCACAACGACAACGGCGTCGCGTCTCGAAGCCGCCTGCAATTCCCCGATGCTGCCGCGGACCGCAGTCGCCTCAAGGCTTTCAGTCTCTCTTTGCGCACGTTTGTTGATACCGAGCAGCCCGCGCGGTCCCTGCTGGTGCTCAAGCCAACGCAGCGCATCGAACATACCGGCGGTCAACGGATTGCTCCCGGCAGTCCCGAGGAAGGAACATTACTCACCTGGGTTCGCTATCTGGCCGAACTCCCGGATGTCGAAGGCCGACCCTCCACACCCAGATCAAAACCGCACGGCAGGGTCCGGCGGCTCACTCATAGCCAATACAACAACACCGTCCACGATTTGCTGGGCGACCAAACAAATCCAGCCGACCAGTTTCCCCAGGAAGACTATATCCACGGCTACCGGAACCAGATCGAAGGTCAGGGCATCTCGCCGCTCCTGGCCGGGGGTTACAGTCAAGCAGCCGAGAAGCTTGCCCGAAACGCTTTTCGCGGCGGAGATCATCAACGCCACATTCCGTGTGAACCGACCTCATCAACTGACGAGTCCTGCCGGAACGCCTTTATCCGCTCGTTCGGACGCAAAGCGTTCCGCCGCCCGCTCACGAACGAGGAAGCACAAACCTATGGCGAACTCTTCCGCCTCGGCGCCAACAGCCGGAATCAGTTCATCGAAGGAGCCCGAATGGTAGTCGAGGCCATGCTCCAGTCGCCCAGCTTCCTGTTCTATGCCGAGCCGCAGCCTCCGCCTGAGCTTCGTCCTTATCAAGCCGCCGCTTTGCTTTCATATTTCCTGTGGGACACGATGCCTGACGACGCTCTGCTGCAAGCGGCAGAAGACGGACATCTCGACACCAAAGACGATATTCGCTCCCAGGCGTCCCGCATGCTCGACGATCCTCGATCCCGGCGGGCGTTCGGTCAGTTTCTCGCCCAGTGGCTCCGTTTCGACCGCGTGGAGACCGCGGTCCGCGACCGCCGCATCTATCCCGAATTCAGCGCGGAGTTGGTCGACTCGATGCTCGAAGAGACACGCCGGCTTTTCAATCATCTCGTTTGGGAGAGCGGCGACTTCACGGAGTTCTTCAGTGGGGACTACGGTTTCCTGAATACCACGATGGCGAGGCTCTACGGCTTCGGCGCTCCGAAGGAGGAGTTTCAACGCATCTCTTTCCCAGTCGATTCAGGAAGGGCGGGCATCCTCGGACAAGCGACTTTTCTGACAGTCACCAGCAAGCCCGCAGACACTTCACCCACCGAGCGGGGACTCTTCGTGCGAGAGCACTTTCTTTGCCAGACGGTGCCTCCACCACCGCCTGGTACCGATACCACATTGCCTGCCCTGAGCGACGACAGCCCCATGACGACCCGCGAGCGACTGCGAGTCCACTTGTCGAATCCCGCGTGCGCAGGCTGTCATCGCCTCGTGGACAACGTAGGTTTCGGTTTCGAACGTTATGACGCGATCGGCCGTTTCCGCGAGCATCAGACAGTGACGATCTTCCCGACACAAGACGAACTGCGCCGCAAGGTCAGGACCAAGCCGACGGAATACGCCCTGCCGATAGACCCTGCGGGATTCATCCATGGACTTGCCGGCTCGGCGTTCTCCTCGCCCGCCGAACTCGGGCGCTACCTTGCAAACGACCAAGGCTGCCAGAAGTGTGTCGTCAAGCAACTCTTCCGCTACGCTCTGGGGCGGCCCGAGACGGATGCGGACCAGCCATCCATTGCGTTCGCTTTCGAGCGCTTCCGGAACTCGCGTTTTCAGTTCCGAGAGCTTATACTGGCGATAGTAACGACTGAGTCTTTCCTGGGGACGCTCCAATCGTGACGGCACTTTCCAGGCGCTCTTTTTTGCGCGGCATCGGATTGGCAGGCGCTGCGGTTCGCGTCGGCCTTCCTGCGCTCGAAGCGATGTTCAACTCGAGCGGCACCGCCTATGCCGCCGGACGTTTGGCGGGACAGGGCATCGAGCCGCGCTTTGTCTTCTGGTTCAACGGCAACGGCATCCCGGAGAAATACTGGATACCCCAAGAGACGGGAGCTGATTTCGCGTTCACTCCCTGTCTGCAACCGCTCGCAGCCTTTCGAAGGGACATCCACATCATCACCGGTCTGGACAGTCCCGCGGCGAGATTGCCCGGACCCGGCAACAGCCACTACCCTTCGATGAGCGCTCTTCTCTCGGGCCGTGTCTTCACGGGACGAGGCGCTGGCGGACCCTCGATCGACCAGGCGGTCGCCCAGAGGATCGGGAACGAAACTCGTTTCCGATCGCTTCAGATCGGGGTATCGCAGGAATCCTTCGGAGAAAGCATCCAGCGGAACATGAGTTGGGCCGACCGCGACCGGCCGCTGCCTCCCGAGATGATCCCCCATCGACTCTTCGACCGCGTCTTCGGCTTGAAGGAAGAGCACTGGATCCAGCGCCAGAAGAGCATTCTCGACGCCGTGCGGGAGGATGCGCGATCGCTCCATAACCGTCTGGGCTCCGGAGACAAGACCCGCTTGGACGAGTATCTGACTTCCATCAGAGACCTGGAAAGATCCATCGCCAGCCTGCCACCCGAGTACCAGCGGGTTGTCGAGCGCCCGGCTGAGGGAGGCGACCTGCGCGATTGGCCCCGCATTGCCAAGCTCCAAAGCGACCTGCTGGTTCACGCGCTGGCATCGGGCCAGACGCGTGTCGCTTCGTACATGCTGACCAAGTGCCAGGGCCTTTCACGCTTCCCCTGGCTCGGCTACACCGCACAACGGCATCACGAGTATACGCACGGCCAAGTGGAGACGCCGCGCGGCATGCGAATCCTGAGGGATATCTGCCGCTGGCATGTCGAGGAGTTCGCTTACCTGGTGGCCCGGCTCAAGGCGACGCCCGAGGGTGACGGCAACCTGCTCGATAACACCTTGCTTCTCTTCGTGCACGAGCATGCCGAGGCGAACGCACACAAGAACAATGGGTTGGCGATGATCGTCGCCGGGCACGCCGGCGGTGTGAAAACGGGCCTCCACACCCGCACTGCGGGGACGAACGGCGACCTGTATCTCACCATCGCGGGAGAAGTCTTGCGGATTCCGGTCAAAGAGTTCCCGACAGCCAGCCAGAAGCTCTCGTGGCTGGTGTGAGTTTGCCGCCGCCTTCCTGCCTGGCAATAGCGAATTCATCACCGCGACAGGCCTGCCGGTATTTCTCCCGACAGAAGTGCTTCAGGACGATTCCCTGATCGCGGTTTCTGCCGCGCATGAGAGGGAGAAGTAGAGTTGCGCCCGGCTTGCTTTGCGGCTGAGCGCTCTTGAGAGATCCAAACAGCAGAAACCCCAGTCAAAGCCAGTTCCGATCGTCAGCCGGCAGTCTCACCCCATCAAGCGCTACGGATGACAGACAGCCTCCCGCATCAAACCTCTTGTTTCGCTGCTTGAGCCGCTCCCGTCGTGGGTTTCAATGCAAATTGAAAGTTCTCCTTTCTCATCATGAATTCATTGCGCGTTCGCCTCAGCGGTAGTATCCGGGAGGGCGACGGTCGCTGCTAACGGCGCTTGCCGTGAAACCCACCGAGAACGGCTGACGGGGCTCGGACACTGGCTCAGAGCAATTTTTTTGCCGAGCAATGCCGGGCAATGCCGGGCAATTCTGGGCAGGGAAGCAGTGGCTGGGCGGCGGTCGCGGCAGTCCGGACGGCGGTTATTGAGTGTGTGACCCTTCCGCATCCACGGCGAACCGATAAGAAGGCCGTGATTCGTGTCTCGTGTTTCGTAAAAAACCTTAATGGCATTGTTGCCAGCTCGGGCGGCTCAACCCTGACATTTTCAGTGCCCACTTCCCCGCAGTTTCCATGCCCGGTAACAGCCAACGTCGCTCGCCGTGAGGACGACCGAGAACGGCAGACGGGGCGCGGACACTGGCTCAGGAACAATATTTTTTCTGAACAATGCCGAACAATGGTGAACAATCGTGAACAGGGAAACAGTGACTTGCCGGCAGGCGCAGTGGTTTAGGCGGCGGTAAAGTCCGTGATTCGTGAAAAGCATAAAAGCCGTGTTTCGTACCTCCTGTCTCGTGATTCGTGAAAAACCCTTAAAGGCCACGTTGCGCGCGCCAAACGGCTCGTGCCTTGTGCTGACGGCCCTCTCACGCACTTCACCTCGCCATGTGGTGAGCAATGCCGGCCAGGATTTCCACCTCACTATCCCCATGCTAAGCAGGCCGGGGCAGCAAAAAAAGACTGAAGGGCTTCAGTACCCAATGGCAACAGATCTACCTCGTGTTTCGTGTCTCGTGAAAAACCTTAAAGCAGTGGCTCGTGACTAGTGACCAGTGGCTGGTGAAAGCCTTGCAAGCCCTGATTCGTGATGCACACGGACTTCGCCTCGTCGCCTGGGGGAGAAATGCAGCCTTGATCGGAGACGAAAGGGCGTGATATCACCCCCGTAATGCGGGCAAGGATTTTTCCTTCGCACGCGCTCCCAAGTTCGCGGTGACGGGAAGTCGAACTCCTGGATTTCCTCCTCGTTGTCCTCATGCTAAGCAGGCCGGAGCGGGGAAAACAAGACTGAAGGGCTTCAGTACCTTGAGGTATCAATGGCAACGTTCCGCTTGGCTCATCAGGGGAACTTCCCAGATTGCTCCGACACCAATGCCGTAACGGATTGACAATCCCTTGACGCTTCTCTAGCATCAAGAAAAACCCGCCATGCCGCACCGATCGCAGTGCTGTTGTAACGAGCCGGCCTCGCGTCGGCTTCCCTGATTCGATCCAGGACTTCCGCATCCCGCGAACCGTTTCCGGAGACCCGACCCGGTGACGCGTTCTCAGTTGACTCCATCCGTGAAGGCTACTTGCCAGTAGGGGAGGGTCTGATGTTTCAGACGATCCAAGAGCAGTTCGAGACAGTATTTCGACAAGACCCGGCGGCCCGCAGCCGGCTGGAGATCCTGCTCTGTTACCCCGGTGTTCACGCCATCCTGATCCACCGTGCGGCTCATTGGCTTTACCGGCGGGGCCTTTTCGTCATAGCTCGGCTGCTTTCTCACCTTTCTCGTTCACTGACCGGGATCGAGATCCACCCCGGGGCGACGATTGGCGGACGGTTCTTCATCGATCACGGCATGGGGATCGTGATCGGAGAAACGACCGTGATCGGCGATGACGTGCTGCTCTACCAGGGTGTCACTCTCGGGGGCACGGGGCATGAGAAAGCCAAGCGTCATCCAACGCTCGGCAACCACGTGGTCATCGGCGCGGGCGCCAAAGTGCTGGGCGATATTTCGATCGGAGATTGGGTGCGAGTCGGGGCCGGGTCGGTCGTGGTCAAACCGGTCGAGGCCCATTCGACGGTTGTCGGTATCCCGGGGCGTGTCGTCGCGATCCGCGGGATCGCAGTTCAAGACGAGGAACAGGAACTGCTGGAGCACGGGCATCTGCCGGATCCTGTCGGCCAGATGATTGCGGCACTCAACGAGCGCGTGATCCAACTCGAGTCCGAACTGAGGGATACCGAGAACAAGCCCGCCGACCCATTGGCCCGCTTGTCGAGCGGCTGACACAGAACCGGTGATTCCAGTGCTTCGCGAAAGCCGCTGAGCCGTGAATTGCAGGCGAGCGGCGCCATGGTGTCCGTCGTCCTACCCTCCTGCCGCATTCTCCCGGGTCGTCCTTGCTTTGCTCTGATCTCCGGAAATCTCCGAGACGGGGCGATTTTCCCCGGGCTTGATGTCCGTGGAGGGCGGCGGTGAAGTCGAAACGGCCAACTCGCTCGGACCCCTGCGCCAGTACGTCCATCCCAGCACGGCTTTTCGCGCCCGAAAAGAGCTACGCGCGCCAACTCTTTCGGGATGATGCGGCAGGAATCGAGAATGCCAGAGACTGTTGCTTCACCCCCACCAGCTCTCTCCCTCGGCCAAATGGGCCTTGACAACGTCGGGGTCGAGGTCGATACCCAGGCCGGGTTTATCGGGCACCGTGACGAAGCCGTCTTGACAGAGGGGCTGGTCGTGGACGATGACGTCGTCCATCCAGGTACGATCGAAGAAGACGGTTTCGCAGGCGAAGTAGTCACGGATGGTGGAGGCCCAGTGGATGGACGCCATGCCGTTCACGATGCTGCCCGTATTGTGGTTGGCGACGGGCAGGAAATAGAGGTCGGCGAGATCGGCCATGCGCTTGTTTTCGAGAAAGCCTCCCGAGTTGCGCAGGTCGGGGTGGATAATGTCGACCGCAGCGTTGACGATGAATGGCAGCGCCTCGGCGCGGCGCATCCAATTCTCGCCGGTGCAGATGGGGACCGGCGACATGTTAGCCAGCCGCTTCCAGCTCTCGGAGTAGGCGACCGGCAGGGGATCTTCGAGAAACTTCGGCTTCACATCGGCGAGGGCTTCGGCGAACTCGATGGCGCTGCGCAGATCGAATTCCCAATGGCAGCCGATCAGGATGTCGTGCTCGAAACCGAGCGCTTCCCGGCAATTCTCGTAGCCTTGGCGAATGCGGAGAACCTCGTCTGTCGAAAGCATGCGGTTCGACGGGTCGCGGCCCGGGTCGTCGCCCGGCCTGTTCCGCAACGGTCCGAACTTGTGCATGGTGATGCCGTTGGGAGCCTCCTTCACCTGCTGCGCCCAGTCGCGCAATACGGCTTTGTCGAAGAAGCTGCGCGGGGTGGAGTGGTCGTACAGGCGGACCTTGCCGCGGAACTTGCCACCGAGCAGTACGTGCGTCGGAACATCGAGCAGCTTGCCGGCCAAGTCCCACAGCGCCATCTCGATGCCGCTCATTGCCCGCTGCTGGGCATGAGCGCTGCCGTCGGTGTAGCGGTAGCCGGTGTAAAGCCGGTCGATTTGAAGCGGGTCTTTCCCGATGAAGGTCTCCTTCAGGCCGTGGATCTCCTCGCGAACGCCGAGGCCGGGCGAGCCGTACGCTTCGGCCACTCCGGAGACACCGGCATCGGTGTCGATCCTGACCAGCGTGTAGCTACGCGGGCCTTGGAGCATCATCGTCTTGATGTCAGTGATTTTGACCTTGTTGTAATGGGCTGCGCCAAGTTGGTGAAAGTTGGCGAGCCATGCGGGGACGGCCGCGCCGGCAACCGCAGAAAGGAAGGAACGTCGAGAAAATTGTTTCATGGTCAGCATACTCGGCCCGCAGCCCTCCGGGCGCGGCTCAGGCGACATTATAGTTGAGCGCGAGTCCGTTCAAGAGCTTAACCTGCCATACTCAGCACCTGACTGCCGAAGCTCACGATAAGCCCATCGAGCAATCCTCGGAACTCTCACCAGGGACTGCTAAGCTCAGATGTTCGAACGGGCCTCTCGGCACGCGACGCCAGCCTGGTGACTCCCGCAACAGAAATCAAGAATCCCCGGCTCGATCACATCGGCATCGCCGTCGAATCGATTGAAGCGGCGCTACCGCTTTATCGCGACGAATTGGAATGCGAGGCGAGCGAGCCGATCGAGGCGCCGGCGGAGCAGGTGCGCCTGGTGATGGTGTCGACAGGTGAGTCTCGCATTGAACTTTTGGAGGCAACGAGCACGGATTCACCGATTGCGCGCTTCATCAGAAAGCGGGGGCAGGGGATTCATCACGTGGCGATGAAGGTCAGCGATTTGGATGGAGTGGTGGAGAGGCTGAAGAAGTCCGGAAGAAGGCTCGTCACCCAAGCCGTTCAACGCGGCGGCGCCGGCGATTACCGTTACGTTTTTGTTCACCCCAAGTCAGCGGGCGGCGTGTTGCTGGAGTTGATCGAAGACTAGCCTATATTTCACACCACTTGACGGCCGAAGCACGCAATACGACCGCCATGACTTCGCTTTTCCTTCGCAACGCTTGCTGGCCGTGCTCGATGTACTGTCAAAGTACACCTGCGCGCGCCTTTTTCCTCCGCCCGGCTCGCACCTCGTCCGGACGGCCCTCTCACGCACTTCATCTCGCCTCGTGGTGAGAAATGCAGGCTGGAAGCGCGGCGTCTCAGGCTTCGGATTTCCGACCGAGATTGCGGACTGCCTGCTCAAGGCGCTGTGCCGCCTGCTCGATGGATTCGTCTTCTCGATACGCGAGGGGCGAGCCGAATCGAACGGTGACTCTGCCTGGCTTCGGCCACTTGTCGTGAACGGATAGCACCTCAAAGGTTCCTGTTATCCGGATGGGCAGTATCGGCGCCTTCATCTGCCGCGCTATCAACCCGATACCGGGTTTGAAGGGGGCCATCTTGCCGTCGGGCGAGCGCCATCCCTCGGGGAACACCAGAGGGCAGTATCCCTGGCCAAGCAGTTCGCCGGTGTAGCGCAGCGCCCGCCGCGTGCCACCCATTTTGTGCGGAAGTGGATAGGCGTTGAAGAGACCGACGGCCAGATACAACTGCAGAGCCAGCTTCCATCGCTCCTGCCATGATTCTCCTTGCGGGTCGAGGTAGGCGCGAAACCAGTCCTGGGACATCGCCGGGGCGAGGAGTTTTTTCCAACGGTATGGCAGCGAGGCGACGATACAGGCAGTATCGAAGTGGCTGAGGTGGTTGGCGATGAAGATAAGCGGCGGTTTCGCTTTGTCAAGGTTCGTCCGGCCTTCGACGTTCAGGCGAATCATCTGCCTCATCAGCGGCATCAGCAGGCCGTCGACGGTGGCCCGCCGGCCCCACCGTACTGGAAATGACCGTGACCAGCGGGGAGTGAAGACGCGCGGCTCGACGGTCTCATGGTTCGCCTGTGTCCGTTGAGCAGCCGGCGGCGCATCAGCTCCGATGACTGAAGGCTGCACGGGCCGTGCTGCTCGCGTTTCGCCAATGGCCGCTTCAAGCTCGGCAACGGTGCGCAGCACGGCGAACTCGTTCTCGCCCAATGTCATCCCCAACTCCGACTCCAGCCGGGCCAGCAACTCCATGCGCTGCAAGGAGGTGAGCGCAAGGTCCTCCTCAAGGCGGACCTGAGGCTGGAGATCCGAAGGTTCGCGGCCGGTCAGATCCGCCAGGGCGCCGCGGACCCCGGAGGTTCGGGTCGAAGGCGTGCCGGATGTGGTTTTCGCGATGCGCTGCACAACTTCATGCCGCTTGACCTTCTGCGTGGAGGGCGTTCGAGGAAAGTCGTCCTCCGGCCAAGCCGACCAGCCTTGCATGCGCTGATGCGGTTCCAGACGCTGGTTGGCCCTCGCAACTACCGCGGCGAGGTCTGCATTTCGATCAGCGATGAGCACGGCGTGAATCCGCTCCTCACCGTTCCGGGCCAATCCGATGACGATGCTTTCACGCACTTGCGGGTCGGCGTTCAAAACATCCTCGACATCACTCGGAAAGACGTTCAGCCCTTCGGGTGTGACGATCATGTCTTTCTTGCGGCCACGATAGTAAAGCCGGCCCTCATCATCCACCGCACCGATATCTCCGGTGTGAAGCCAACCTCGTTCCACCCGACTGGAGGAAGTCTCGTCCGACCCATAGAAGTCGCTTGCGACGCTGGGGCCGCTGACGAGAATCTCGCCGTCCGGAGCCAGTTTCACGTGCTGCCCTTCGATCGGCTTACCGATCGAGCCTGCCCGTGCTTTGAGCGGATGGTTGATCGCAACAACCGGGCTGCTCTCCGTCAAACCGTAACCCTGAACAACCACCCAGCCCAGGCGTTGCCAGAACTTTTCCAGATCCGCATCCAGGGGCGCACCCCCGCAAACAAAGCACCAGAACTTCAACCCGAATTTACGATGCAGAGCGCGGTACCGCCACCAGGTCTCAGCGGCCCCGGCCCATTTCCGGAAGCGAGACGCCTTGGGATCGATTCCGAATTTCCGCACCAGATGGCTGCGGAGATTCCGGAGCAAGCGCGGAACGGTTATGAGCACGGAAACCCGCTCGCGACGGATGGTCTCGATAATCGACTCCGCCCGGTACTCATCGTTGAGAACAACCGCACCTTGGAAGAGCACAGGAAAAAACAAGCCTGCCGCCTGACCGAACATATGGCTGAGCGGCAGCATGTTCATCAGTCGAATCGGCTGGAAAGGCCGCGCGAAGCTGCGGTATCGCCGGGCTTCGGCAGCGATAGGGGTCAGGTTGGCGCAGATGTTACGGTGACGGTGAACCACTCCTTTCGGTGTGCCTGTCGTCCCCGACGTGTAGACGATCTCGACGACATCGTCCTCAGCAACTTCAGCCGCATCGATGGATTGGATCGGAGGCAATCCCGCCACATCCTGAAACGAAAGCGAAGGTATCGGAAGCCTGGTTTCCGAACCGGCCTGTCGCACACCGCTGACATCGCCGACAACCGCAAGCCGTGCATCCACTTGCCGCTGCACACGGAGAACGAAGTCCGGCGTCGAATGCAAGTCAAGGGGAACTACTTCGACACCGCGGGCCACACAGCCCCAGAACACGGTCATCCACTCCGGCCGGTTCGCTCCCCAAAGCAACAGGCGCTGCCCTTTGCCGATGCCGGCTCTTTTCAGATAGTCGGCGAAGGCCGCAATCCGACCGTGCAACTCGGCGTAGCTGTATCGCCAGGTCCGATAGCCGTTGTGGTACCGGAGGGCTTCCCGCTCCCCGAGTTCGGAGAACTCACCAAGCAGCTCGATCAGAGTCCGCATCCGCCGCCGCGGCGAAGATCCCGCATCGCCTACCCCTATTCAAGCACTCGGAATGTCCGCGCACAGGACTTGCACTGCAGGGGGACTGCCGTCGCGCCCCAAGCAGATATCGCCGAAGCCGGGCCACGTGTCGTGTGCCCTCGTCGTTCAGTGCCTATACGTCACCCAGTGGCGCTCGGAGGACACACCCCTGCCTTACGCGCTCGGGGAAGCGCGCAAGCTGCTAGCGGTCTTTCTTGAAACTGTCAAAGGCTTTGCGAGTACACTGCTGGCAGCTTGAGCCCTATCAACTGTGGCAGCGCAGAGGGCTGTTTGCCCCACTCTCTATATCCAGACCGGGCCCCTCATGGTCGGTCGGCCATAAGAAGGTGGATCCATCCTAGAGATATAGCGAAAACCGGGCTTGTATGGATCAGCTGCTCCAAAACACACTGCCATTCGGGCGACATCCGCTTCCGTGCTCAAGTTGAATCTGGGTCGGTATTTATCCACCATCTGGACGGCTTCGCAGGTCTGTCGACCAAAGTGACGATCCTCAAGGGCTTTGACCACAGCTTGTTCGAGTTGCTCCTTCAGTCCTGGAACTAGCCCTGACCCACCGGTCACGACGACATGTAGCTCCTTGGGAAGAGGCAGCCAGCGCTTGTCAGGAACACCTCGTACATATTGAGCGACATGGTCGCAGATATGACGAATCCACAGGTCAACAAACGGGAGTTTGTGCCAAGCTCTCTGCGAAACCTTTTGCGCCTCGGCCTCGGCCAATGTAATAGGTTCGTTCTTTGCATGATGATGTTTCATGAGCTTATGCGTGAGCGCATTGCCAGCCTCGGCGAACGTCGGCGCGGGATGGAAGTAGTAGAACACTGGATCCGCCGTATTCACATTGCTCGTCTTCAGCATGTACCCTACATCGGTTGAGCCTGCGCCTACATCGACCACCAGGAGTTTGGCCAGACCAGATATCCCCCGGTCGTTTGGCAGCCTCATAGCGCGCAGATATGGGAGCCCAGCGGCGCCAGATTCGACGATGAACTTCCATTCCGGTGTACGTTCGGAGTTTCTAAATGAGGTCGTATTCATGTCCTGGATCGTTAGTGCTCGAGCTGACACGTTCTTAGTAGCGGACCGACCCTTGTCTACCATTGCCTTGAGCGTAGCAATTGAGAATGGCTTTCCAGGTTCCGGCAGTGCTTGGCGGTGGACCCCTGAAGTGAGACAAGCCGGTAAGCAGGTTTTCCCCATTTGCTGAAAAATGGTGGGCTGGGGAACGGCCCTCATAGTAAACTCTTCGTCGGCTGGCGAAGCGGAGGCGGGCTCTGC
>MKWU01004763.1_pt1 | contig 15592 bp, 13 predicted proteins | sample 809101 | NCBI WGS metagenome assembly MKWU01 (sample SAMN05860141, study PRJNA318959) | sponge metagenome | host: Aplysina aerophoba | place: Slovenia: Piran, Adriatic Sea, Gulf of Piran | collected 2013-05-07 | reverse complement strand
GGCCGGCCTGGCCCCTCGTGGGACGGGAGCGGCCTGCTCGGCCGCCCGGCGACGGGCTCCGGGGCCGATGCAGCCGGGTCGGGGGCCGCGCGGGCCGGGCCCGGTCCGCAGCCGGCCGCCACGGGCCTCGATCTCAGGCGCGACGGATCCGTGGCGGGCGTGGGGCGGCGCGCCCTGGGCTTCGTCGCCGACGAGTGTACGCACCGGCTCCTGCTCTTCCTGATGCTCGTCTTCACCGGCGCCGACGTCGATTCCCCCGGCTTCTTCGCGATCGCGATCGTGATCCCCGTCGCCTACCACTGGACCTTTGACTCACTCGGCTGGTCGCCGGGGAAGCGCGCTGCGGGATTGCGGCTGATCAACGACCGCGGAGAGCCGCCGGGACCCCTCGCCGGCGGCGTGCGCGCGGTGATCGTGCTGCTGGTCCCGTTCTATCTGAGCTACGTGTGGGCGATCTGGGATTCGCGCGTCCAGACCCTCCACGACAAGGCCGCCCGCACCTACGTGGTGCCGCTCTCCGCGCTGCCGGAAGCGGACGCCGAGAGGCCCTAGCGCCCCGCCCGGCCGGCGGGGCTCACCAGGGCAGCGATCGCGGCTGGAGCACCTGGCGCACGTGCCCGTCGCCGATCAACGCGATGAGCCCGAGCGAGCTGTAGGCCTGCGGGCGCATTCCGCGCAGGGCGGCCGTGACGAGCTCTTCCTCGATGTGGCCGATCGCCGTGATCACCAGGAGCACCGACAGGTCGACCTCGCGCCCGGCAGCCTGGGAAGCGGCACGCGCCACGGCGCGGCGGAAGAGGCGGCGTGTGAGCGCACCGTCGAGCGGCGAGAAACGGGGAGGCGCGGCCACGAGCGTCACGCCGGCCGGCTCGGTCCCGGGGAGCCGGGAGAGGAGCCAGTAGTCGTGCAAGGGGACGGTGCTGACCTCACCGACCTCCAGCAACTGGGCGCGGTCGCGCACGCGTGAGATGAGGATCGCCTGCTCCGCCTCCTGCTCCGGTAGGCGGAGCAGCGACCGGGAGTCGAGGTGGAAGGCGCCCGATACGCCCTCGGAGAGCTGCGTCCAGAGCGGAGACATGCCGCCCGCGACCGAGACGTAGGCCCCCTGCTTGTCGACCTTCGCGAGCTGCAGCGACACCGGCACGCGTACCTCGCGGCGCTCGCCGGGGGCGAGCCCGGCGAAGCCGCGCGCGAGCAGGAGGCGCAGCTGGGAGAGGGCGGGCTCACCGTCGGGGAGTTCGGCGCCCGGCGGCGCCCAGACGACGTAGGCGGCACCCTCTTCCCCGTACGCGCTGGCCGAGACATCGGAGCTGAGCAGGGTCTGCATCGCTTCGGCGGCGGGCGAGAGCCCGGGAGGCTCCCAGAGCGCGGCGACCGAGACGCCGATCTGCCGCTCCCGCTGCCGGAGCATGGCGTCGAACGGTGCCGGGCCCTCGCTCCCCGGCCGGAACGTGCGGAAGTAGCGCTCGCTCATCCAGGCGGCGAGCATCTCCACTCCCGCGCGGTCGACGCGGGAGTGCTCGCTGCCGTCGGGGGCACCCGGGGATGCACTCACGCCGGGATCCGTCCTGCCAGGCTCGCGGGCCGGCGGAGAAATCAGCCTCCGGCCTCCGGCTCGGCGGCGGCCTGCCGCCGCTCGTCGCGGCGGTCGAGCCACGGCATCACCGCGTTCGCCAGCACCTCCCAGGCCACGGCGAGGTTGAGGAGAAGGAAACTCACCACACCGACCCACTTGAAGGCGGTCGCGAGCGCGCTCGTGCCATCACCGGTGCGATGCAGCCAGTTGACGGCGACCACCATCAGCACGATCAGGGCGAGCAGCCCGAGCACGGCATCCCAGCGACGGATGAAGCGGCTGAAGAAGGCGATCACCGCCGCGCCGATGGCGATGTTCTGCGCGAGCCCCGCCAGAAGGACGGTGTGCCGGTGGTCCCAGAGCTCGTAGGAGGCGAGGAAGAGCAGCAGGAGGAGGGGCCCGCCGAGCGTGGCGATGGCGATGCCCACCAGATCACGTCGTGTGAACCGCATCCGTGCCCCCTGCCTGCCTCGTTCCTCTGACGGGGCGCCGTTCCGCCGGCGCGTCCGCCGGGGCGATGGTAGCGCGATTCGCCGGAAGGGGAACACACCGCGCGACCCGGTGCGGTCGCCGGCCGCTAGATGTTCGAGCGCGACTGTCCCCCGTCGACGTTGAGCGCCGCTCCCATCACCCAGGACGCCCGTGGTGAGGCGAGGAAGACGGTGGCCCGCGCCACCTCCTCCGGGCGCCCGAAACGCCCCGCGGGGATCTCCCTCGCAACGAACTCGCGCATCGCCTCGGGCTCGTTCCGCAGCCGTTCACCCCAGGAGCCGCCCTCGAAGGCGATGGACCCCGGCGCCACGACGTTGACGCGGATGCCTGCGGGGGCCCAGGCGAGCGCGTAGGCCTTGCTCGCGGCGATGAGCGCGGACTTCGTCGCGTTGTACGCCGCGGAGCCGCCCGCCTCGCGGCCGTAGATCGAGGCCACGTTCACGACCGCGGCGCCGCCCGGGCGCCCGGAGGCGCTTCGAGCGAGGTGGGGGTGACAGAGCTCCATCAGTCGCACCGGCGCGAGCAGGTTCGTCTCGTAGGAGCGTCCCCACCGCTCCGCAAGCCCGCCGTCGCGGAAGGACCCGCCGGCGTTGTTGATGAGGGCGTCGGGGCCGCCGAGCCGGGCGACGGCCGTCGCCACCAGCCGCCCGCAGTCGGACGGATCCGTGACGTCGGCGGCGATCGGGATCGCCGCGGCTGCGCCGGCCTCCCGCACGCGCTCAGCAGCGGCATCGAGCGACGGGACGTCGCGCGCGAAGCGGGGGACGCGGGAGCAGAGGGCGACGCTGGCGCCCTCCTCGCCGAGCAGCTCCGCGACGGCCAGGCCGATCCCCCGGCTGGCACCGGTCACGATCGCGGCCCGTCCCGTGAGTCCGAGATCCATGGCTCGCCTCCTCATCTTCCGCCGCACGCCGACCGCGCGGGCGGCGTGATCGTGGCGGCGGGCGTGGGCGGCGTCCAACACCCCGCCGCCGGTGCGGTGCTACGGTTTTCGGGAGGGGGCGCACATGAGCGACGGGACCACGCCTCGGGTCGTGCGGCTCTCGCTCGAGGGTCACGTTGCAACGATGGCGCTCGACCCGCCGGGCGGGCGCTTCGGCCGGGCGACCCTCGAGGCGATCGATCGCGCCTGCGCCTCGCTCGCGGACGACCGCGATGACGTTCACGTCGTCGTCGTCGAGCCGGCGGGGGCCGATCTGGGTCTCGGCTGGGACGGGGAGCTCCCGGCCGGCCGGGAGGGCGTCGGGGCCTTTCAGGCGCTGGCGGCGCTGCCCCAGCCGATTGTCTGCGCCGTTCGAGGCCGCGCGCTCTCCGCCGGGCTCGAGCTCGCGCTCGCCTGCGACGTCCGCGTCGCCGAGCGGGGAGCCGTGCTCGCTCTGCCCGACGTCGCCGAGGGCCGCGTTCCGAGCGGCGGGGGGGTGCCGCGCCTCCCGCGCGCGGCCGGGGGGCTCCCCGCCCGCCGCCCGGTGCGCCGGGTGGGGAGCCGTGCTCGACTTGCCCGGCGTCGCCGAGGGCCGCGTTCCGAGCGGCGGGGGGACGCAGCGCCTGCCGCGCGCGGTCGGGGTCTCTCAGGCCCTCCGCCTGCTCCTGACCGCCGAGGCGGTCGACGCCGACGAGGCGCTGCGTATCGGTCTCGTCTCGGAGGTTGCGCCGGCGGGTGGCGCGGCCGAGGGCGCGCCGGCCGTCGCGCGGCGCATCGCCGGGCGGGGGGCGGGAGGCCACCCGCTCCCCGGGGGGGGGGTATCCCCGGGGGTTGGCGCGGCCGAGGCCGCGCAGTCCGTCGCGCGCCGCATCGCCGCGCGGGGGCCGGTAGCCATCCGCTTCGCGAAGGAGGCGGTATCCCGGGGGATCGAGTTGCCGCTCTCTCACGGGCTGCGTCTGGAGCACGATCTCACCGTGCTACTGCAGGCGACGGCGGATCGCGAGGAGGGCGTCCGAGCCTTCCTCGAGCGCCGGCCGCCACGCTTCGAGGGTCGCTAGCGTGAGGGCGCACGGGAGCGCGTCGTGGCGCGTCCGGGCCGGGCACTGTTCCCGGCGGGCGGGGGGCAGACGGCGTGGCTAGCGGGCTCGTGCTGGAGCGCCGGGGCGAGTCGCTGTGGCTCCGTCTTGACCGGCCGGAGAAGCTGAACGCGATCAACGTCGAGCTGCGAGACGCGCTGTGGGAGGCGCTCACGCTCGTGCGCGACGACCGGACGCTGCGCGTGGTCGTCTTCGAGGGCGCGGGCGAGCGGGCCTTCAGCGCCGGCGCCGACATCTCCGAGTTCGGTACCGCCCCCTCGCTGCTCGCCGCGCGCGATGCGCGTCTGCGACGCGACCTGTGGGGCCTGCTCGGAGCGCTCGATCTCCCGCTGGTCGCCGCTCTGCGCGGGATCGTCTTCGGCGCAGGGCTTGAGCTCGCGCTCGCCTGCGATCTGCGCGTCGCGACGGCGGACGCCCTGCTCGCGCTCCCCGAGGTCGGCCTCGGCTACATTCCCTCGGCGGGCGGCACGCAGCTCCTGCCGCGCCGACTGCCGGCGGGTGAGGCGGCGCGCATGATCCTGACCGGCGATCCGATGGACGCGGCGCGCGCGCACGAGCTCGGCCTGGTGCATGCGGTCGTGTCTGCGGCCGAGCTCGAGGAGGTCGCCGGCGCGTGGGCGGCGCGCCTGGCCGCGTTCGATCCGCTCGTTCTGGGTCTGACGAAGCGTGCGGTGCACCGGGGCGGCGAGCTCCCGCTGAGCGAGGGAATGGCGCTCGAGCGCCGGCTCGCCGCGGTGGCACAGGCGACGGCGCGGTCGGGGGGCGCGTGAGGGCTGTCGTGCCGGAACGGCTCCGCCGGATCGCATGGGGCCCCCTGGCGCTGCTTCTGGTCTCCGCGATCGCGGTCGCAACGGTGATCGTCGGCAATCTCCGCGGCCCGGGCATCACCGTGCGCTACGCCGATGCCGGGCCGCTCTCCGACTACGAGGTGTCCAGCGTGGTCTTCCTGCCGGAGGAGGGGATCTATGTGGTCGGGCTCGCCGACGGCCGGCTGCGTGCGGTCGACGGAGAGGTGGAGAGCTCGCGCTGCGCGGTGCGCCATCTTCCGGACGATGAGCGCGGTCGCGAGCGCAACCCGCTCGGGGTCGCCGGCGTCTTCGAGGATCCCTGCACCGGCGCGCTCTGGGCGGTGACCGGGGATGCGCTCGACGAGGGACCGGAGCCGCTGCGCACCCGCTTCGTCTGGATCACGACGACTGAGGACGGCGTGCAGCACGTCTTCGTCGAAGTCGCCGACGTGGCGTCGCGATAGTGGATCGAGCGCGGCCGGGATGCCCCCCGCGACGCATCACCACGCCGCGCCTCCGCCCTCCGCGAGCCCTCTCGTCGCGACCCGCCGCCTCGCGTATAGTTGCGCGGCTCCGTGGTCGGGGCGCAATCCGACCGGCGGGGAACGGCGGGGGTGAAGGCTGGCGACGCCGCACGAGCAGCCAACTGGCGTCAAGCCCGGCTGTCTCGTCGCGGGGGGCCTGTTCCTTGCCGGCGCGCTGGGAGCGATCGTCGTCGTCGCGCTGCTTCCGCTTCTCGACGACGGCCGGATCGATCTCGGGCGCGTCGACGACTACCCGCCGGGCTCGGTGGTGTACCGCGCCACCGACGGCTTCTACGTGGTGCGCGCCGCGGACGGGGAGCTGGTGGCTCTGTCGGATCTCGACCCACACAACGCTCCGGCGTGGCGAGGCTGCCGGGTGACGTTTCGCCCCGATCTCGCGCCGGCGGCGGCCACCGGCGGCGTCCCGGGAATGGGCGTCTTCTTTGATGCCTGCACCGGATCGATGTATGACATCCTCGGGCGCGGGCTGTCGGGCGACGGGCTCGACCTGAGACGGATCCGGATCGAACGCTCGGGCGACTCCCTGTCGGTGTCGCCGGACGCCGTGGAGGAGTAGCCTCGCCGCGCCTCTCAGAGGCGAAGGGGGACGATGAACACCGCGGACTTCCTGACCATCACCGCGGGGAGCGTGCCGGATCGGGTCGCCATCAGCGACCCCAGTGAGAGCGTGACCTATCCCGAGTTTCTCGAGCGGGCGCAGCGCCTCGCGCACGCTCTGGCCGAGCTGGGCGTCGGCAAGGGCCACAACGTCGGCGTGATGTCGGTGAACAGCGCAGCCTTCCCGGAGATCTACTACGCGACGGCGATGGTCGGAGCGACGTTCGTGCCGCTTAACTTCCGGGCTCGGAGCGACGAGCTCGAGTACATGCTCCTGGCGGCGAACGTGAACGTCCTGTTCGTCGCGGAGCGCTACGTCCCGCTGCTCGATCCGGTGCGAGCCTCGCTCCCCGCCCTCGAGCACGTCTACGGCCTCGACTTCGTTCCCGAGGGAGGGGAGACGCTCGCCGACCTGCGCAGTCGCGGGGCGTCGGACCCGTTCTACCGCGAGGTGGACGACTCCGATCCGGTCCTCATCATCTATACCTCGGGGACGACCGCTCAGCCGAAGGGCGTCGTGCTCACGCACAAGACCCTCACCGCCTACGTGGTCAACACGCAGGCGCCGGCCGACCCCTCGGCCCCACAGGAGGTCACGCTTGTCTCCGTCCCCTTCTTCCACATCGCCGGGGCGACGACGATGCTGGGGTCGGTGTGGTCGGGGCGGCGGCTCGCGATCCTGCCGCAGTTCCGGCCCGAGGATTGGCTGGAGACCGTCGAGCGCGAGCGCGTCACCCACGCCTTCGTGGTCCCGACCATGCTGAAGCGCCTGATGGAGGTCGAGGACCTTGACCGCTACGATCTCTCCTCGCTCCAGCTCATCACTTACGGCGCCGCCCCGATGCCGTTCGAGGTCGTGCGCCGCGCCTGCGACATCTTCGACTGCGGGTTGATGAACGCCTACGGGCAGACCGAGTCGACGTCGACGCTCACGTATCTCTCGCCGGACGATCACCGGCTCGACGGTACGCCGGAGGAGATCGAGCGCAAGGTGGAGCGGCTCCGATCCGTCGGGCGCGCGATGCCCGATCTCGACATCGCCGTGCTCGCGCCCGACGGGCGCCGCCTCGCGCCCGGCGAGGAGGGGGAGATCTGCGTCCGCGGGGACCGCGTCATGCGCGAGTACCAGGGCCGTGGCGAAGAGACGGCTCTGGCGCTCGCCGCGGGCTGGCTGCACACGGGCGATGTCGGCCGCTTCGATGAGGAGGGGTATCTCTTCATCACCGGCCGGGTGAAGGACATGATCATCCGCGGCGGCGAGAACATCGCGCCGGCGGAGATCGAGCAGGTGCTTGAGGATCACCCCGCCGTCGCCGAAGCCGCGGTGATCGGCGTCCCCGACGTGGAGTGGGGCGAGATCGTGAAGGCTGTGCTCGTGCCGGTCGCCGGCGCGGAGGCGGGGGACGACGAGCTCACCGCCTACGTCAAGAGCCGCCTCGCCTCCTACAAGGCGCCGGCGCTCTACGAGCGGGTATCGGAGCTGCCGCGCAACCACCTCGGCAAGATCCTGAAGAACGAGCTGCGGGGGGAATCCGCAACGGCCTAGCCGATCGTCCGCACGCCCGGCTCGGGCGGGGTCGACCGGGAGAGAGAGGGAGCGCGAGATGCAGGACGCCTCCGCGGCGATTCCGGGCGGCGAGCTCTCGGCCGACGGGCGCAGCGGGCAGCCGGCGACGGCGGCTCGTCACAGCGTCGATCGCCTGTGGGGCCCGGCCGCAGCGGTCGCGGGTGCGGGGGTGATCGCTGCGGCGGCGCTGGCGGCGGCCTTCGCCACCGACGCGCCGCGTGCCGAGCGGGAGATCTTCTTCAACGTCAGCCAGGCGTGGGCGGTCTACGTCTTCCTCGCCGCGCTGACGGGGCTACTGGCCTACGGCTTCGCGCGCCATGCGACGCTGTGGGCGCTCGGGCAGCCGGTGCCAGGTGTCCTCGAGGGGATCGACAGGCGCCTGTGGAACGCCGTTCGCCTCGGCCTGGCGCAGGATCGCCTGCGCCGCGATCGCTTCGCCGGGATCGCGCACTGGGCGATCTTCTCCTCGATCGTCGTCCTCACCGCCGTCACGGCGCAGGTCGCGCTGCAGGACGACACGCCCCTCGACTTCTTGCGGGGCGACTACTATCTCTTCTTCTCCTTCTACGGCGATCTCTTCGGTCTGATCGGGCTCATCGGCGTGGGGATGATGCTCTACCGCCGCTACTTTGACGACTACGCCCGTGTCCGGTGGGACGAGCGCCTCGAGGATCACCTGATCCTGGCAGGGCTTGCGCTCGTGCTTGCAACCGGGTTCGTGGTCGAGGCCCTGCGCATCACCGCCGACGAACTCGCCGCACACCCGGACTGGGCCCGCTGGTCCTTTGTCTCGTGGGGGTTCGCCGAGCTCCTCCACCTCTTCGAGTTCCGGGAGGACCACCTGCTCACGGCGCATCGTTTGAGCTGGTGGACTCACGTCGCGCTCGCCTTCGGCTGGCTCGGGCTGGTCGTCTTCACCAAGCTCGATCACATCGTCTTCGCTCCCGTCAACGCGTATCTGCTGCGCCGCGACTCCCCCGGTCGCCTGACGACGATCGAGAACATCGAGGAGCGCGAGGTCTTTGGCGTCGGCCAGATCCAGGACTTCACCTGGAAGCAGCTCTTTGAGCTCGACGCCTGCGTGCGCTGCGGCCGCTGTACCGCCGTCTGCCCGGCCAATCTCGCGGGTCAGCCTCTCTCGCCGATGCATCTGATCCAGGATCTCAAGGGCCATCTCGCTGAGGTGGGGCCCGCGCTGCAACGTGCCGGCCACGAGGGCGGCGACGTCCGCTCCGTGTCGCAGGTGGAGATGGTCGGCGAGGTGATTCGCGACGAGACACTCTGGGCCTGCCGCACCTGCGGCGCGTGCGTGCAGGAGTGCCCGGTTCTGATCGAGCACGTCCCGACGATCGTCGACATGCGGCGCTACCTGGTGATGGACGAGGCGCGCGTCCCGCCAACGGCGCAGGCGGCTCTCGAGAACATGGAGATGCGCGGCCACCCCTGGCGCGGCACGGCGCTCGAGCGCACGACGTGGATGGAGGGACTCGGCGACGTGCCGATCTTTGACGGCTCGCAGGAGTACCTCTACTGGGTCGGCTGTTCCGGTGCGCTGGTGGAGCGCAACCTCCCGATCACGCAGTCGGTCTTCCGTTTGCTGCGCGAAGCCGGCTCCTCGTTCGGTGTGTTGGGACAGGAGGAGACCTGCAACGGGGATCCGGCGCGGCGACTGGGCAACGAGTACCTCTACCAGATCCTGGCGCAGCAGCTCGCGGAGACCTTCCAGCAAAAAAACGTGCAGAAGGTGATCACCAACTGCCCGCACTGCTTCAACACCTTCAAGAACGAGTATCCGCAGTGGGGTGCCCACTTCGAGGTGCTTCACCACACCGAGTTCCTGGCGCGGGCGCTCGGCGAGGGCGCGCTCGTCCCGAAGCACGAGGTGGAGACGAGCGTCACCTACCACGACTCCTGCTACCTCGGCCGCCTGAACGGCGTCTATGAGGCACCGCGCGAGATCCTGGCCGTGATCCCCGGCGCGTCGGTGACCGAGATGGAGCGCTCGCGCAGCCGCGGGCTCTGCTGCGGTGCGGGCGGCGGCAACATGTGGCAGGAGGAGATCGGGGAGAGGCGCGTCAATCACGTCCGCTCCGAGGAGGCCGCGGCCACCGGCGCCGGCGAGGTGATCTCCAACTGCCCGTTCTGCATCCAGATGTTCGAGGACGGCGTCCCCGCCGTGGAGCCGGAGGAGGCGGGGCGCATTCGCCCGTTCGACATCGCCGAGTTGCTCGAGCGCTCCGTGCTTGGCACGGACGCCGGGGAGGCGAGCGGAGACGGGTCGCACGAGTAGCCGCGGGTGGTGCGCCGCCGCACCCGGACCGCGCCGGCTAGGAACAGGGGCGGCTTCGCCGCCCGGGCACGGACCCGGGAGGGTCCACGACAAGGAGCGTGCTCATGCACTTTGTGGTCTGCGCGAAGCAGATTCCGGACCCGGAAACGCCGCCGTCGGCGTTCAGGATCGATGCGTCGACGAACGCCGTGGTGCCGGCGCCCGGCATCGCGCCGGTGCTCTCCCAGTTCGATGCGATCGCCGCTGAGGCGGCGCTGCGCATCAAGGAGGCGTCGGAGGACGTGAAGATCACCGTCGTCTCGATGGGCCAGGAGAGCGCCCAGGCGGCGATCAAGCAGGTGCTGGCGATGGGAGCCGACGAGGGACTGCTGCTGGATGATCCGGCCTTTCTCGGCGGCGACTCCTACACGACCGCGCGTGTGCTCTCAACGGCGGTTCAGAAGCTCGGCGACGTGGACGCCGTCTTCTGCGGGCGGCAGGCCGCCGATTGGGACATGGGACAGGTGGGGCTCGGCATCGCGACGCTGCTCGGCTGGCCGGCGGCGATCATCGCCAAGGATGTGCAGGTCACGGACGGCCGGATGTCGGCGACGCGCGTGATGGCGGACGGCTTCGAGTCGGTCGACATGCCGCTTCCGGCCGTTGTCACCGTCTCCAACGAACTCGGCGACCCGCGCTACCCGAAGCTGCAGCAGATCATGCGGGCGGCGCGCAAGACGGTCACGAGCTGGAGCGCGGCCGATCTCGACCTTGACCCGTCGACGGTGGGCGAGGCCGGATCGCGGCTCAAGCTCGAGCGCCTCTTCATCCCCGAAGTCGGAGGAGAGGTCGAGTTGATCGACGGCGATACCGCACAGGAGAAGGCAGAGGGTCTCGTCGCGAAGCTGCGCGAGGCGAAAATCCTCTAGGGCGGGCGCCGCCCGGGGGTGCTCAGAAAGGACGGCCTGATGGCACGCAACGTGCTGGTGGTGGGAGAGCTCGAGGCAGGGGGGATCGACTCAACGACCGCCGAGCTGCTGGGGGCGGCGAGCCGCCTCGCCGACGGCGGTGATGTCGCCGTGACGCTGCTCGGCGCCCGCTCCGCCGAGGCGGCTGCGGGGGCCTTCGAGGGGGGCGGGGGGCGGCCCCCCCCCCGCGCGGGTGGGGGTGTCGCGGCCGTCCCGCTGCTCGCCCCCCGCTCCGCCGAGGCGGCTGCGGGCGCCTTCGAGGCGGGAGCGGCGCGGGCCTTCGTCTCCTCGGACGCCGGCTACGACGAGTTCCGGCCCGACCAGTGGGCCGAGGCCGTGCGCGAGGCCGTGGGGCAGTCCTCCGCGGATGTCGTGCTGATGGCGCAGTCCAGCGCCGGCCGCGATCTCGGACCCCGGCTCGCCTTCGGGCTCGACACGGCCGTCGGGATGGACTGCATCGCGCTGGAGGACGACGCGGGGACGCTCAAGGTGACGCGCCCCTGCTACGGCGGGAACGCGAACGCGACGTACAGCTTCGCGACGGCGCCGGCCATCGCCACCGTCCGCGCGAAGTCGCAGGATCCGCTGCCCCCCCGCGAGGGGGCTTCGGGCGAGCTCGTGGAGCTCCCGGCGGCCGGCGACAGCCGAACGCAGATCACGGGGCGTGAACTGGCGGTCGCCGAGGGGCTGCAACTGCAGGACGCGCCGATCGTCGTCTCCGGCGGACGCGGGCTCGGCGGTCCTGAGGGCTTCGGGGTCGTGGAGGAGCTGGCGGCGACGATTGGCACCGACAAGGCGGCCGTCGGCGCCTCCCGCGCCGCCTGCGACCTCGGCTGGTACCCGGTCTCGCAGCAGGTGGGGCTCACTGGCAAGGTCGTGACGCCCGACCTCTATGTGGCGATCGCGATCTCGGGCGCGAGCCAGCACATGGCCGGCTGCAGCGGCTCCAAGACCATCGTCGCCGTCAACCGCGATCCGGATGCGAACATCTTCAAGGCGTCGCGCTGGGGGATCGTCGGAGACTACAAGGAGGTCGTCCCGGCCCTGATCGAGGCGCTCAAGGAGTAGGCCTGCCGCGGGCGGGGAACCCCCTCCGGGCCCCGCCCGCCGGTGCCGTTGTGTCTGGCGGCGCCTCGTAGCGTCGTCTACAATCGCATAACACCCTCGTCCGCTGCCTTCGTCGGTGGTTGCGGGCGTCCTCACCCGGGAGCAATCGATGACCACGATCGGACTGACCGGTGGGATCGCGTCCGGGAAGTCGGCGGTCGCCGAGCACCTGAAGTCGCTCGGTGCGGTCGTGATTGATGCGGATCGTCTCGGTCACCGCGTCTACGAGCCCGGATCGCCCGGCTTCCAGAAGGTTGTGAATGCCTTCGGGCACGACGTCGTCGCCGAGGACGGGACCATCAATCGTCGCGTGCTGGGTGGCAAGGTCTTCGGTGATCCCGAGCAGATGGAGCGGCTCACCGACATCAGCTGGCCCGAGATCCAGCGGCTGGCCGAGGAGGAGATCGCCGCCTACCGTGAGCGGGACCCCGGGGGGGTCATCGTGCTCGAGGCGGCCGTCCTGATCGAGGCGGAGTGGACGGGTCTGGTCGACGAGGTGTGGGTCGTCAGCACCACGATCGGTCGCGCCGTCGATCGGCTGCGCAAGCGCAACGGAATGTCCGAGCAGGCGGCGCGCGCCCGCATCAACTCGCAGATCTCGACCAAGGAGCGTCTCGAGCGCGCCGACGTGCACGTCAGAAACTCGGATACGCCGAAGCAGCTCGAGTCGCGCGTCCTCTATCACTGGCGGCGGCTCCAGAGGCGAATGGAAGAGCGGCGCGCCGTCGTGGCCCAGCAGGCGGCTCGCTAGCGTCACCCCCCGGCGGGGCGTAGCCTTCCCTCGCGGCGTGGCGCACGCCGTCCGGGCGCGTGCGGCGGCAGTCGATAGGGGTGGTTTCGGCGTGACGATCACACACGAGGGGCCCTCGCACACGGCGATCGGTGACGGCTTCCGGCGGCTGCCCGTCGAGGAGTTCCGCCTCACCTCCGAGCCCTACTACCTCCCCATCCGGAACGAGGTCGTGCTCTTCGAGCACGCCTACCGGGAGAACATCCCCGTGCTGCTCAAGGGCCCCACCGGCTCGGGCAAGACTCGGTTCGTCGAGTACATGTCGTGGCGGCTCCACGACCGCACGCCGGAGGGGTCGGTGGAGGAGGGCGTGCCCCTGATCACGGTCGCCTGCCACGAAGATCTCACCGCCTCGGATCTCGTCGGACGCTACCTGATCGAGGGCAGCGAGACACGCTGGATCGACGGCCCGATCACGCGCGCCGTGCGCGTCGGGGCGATCTGCTACCTCGATGAGATCGTGGAGGCTCGCAAGGACACGACCGTCCTCATTCACCCGCTCACCGACTACCGGCGGCTGCTTCCCGTGGAGAAGCGGGGGGAGCTGCTTGCGGCGGCCGACGGCTTTCTGCTCGTGCTCTCGTACAACCCCGGCTATCAGTCGGCGCTGAAGGATCTCAAGCACTCGACGCGGCAGCGTTTTATCGCGATCGAGTTCGACTACCCGTCGCGGGACCAGGAGACGGAGATCGTGCGGGTGGAGGCGGGATGCTCCGACGCGATCGCCGCAGAGCTCGCGAAGCTCGGCGAGAAGGTGCGCAACCTCAAGGAGCACGGCCTCGCGGAGGGAGTCTCGACGAGACTCCTCGTCTACGCGGGGAAGCTGATCGCCCGCGGGATATCACCGCGCTCGGCCTGCCAGACGGCGGTGGTGTGGGCACTGACCGATGACGTCGAGATACAGCGGTCGATCGAAGAGGTCGTCTCGTCGATCTTTCCGGAGTAGGCGGTGTCCAGGACGAGGGCACGGCCGTGAGCAACGCCGCCGACATCGTCGCGCAACACGAGCCGGAGCTCCGCAAGTTCGGGCAGACGCTGCCCGAGGATCTGCAGGTCGCCGCCACCGCGCTTGAGGGGCGGCTCTCCGCCGACGATCTCGAGCGCTGGGCGGGGGCCGGGGGCCGGGTCGCCCCCCCCGCCGCCGGGCCCGGGCGTGGGGGGCGGGCGGCGGGCGGCCGCCCGCCCCCCCCCCCGCCGCTCGCTGCGCTCGTGGGAGGCGGCCGCCGAGTACTTCCGCGCCGCGCCCTCCGTCGCGGAGAGGCTCTCGGCTTCGGAACTCCTGGACTGGGGAGAGTCCGCTGCTGCGCTCGCCGACCGCTCCTCGCTGGTCGCGTCCGCCTACCTGCGCGCCACCCCCGGGGTACTGCGATCGCTGCCTCCCGCCCAGGTGGAGCCGTGGGCGCGCCTCGGCGATCGTCTCTGCCGGGGGAGCTGGAAGTCGATCGCGCTCGCCACCTCCTTCTATCAGGAGAGCCCGGAGCTTCTCGAGTCGTTGACGCTCCACCAGCTCGGGCGCCTGGTCGACATCATCGAGGCGCTCGCCGAGCGCTCGTACGAGATGGCCACGCGCTGCTTTGAGACGGCGGCGCCGGTCCTGGCGCCGCTGTCGCCGGCCGATCGCGAGCCGTTCATCGAGTTCGCGTGGGTGCTGACCCGCGCCTCGTGGGCCGACACGCGGATCTACTTCGAGCGGGCGCCGGCCCTGCTCGCCCCGATCGATCCTCCCGAGCGCGCGGGCCTGCTCGAGCTCGCCGCGCAGGTCACGGCGAGCGTCGGCCGCTCGGGCTTTCCGCTCTTCGCCGCCGCGGCCGACGCGCTCCGCAGCATCGGACGGGGCGAGCATCCGCGGCTGCTCGGCTTCGCGCACCGGCTTGCACAGACCTCGCCGATGGCCGCGATGGAGTACCTCAAGTCGGCACCGGTCGTTCACGAGCGCCTCACGGCCGAACAGATGGCGCGCTGGAGCGATGCCGGGCTCGAGATCCTGGTCGATCAGGGCAACGTGGAAGGTGCGGAGGCCTTCTTCCGCCTTGAGTCCGCGCGCGCCGAGAGGCTCCTCACGCAGCTCTCGGCGCGTGTCGAGCTGACCGCGGTCAGCCCCATCCTGCGTCTCTACGCGAAGGCGCTGACGGCGCAGACGGTCGCGGTGCACCCGGTGGAGGACCTGGCCGAGAAGGGGATCGGTTGGGTTGCCGGTCAGGCGACGACGGAGGGGACGGCGATCTACCTGCCGTCCGCGGTGTCGACGTTCCCCGAGCAGCGCGACAATGTCCAGGTCTACAAGGTCTTCGCCACGCACCAGACGGGTCGCATCGAGTTCGGATCCTTCGGCTACCGCCACGGGGCGCCGGGGGCGCACACGCCGCTCCCCGGACTGCCCGCAGCGGTCCCGGACCCGGGGCCCGCCGTCGAGGAACGCCCCGCGGAAGAGCGTACCGGGCCGCTGACGGAGATGCAGCGCCTCTACGACGGCTTCCCCGACCGCTCTCTGATCTCGGCGCTCTTCACCGTCGTCGAGGACACCCGTGTCGATGCCTGCACGGCGCGCGAGTACGTCGGGATCCGCCGCTGGCTCCGGCGGGTGCAGGAGCAGGCGGTCGCCGAGCGGCCCGATGCGCGGTCGATGCCGCTCCGGAGCGCCTACGTCGAGGCGCTCCTGCGCGCCTCGCTCGGGCGCCCGGACGGGATCGAGTGGCCGCTGCGCCACCGGGGGGTCCTCCGGCAGGGCCTGGCGGCGTTGCGCGTCGCGGAACAGCCGGGTGCCACCGTGCAGGACTCGGCGTCCGTCGCCGCGGCGCTCTACCGGCTCGCCGCCTCGCTTCCCAACGAGCGACTCGGGGGCGACGGGCAGTGGGTTGCTCCCGATGAGGAGAC
>MKWU01004762.1_pt1 | contig 15593 bp, 4 predicted proteins | sample 809101 | NCBI WGS metagenome assembly MKWU01 (sample SAMN05860141, study PRJNA318959) | sponge metagenome | host: Aplysina aerophoba | place: Slovenia: Piran, Adriatic Sea, Gulf of Piran | collected 2013-05-07 | reverse complement strand
CCGGCGGGGCTGTCCTTCGACGCGGCGACGCGCACGCTCTCGGGAACGCCGACCGCGGTCGGGAGTTTCACGGTGACCTACACCGCAGACGACGCCGACGCGCTCTACTCCCTGAAGGCTACTCCGGGCGCGGACGACACTGCGGACGCGGCGACCCAGACCTTCACGATCGAGGTCGAGGGGCCGCCGTCGGCGCCCACCGGCGTGAGCGCGGCGCCGTCGGGAACCAGCCTGGCGGTGAGCTGGACGGCGCCCTCCAAGCCCTCCGGGGTGACGGTCACGGACTACGACCTGCGCTACTACGCCGGGGCTGCGGACCCGTCGGACGAGGAGGACTGGGTCGAGGAAGGGGAGGGCGGCCTCCTGCCGGACCCGGGCACCTCGACCTCGGCGACGATCACCCGCCTGAGCACGGACACCGTCTACCGGGTGCAGGTGCGCGCGGCGAGCGACGTCGGCGAGGGCCCGTGGTCGGACTCGGCCAGCGCCAGGATCGACACCACGGCGCCGGTCCTCCGGAGCGCCAGGGTGAGCAGCGACGGCACCAAGCTGACGCTCTACTACGACGACCCGCTGGACTCCGGCGGCGCCCCGGGGCACGGACGGTTCTCGGTCAACGTCGAAAACTCCGAGCGGACGCTTTCGGGCGGGGCCGTCACCGTGTCCGGCTCCACGGTGACCATGAACCTGGGCACGCCTGTGGTGGCCGCCGGGCAGGCGGTGGCGGTGAGCTACACGGTGCCCGACACAAAGCCCATCAAGAACCTGAAGGGCATCAAGGCGCCCGGCATCAGCGGCCTGGCGGCGCTCAACGACCTGAGCGGCGCCGTGAGCAACACCAGGGGCGTGGTGCGTTCGGCGCTGGAAGCGCCGGAGATCGTCTCGACGCCGTCCCGCGACGCGGACGGTGACAACACGGCGGAAACCTACGGAGCGGGCGCGGAGATCAAGGTCCGGCTCACATTCGACGAGGACGTGACCGTGGACACGGCCGCGGGCACGCCGCGGCTGAAGATCAAGCTGCACGCGAACCACGGCGAGAAGTGGGCGGACTACGAGGGCGGCAGCGGCACATACCGGTCCCTGGTCTTCTCCTACACGGTGGTGAGCGGGGACACGTCGAAGGGCGGCAGTCCGGAGACGGACGCCGGCATCGCGGTGCTCGCGAACTCGCTCCGGCTGAACGGCGGACTGATCAGCGCGGAGGCGACGGGCCGGCCCGCGGACCTGGCGCATGTCGGCCTCGCCCACAATGCGGAGCACAAGGTCGACGGGATGCTGGACGGGAAGGCGCCGGAGTTCGAGAGCGCCGCTGTGTCCGGGACCATGCTGATCGTCACCTTTGATGAAGACCTCGACACGAGTTCGGTGCCGGCAGCCGGCCGCTTCTGTGTGGACGCCACGGCGACGGGCGACTCTGCAAGGGCTTTCTGCGGCGGCGGCGGCGGCAACGTGTCGATCGACCCGGACAACAGCGCCCTGGTGACGGTTACGCTGAGTGGAGGCGTCAGGTCAGTCGAGACGGTGGTGGTGTCGTACAGCGTAGACCCTACGACCCCTCTGAAGGACACGAACGGGAACAAGGTGGCGAGCTTCGTGCGCGAGCCTGTGACCAACCACAGCAAGGCGCCGGGCCGGCCCACCGGGGTGTGGGCGTCGGAGTCGGATCTGGGCGGCAGCCTGAACGTGGCCTGGACGGCGCCGGGCGAGGGGGCCACCCCCACGGGCTACGAGCTGCGCTACTACCGGGGGACCGCGGACCCGCCGGAAGGGCGCGAGGCGGACTGGAAAGAGGGTGTGGCCGGCCTGCCGGACCCGGGCGCGTCGGCGACCTCGGCGACGATCGAGGGACTCAGGGCGAACACGGCCTACAGGGTGCAGGTGCGCGCGAAGACCGCTGCTGAGAACGGCCCCTGGTCGGACTCGGCCGGCGGGACGACCGGCTCGCCGGCGACGACGAACAACCCGCCGCGGGTGCTGACGCAAAATGGCGTGACGGGCAACGTCTGCGAGGTCGTGAACAACGACCGGGCGGTAAAGAAGGAAAATAAAATCATTGCGACAGGCGCCCTCGTTTCCGCTGCGAATCTGGTGCCGCATGGCCCCAGGACCGCCGACGGGAACTGGCCGATCGAATGCGTCGGCGGTTCGGTTGTTGGAAGACTTGCCACGGATTTCGACGACCTGGACGGCGACAAGCTGACGCTCTCCGTCGAGCCCGCTCCGGTGCCGGACAACGTGCGGTTAGATCCCGAATGGGCTTTCCTGCTCGTCCAGAATGACGAAACGAACCCCAATAACAATGGCCGCTTGTACTTTCGGGGCGAGTCCGCGTTCAGGGCAGTGGACGCGCGGACAGTGCGGGCGAGGCTGACGGCGACGGACCCGCACGGCGCCTCGGTCAGTACCCGTTTATATTTCATCATAGCGAAAGTCGCCGACCAATTCGGGGCGCCGACGCTGCCGGAGGTGGCGGACCTGGACGCCTCCCCGGTCTGGGCGTTCTCGCATGTGCTGCCGCCGGCGACCGGCGGCGATAACTTCGACTCGGCCCTGACCAGGGGGACCGGCCGCCAGTACTACTACGCCATAAGCGGACTGCCGGAGGGGCTGGCGTTCGACCCGGAGACGCGGACGATCTCGGGCACGCCGAGCGAGAACGGGGAATTCGAGGTCACCTACATCGCCGACGACCCCGACACGGTGGGGAGCGCGTATCTCAACCCCGAGACCGAGAACGACGACAGCAAGAACATCAACGACACCGCGAGCCGGACCTTCACGATCCACGTGCGGCCCTTCATCGAGCTGGTGCGGGTGACCTCGGCTCCGACCCACGACGCGAACGGCGACGGCAGCAACGACACCTATGGCGAGGGCGACAAGATCGCGTTCGACGTGGAGTTCACCGAGCCGGTCAAGTTCGAGGAAGGCACGGGCACCGACGAGAAGAACACCGTGCGGATGCGCATCCGCGTGGGGCGGGACGGCGAGGAGGACGGCACCCTGAAGACGGCGGACCTGGCCGGCGTGTTCCACGGCGGCAAGACGCTGCGCTTCGAGTACGAGGTCCAGGCCGGGGACAACGACCCGGACGGGGTGTTCATCGATTCGTTCAGGGGCGACAATAAAGACCATGTTCTGATCCTGAAGGGCACGGCGAGCCTCAAGGGGCTGGTCTCGGGGGAGGCCCCGAACCTGAAGAAGACCAACTTCATCACAGGGAATGCGGTGAGCGAAGACGGCCTGCCGATGAGCTACGTCAACGGGCGGCTGAACTCCGCAGGCCCGAAGCCGGCGAGCGCGACGGTGGACGGCAAGACGCTGAGGGTGACCTTCAACGAGGAGCTGGCCGCGCTCAGCGCCGCCGACCTCCAGTCGCTGACGCTCCTCTTCGGCGTGCAGGGCACGGACGGCACAGGCGGCAACCGCAACGCCTTCCAGCACCCCAGCTCGGTCGCTATCGACAGCGACAATCGCACGCTCGAGCTGACTCTGGGCGTGGCGGCCCGCGCGGGCGAGAATATCACGCTGAGCTACAAGCTGATCGACCACCAGGGGCCGCTCGAGGACACCGACGGCAACATGGCGCCGGCGTTCGTGGACTTCGTGGTGACGGTAGCGGGAGCGGAAGTGACGCTGGTCAGCAATACCGGGCAGAACCGGTGGGGTGGAAATACTCTCAATGTCGATCGCGCCCAGGCGTTCACCACCGGCAGTAATGCCGAGGGCTACAGGCTGACGAAGGTGACGGTCCCCTACACCGCTGCTGTGTTGCAACTGCCAGCGAGCTCGCACACGATAAGCATCCATGCTTCGAACTCGAGCAACCGCCCGGGCGACTCCCTGGGCACGCTTACATATGACACATCCTCAAGGACGCTTCCCGCCGATAGCAATATCGTGGACACCGTCACCTACACCGCATCGGGGACAGGCATCGAACTCGCCTCCGGGACGACTTATTTCGTCGTCATGGTCATGTTGGTTAGTGACACTGAAAGGAGTTATCAGCGAACGAATTCGGATGGCGAGGATGCGGGTGCGGCCGACGGGTGGAGCCTCGGGAACGCGAGCCTCTGGAAGACTTTGAACACAAACGCCTGGAGCACGTCGGCAAGTTCCTGGCAGATCGCCATCCACGGCGTTGTGTTAACGGAAACGAAGCTGGTCGGCAATACCGGGCAGAGCAACTCCAGTGTCTCCGACTTCGCCTTTGACCGCGCCCACCAGTTCACGGTCGGCGCAACTGACACCGGCTACAAGCTGACGAGTGTGGTGGTCCCGTACACTCATACGGTCCCGGGAGCGAGTGGGCACACGATCAAGATTCATGCTTCGAACTCGAGCAACCGGCCGGGCGCATCCCTGGGGACGCTTGCATACGGTACGGTGTCGGGCCTCACCGTTATCTATACCGCCTCGGGCGGGGGTATCGAGCTGGACGCCGGGACGAGTTATTTCGTCGTCCTCGACGTAGCAACCTCTGCCTCCAATGCTCCCCATACCAATACAACGAACACGGGAAATCAGGACCCGGATGGGCTCCCGACATGGACCCTCGCGAACACGGGCCTTTGGAAGAGTCGGGGCGATATCACTTGGCAACAATCCGGCGGCAACAATGCCTGGCAGATCGCCATCCAGGGCGCTGCGGCAACTACGAAGGCAGGGCCGCAGCCGCAGTCGGCGAGCGTGGCGGGGACGAAGCTGAAGATCGTCTTCGACGAGGCGTTCGACGACACATCCACGGAGTCCGGGCAGCACTTCACGGTCGTGATCTCGGACCGGGACGGCAACCAGAGCACCATCGCGGGCACGTCGGCGAACGTTGCCATCTCGGACGCGACGGTGACCGTCACGCTGTCCGAGACGGTGCCCCCGAACGTGGCGGCACAGGTCACCTACGAGCCGTCCGATCCGTCGACGCTCTCGCTCAAGGCCAATGTGGGCAACACCTACGTGGCGGGGTTCCTGGGGTTCAAGATCGAGACGGTGTACGATACCGCCCTCCCGGAGCTGAAGCAGGCCGCGGTCGTGCAGACGAGCAGGAACCCGGACGGGTTCCGGGTGGCGCTCTACTACGACGAGGCGCTGGACCCGGACTCGGTGCCGGCAACCACGGACTTCGGCTTGAAGCTGGACTCAAACGCCGCGGTGACCCCAAACGCCGTCGCGGTCGAGGACAACACGGTGTTGCTGACGGTGGACCTGGCGAAGACGCCCGGGGATGAAGCCGACGTGACCTACGCCAAGGCGGACGTGTCCTACACGAAGGGCACGAACCCGATCCGGGACCCGGCGGGCAACGAGGCGGCGGCGTTCACCAAGCTAAAGGCCAAGGTGGACGTCGAGGCGGCCGGCACGCCGGCGGTGCTTGCCGAGACGGTGGCGGCGAATGTGCCCTCAGTGACACTGGTCAGCAATACCGGGCAGAGCAACGACAACCTAAGTCCGTTCATCTACGACACTTCCCAGGCGTTCACCACGGGGAGTAATGCCGGTGTTTACAAGCTGACGAGCGTGACGGTCCTTTACAATACAGCGGCCCCTCCAGCGAGCTCGCACACGATAAGCATCCATGCTTCGAACTCGAGCGACCGGCCGGGCGCGTCCCTTGGGACGCTTTCATACGGTACGGTGTCCGGCACCACGGTCACCTATACCGCATCGGACAGCGGCATCGGTCTCGAAGCCGGGACGACGTATTTCGTCGTCCACGACGTGAGTGGCAGTCCTGAATCTGAAATCAAGCTTACGAGCTCAGGTGCCGAGGATGCGGGTGGAGCCGACGGGTGGAGCCTCGCGGACACGAGCCTTTGGAGGTCATCGGCCGGCGTCGTCTCTTGGAACGAGGAGAACCGCCATTCCTTGCAGATCGCCATCCAAGGCACTGCGGGGATTACTATCACGGTGCCGGTGCCGGCCACCAGTGAAGCGACGCTGCTCAGCAATACCGGGCAGGGCCGGTGGGATGGGGACACCTTTGCATTCGATATCGCCCAGCCGTTCACCACCGGCAGCGCAGGCCAAGGCTACAAGCTGACGAAATTGGTGGTTCCGTACACTAGAGCGCTCCCGACAGCGGCTTCGCACACGATAAGCATTCATGCTTCGAACTCGAACAACCAGCCGGGTGCCTCCCTGGGCACGCTTTCATACGGTTCGGTGTCCGGCCTCACCGTTACCTATACCGCATCGGGCGACGGCATCGCTCTCGACGCCGGGACGACGTATGTCGCCGTCCACGACAGGAACGGCGATGTCTATACTGGGGGTCCGAAGAGCCAGCGGACGAACTCGGGCAACGAGGATGCGGGTGCGGCCGACGGGTGGAGCATCGGGAACGTCAAGCACTGGAAGAACACCGGCGACACCTCATGGTCAACGAACTCCTTTCCCTGGCAGATCGCCATCCACGGTGTTGTCAACCAACACACCGCCCAGAAGACTGTTTCCGCCCTGGAGGCGAACGGATCGGTGGACGGATCCCGCCTGACGGTGACCTACGACAAGTCCCTCGATCCGGCCAGCCTGCCGGATCCGAAGCGATTCGCGCTGCTCGACGAGGACGATATTTCGGTCAACGACGTCGCCGCCGTGGCGGTGTCGGGCAAGCAGCTGGTGCTGACCCTGAACAGTGCGGTATCCCCCTGTGGCACGTTCACGCTGAGCTACAGCAGGAGCGAGACGGAGAAGAACATCCGGACGTTCTCCGGGCACGAGGCGCCCGATATCGAGGCGGCGCAGGTGGCCAACGCGCAGGCGGACCGGTGCGTGAACGGGCGCGTGGTGGTGCAGACCGACGAGGGCGCGTCGGGCAACGGCGGCGGCGGGTCGGGCAACCAAGGCAAGAGCCTGACGCTGAAGTTCGACCGACCGCTCGACACGGGCAAGGCGCTGAAGGCGTCGGCGTTCGGTCTGACCGGCGCGGCGGGCGGAGCGGCCCCGGCGATCGAGGGCGCGGCCTACGCCGCGGACGGCGCCGGCGTGGCGCTGACCCTGGCGCGCGGGCTCGGAAGCGGCGAGACGGTCACGCTGAGCTACACCCGCCCGGCGGGTCAACCCGGGCTGTGGGACTCCGATGGCAGGCAGATAGCGGATTTCTCAGGCGTTCCGGTGCCGGTCCGGACCTCCGGGGCGACGGCGGTGACCGGGGTCGAGGTGGTCTCGGACGCAGGAAGCGACGATACCTACGCGCTGGGCGAGACGATCCGTGTGCGGGTGACCTTCAGCGAGGCGGTCGAGGTCGACACGACGGGCGGCACGCCGCGTCTCGCGATCGACATGGACCCGGCGCACTGGGGCACGAAATGGGCCGCCTACGAGGGCGGCAGCGGCACGGAGAGCCTGACCTTCACCCACACGGTGGTGGAGCCGAACATCTCCACCCAGGGAATCGCCGTGCTCGCGAACACGCTGGAACTGAACGGCGGCACCATCCAGGCTTCCGGCGTTGACGCCGACCTGTCCCATACCGCGCTGGGACACGACCCGGCCCACAAGGTGGACTGGCGGCTGGCGCCGGCGGCGAACGTCCCGGCCACGGGCGCACCCACCATCACGGGCACAGCGCAGGTCGGCGAAACGCTGACGGCAGACACATCGGGCATTTCCGATGATGACGGCCTGGACGCCGCCGTGTTCAGCTACCAGTGGCTGGCAGACGACGCGGACATATCCGGGGCCACGGGTTCGACGTATACCCTGGTCGAGGCTGACGAGGGCAAGACCGTCAAGGTTCGTGTGTCCTTCACGGACGACGCGGGCAACGATGAGACGCTGACCAGCACAGCTACCGAAGCAGTAGCGACCAGACCCAACAGCGCCGCCACCGGCGCACCCACCATCAGCGGAACGGCGCAGGTCGGCGAAACACTGACGGCAGATACTTCGGGCATTACTGACGCCGACGGGCTTACCAACGCCACCTTCAGCTACCAGTGGCTGGCCGATGACGCGGACATATCCGGGGCCACGGGCAACAGCTACACCCTGACCGACGACGACGAGGGCAAGGGCGTCAAGGTGCGTGTGTCTTTCACCGACGACGCGGGCAACGATGAGTCCCTGACCAGCGAGGCCACGTCTGCGGTGGCGGCAGCGCCACCGGAGAACAGCCCCGCCGCGGGTGCGCCGATGATCACGGGCACGGCCCGGGTGGGCGAGACCCTCACGGTAAGAACTTCGCGCATTACCGACGGCGACGGGCTGACCAACGCCGTCTTCAGCTACCAGTGGCTGGCCGATGACGCGGACATATCCGGTGCTACGGGCAACAGCTACACCCTAATCGATGCCGACGAGGGAAAGGCAATCAAGGTGAAAGTGTCCTTCACCGACGACGCGGGCCACGACGAGACCCTGACCAGCACGGCGACCTCCGCCGTTCTGGGTCCGCCGGAGCCGTTGACGGTCAGCGTCGAGAACGAGCCCACGTCTCACGACGGCTCCGGCTCGTTCACCTTCGATCTCCGTTTCAGCGAGGAGGTCAAGCTGGGCTACAAGTCCCTCCGCGACCACGTGTTCACGGTGACCGGAGGAACTGTGACCAGGGCCCAGCGCCTGGACAAGAGCATCAACATCCGCTGGCAGGTAACCGTGGCGCCGGCCTCCAACGCCGACGTGACAGTGGTCCTGCCGACCACCACCGACTGCGATGCTCAGGGGGCCATCTGCACGAAGGACGGCGGGCGTCCGCTGTCGAACACGATCTCGGTGACGGTGCAGGGTCCGGTGGAGAACAGTCCCGCCGCGGGCGCGCCGATGATCACGGGCACGCCCCGGGTGGGCGAGACGTTGACGGCAAGAACTTCGCGCATTTCCGACGGCGACGGCCTTACCAACGCGACGTTCGGCTACCAGTGGCTGGCCGACGACGCTGACATATCCGGTGCCACTGGTTCGACTTACACCCTGGCCGCCGCTGACGAGGGCAAGACCGTCAAGGTGCGCGTATCCTTCACCGACGACGCGGGCCACGGCGAGACTCTGACCAGCATAGCTACGACAGCGGTGGCTCCCAAGCCGAACAGTGCTGCTTCCGGTCAGCCGACCATCAGCGGCACGGCACAGGTGGGAGAGACTCTCACCGCAGGCACATCGGGCATTTCCGACGCCGACGGCCTGGACAGCGCGGCGTTCAGCTACCAGTGGCTGGCCGATGACGCCGGCATATCCGGGGCCACGGGTTCGACGTACACCCTGGTCGGTGCCGACGAGGGTAAGGCCGTCAAGGTGAAAGTATCCTTCACCGACGACGCGGGCAACGATGAGTCCCTGACCAGCGAGGCTACGGCCGCGGTGGCGGCAGCGGTAGCGGAGAACAGCCCCGCCGCGGGAGCGCCGATGATCACGGGCACGGCCCGGGTGGGCGAGACCCTCACGGTAAGAACTTCGCGCATTACTGACGGCGACGGGCTGACCAACGCCACCTTCAGCTACCAGTGGCTGGCCGACGACACCGGCATATCCGGTGCCACGGGCAGCAGCTACACCCTGGTCGAGGCTGACGATGGCAAGGCCGTCAAGGTGCGTGTGTCCTTCACCGACGACGCGGGCAACGATGAGACGCTGACCAGCGCGGCTACGGCTGCGGTGGTGGCAGCGCTACTCCCTGCCGCGCCGACCAACCTGGTGGCGTCGGACAACGGGAACGGCACATTGACCCTGACCTGGGACGCGCCGGACGACGATAGCGTAACCGGCTACCGGATACTGCGCCGCCGCCCCAACGAGGGCGAGAATACGCTTCTGGTATACGTGGCGGACACGGGAAGCACGGACACCACCTGGACCGACGGGGAAGTGACCACAGGCACCCGGCACGTCTACCGGGTGAAGGCCATCAACGCCGCGGGCCTGAGCCGGATGTCAAACCTCGCAAGAGCGACCCCTACCTCTCCACCGGAGAACAGTCCCGCCACGGGAGCTGCCGCCATCACGGGCACAGCGCAAGTGGGCGATACACTGACGGCAGCCATCTCAGGTATTTCCGACGACGACGGGCTTACCAACGCGACGTTCAGCTACCAGTGGCTGGCCGATGACGCCGAAATATCCGGTGCCACCGGCTCGGCATACACGTTGGTCGAGGCTGACGAGGGCAAGGCAATCAAGGTAAAAGTGTCCTTCACCGACGACGCGGGCAACTCAGAGTCCTTGACCAGCGCGGCTACGGCTGCGGTGGCGGCAGCGCCGGTGGCGGAAGCGCGAGTGGAGAACAGTCCTGCTACCGGCCAACCGACCATCACGGGCACGGCGCAGGTCGGTGAGACGTTGACGGCGGGCACATCGGGCATTTCCGACGACGACGGGCTGACCAATGCGACCTTCAGCTACCAGTGGCTGGCGGACGACACCGAAATATCCGGTGCCACGAACTCGACATACACCTCAAAGGACACTGACGAGGGCAAGGCCGTCAAGGTGAAAGTATCCTTCACCGACGACGCGGGCAACTCAGAGTCCCTGACCAGCGCGGCTACGGCTGCGGTGGCAGGCAGACCCAACAGCGCTGCGACCGGCGCACCGACGATCAGTGGAACGGCGCAGGTCGGCGAGACTCTCTCGGCAGGTACATCGGGCATTTCCGACGCCGACGGGCTGACCAATGCGACGTTCAGCTACCGGTGGCTGGCTGATGACGCGGACATCTCCGGTGCCACTGCTTCGACATACACCCTGGCCGCCGCTGACGAGGGCAAGGCCGTCAAGGTAAAAGTATCCTTCACCGACGACAGGGGCAACGCGGAGTCCGTGACCAGCGCAGCGACGTCATCCGTGGGGGCTGCACCGAAGCTGTTCACCGCCGGCACTCACCAGGTGCCGGAGAGCCACGACGGTCAGAATGCCTTCACCTTCGAGTTGCGGTTCAGTGAAGAGTTCTCGATCAGCTACGAGACAATGCGTGATCACGCCTTCACCGTCACTGGGGGCACAGTCACCAGGGCGCGGCGTCTGGAAAAGCCCAGCAATATCCGCTGGGAAGTCACCGTAGTACCTGGCTCCAACAGCGCCGTAACCATCGAATTGCCTGCTACAACGGACTGTGAGGAGCAGGGTGGCATCTGCACCAGCGATGGCAGGAAACTGTCCAACTCCCTGAACTTCACCGTCTCCGGTCCCGGCTAACGTAGACAGGCCAAAGCTGGATACCGGACGGCTTTCTCGTCGCCCGGTATCCGGCGGTCCTGATGACCACCGCCCTGACAGATGACAAGAAGTGTCGGCTCTAAAGCGCCAAGACGGTGCGCTTCATAAACGATGGGCTGCTCTTGTTCCTGACGGGACCTATTTAACCTTGAACCGGCGGTGCGGCGGCAGTAACCTATGTGCGCCTTCCGGCAGATGACCTGCCTTACACAGAATGAAACAGACTGCGTGAGGCGCTGCCGGCCTGCTGCGCGCGAGATACCGAGGCCATGATAGGCGTGTACAATGCCCTGTCAGTAGAAACGGATACATCGGCGAGAGACTGGCTGAAACACAGATTCAATCACACCGGTAAGGAAGTGATCTAATGGTTCTGGGCATAGACAACCGAACGGAGAACTGGAAGACGGCATATGAGTTTGCCCCTTTCTTCAGGGACGCCGAGGCGCGGAAGCGGCTGGTCGGACGGCTTGACGAGACCGATTACGCAGAGGCGGACGACATTCACTTTGAACTGTTCTGGAAAGGCACAAGAGACTACCTACATGCCGAATCCAATGGTGAGAAGGGCAAATCCAGGGAGCGGCTACTGATGTACTGCAGGGATATGCTCCCTGAGCTGAGAGACAGGGTTGTCAGTTCAAAGCGATTCCAAGAATTGAAGGACGACAACTATGCCCTCCCGACACCGGAAAGCGACAGCAAACTGCTGAGCAACCTCTCCAACACTGAAATCGACATCGTGATAGAAACTCCAAGATCATTGTTCATTGGTGAAGCAAAACAAGAAGAAAGTTTTGAAGCCAGGAGTGGGCATGTGCTGGTACACCAACTCATAAGGCAGTACGTGATGGCGAAAGCGCTACTCAAGGCTATGGGGTGCAGCAGGACAGTTGTGCCATTTGTGGTCGGGGATCCTGTAGATCAACTCAAGAGGCAGCAGGTCAAGTTCATGATTTCTCAACGGTGGATGAACGAGCGCAATGTGCTCAGTTGGGAGGACGTAAAGATTTAGTGACGAAGGAATCAACAGGCAACGTTGCAGTGACGTCCTGTTTACCATCTCGATTCCGAAAGTCTAACATCAAAAGGGATACCTGAACGGCACTTATCGGTGGGAATCCATCTGTTCCGGTAGGTCCGAAGATTGCTGCCGACACCGGGTCAGCTGCGAATCAAGGTTCCTGATACTGAAGAAGAGAAGATACGTTGGCTCGCTGTCCGGGAGGCTTGGGCTGAATTCAACCGTACTGGTGACGCTAGGCTCTCAAAAGAGGTAGGCCTGTTCGCTAATATATGGAAGAAGCACAGAGCGAGGCGAGAGAGCCAATATCCGGTATCGCCATGATAGCGAACGTCCCGCAGATGCCTTTGGCTCACGCCTAAGCATGTCAGAAGAATAAGTAAGTTAACGAACTTCCAAGTCAATAGCGAAATGCTATTCGCCAAAACAGAAGGGTATTATACGAATGACAGCTTCAAGCCCGACCGTACTGGCACACGTCGCATGGATGCTTAGAGGATCCTTTGAGGACCTTGCAGTGGAAGCCCTGGGGTACATACTCAACGGCTCTGACTCGGCTACCGAGGCCTTGGAAGAAGTCCTACGTGAGGGAGGAGCGGATGTTTCACCCATCCGGCTAGTGCAGACACAGGCAGTCGAGGAAACAGGCGCGACGCCAGATTTGGCCTGCCTGGACCAGGACGGAGAGACACACGTACTGATCGAGGCGAAATTTGATGCCATGCTGACGAAGAATCAGCCTGTCCAATACCTGAGACACCTGCCCAAAGACAGGTCTTCAGTGCTGCTTGTTGTCGCACCGAAGCGACGTCTTGTGCCACTCTGGGCGGAGATGAAGAAGTTAGTGCTTGATTCTGGCGACTTTACGATAGAAAGAGAATCAACTACTGAGGGCCTGGTGAATGCTTCCGTCTCCGACCGCAGCGCGTTGTCGCTGGTCAGCTGGGAGCACCTATTGCACAAACTGGCAATGCGTGCGGAGGAAGAAGTTGAAGAAGGTACCTTGAGGTCCATTGCAGAGTTGAAAGGCGTCGTCGAATACGAAGCGCTTAACGCCTTCCAGGCTCCTTCGAGCGACCGAGTGGAGCTTGACGAGTTGAACAGACAGCGCTTTAAGGATCTAATCGACGGAACAATAGCGGAAGGCAAACGCGAGAAATGGATCAGCACCGACGGTTTTGGACCAGGAGGTGGCACAACCGGGTATGTTCGTTACTTCGCGATCGGCGAGGTTCCGGTGTGGTTTGGGTATGACCTGCGTCTATGGGAAGCGTACGGAGGGCCCCTGTGGGTGGGATTTCAAATGCTGGCCCAGCAGAACATTGGCACGGTACGCGAGGGGCTGAGGCGGTTGTGCGCAAAGCGGCCGGACGATTTCTTCTACGATGTCCCTGCATGGTCCCACAAGAGAGATTACATAAGGAACGAGATGCCAGCCAGAGGCGAACTCCCGATGATGCAGGAGGCTCTTCTCGTGCAACTGCGCGAGATAGCCGACTCCCTTAGTGACGTCAAGGTACCATCCACAGACGCTTCCGATTAAGACGCCCTGGGAACGCATTATGATTGGAGACCAATATGGTCAAGCTCGTAAGCTGGAACATTGCAAAGAGAAGGAACGCGTGGCGCGAGCTGTGCGAAATGGACGTGGACGTTGCCCTTCTCCAGGAGGCGGGCAACGTCCCGAATGATGTCTCCGGGGCTGTTGATGACGGGCCACGGGCAAGCTGGGATCCCCAGGCATGGAATGCGAACTACGGCAACAGATGGTCCACGGGCTTGTCTGAGCGCTGGTGCAAGATAGTGAAGCTGTCTGACCGCGTTGAAGTTGAATGGTTCAAGCAGGTCAGCCCGATCTCGATGTCGAGCAAGGACGAGGTGGCAGTCAGCGGTATCGGGACTATTGCAGTAGCGCGAATCATACCTGAAGATGGGCAACCCTTCATCGCGGTTTCAATGTGGGCGCGGTGGATGCTTCCGCACACCTCGACCAACAGCAAGTGGCGCATCGGTATGCCGGATGTCTCGGCACACCGCATCATCTCGGATATCTCCGGATTTGTGGGAGATTACGACCCGTCCGCGCATCGCATAGTCGCGGCCGGGGACCTCAACATCGTATACAATCCGGCCGGCGCGGAATGGGATGGATCAAGGGATCAGAGTGTATGGACCAGAATGGACGCTCTCGGGCTGGAATATCTGGGACCATTTCACCCCAATGGACGCAGAGCTGCAAAGCAACGCGAATGGTTGGCGCCATCCTCTATGAATGTTCCCACCTATTACACTACCTACGAAAAGGGGCCGGAGAAGGCGAGCCAGCAGAAATAGAGTGGAGCGCCAACTGCGAGTGTCCCTGCCTTTGAGCGGCGAAATGGTAACCGTCCCAAGCGGGACACTCCTGCACAATGGAAGGAGACACATGGACTTCCGACAATTAGCATCGGCGATAACTAGCTGTCCAGAAATTCCGAGGGCAAGGATGTCTGCCAACCACCCGTGTGCAAAAATAGTAGGACTCCAGCGGGAAGATGCCTTTCAGTCTCCCGAACCCTGGCGTGGGCATATTGAAACCGCGCCGATTCTCTTCGTGTCGTCGAATCCCAGCATCGGAGGAGAGTATACATTCCCGCCCTCTGGCTGGTCAGATGAGCAAGTCGTATCCTACTATCTAGGCTGTTTCGACCACCATGTAGAGGGAGGATATCAGGTCGATGAGAGAAAGTTCGCTCGAGTTCAGTTTTGGCGCGAAGTTCGAGCGAGGGCTAGCGAACTTCTAGGGAGGCCGGCGGTCCAGGGCGAGGATTTCGCCATAACGGAAGTCGTCCATTGCAAATCTACTCGAGAACAGGGAGTCAAAGAGGCACTAGAACTCTGTGTGCAACGGTGGATGGAGCCAGTAATCGAGCGCTGCGCGGCAAAGGTCATAGTGGTCCTAGGCAGCTACGCCAGGCGCGTTTGCTCAGCCTGCTGGAATCTTGATGGAAAGAGAAGAGTTCACTTTGATGTATCAACTCCAGGAAAGGACAGAACGGTGGTACTTCTTCCCCATCCCAACGCACGTGAGAAAAGAAAGCTACTCCATCATACTACCGATCAAGAACGGCTTAGTTTGCGGTCGCAATTGGCGGCAGAGGCTCGTATGACAGAGTTGGAAGAAGAGCCTCGACGCCTGCGCGGCGAGTAGGACCTTCCTCCAATTGGCGATTCCCCGGCGGCCAAGTCATCTTGTCGAGTGTCTAACGCCGCCTGAAAACCCCTCAGGGCCGATGCAACAATTTACTACAAAAAGCTGCAAGGGAGAGTTCAATGGACCAACGTATTTTCATCGAAGATAACCCGGATCTTCAATCCGCTTTTCTTGTTCTATTAGAGCAGGCAGGATTGCCACATCCGAGCGAACTCCCATCTA
>MKWU01004761.1_pt1 | contig 15595 bp, 13 predicted proteins | sample 809101 | NCBI WGS metagenome assembly MKWU01 (sample SAMN05860141, study PRJNA318959) | sponge metagenome | host: Aplysina aerophoba | place: Slovenia: Piran, Adriatic Sea, Gulf of Piran | collected 2013-05-07 | reverse complement strand
TTGGAAGCCTACCAAAGGAGGCCACCCGCCACAACAGCCACACCAGCCACAGCACGGTCACTGGGCTGACCTTGGCCCAGGCCATACTACCGGCAGCGGGGGCCGAGATCTCGTTTCCCTATGGGCAAGGCTGCTCCCCCGGCCTTAGCAGGAAGGACGCACTATCCACCGCATGCGGTCGAGGCAGCCTTCGTCTGTATTGACTGCTTAATTGTCTACGACTCCATAGGCACCCTGTCCGGCTAGCCCCCAGCAGTACCCACGCGGCTAGGGAGTAACCCGCCCACAGCGGCAGCGGGTTCTCCCCAGGACTCAACCCCGCCAGCTGCGCCGCAGCCCTCTGTCACTGCTGCCAAAGGAAAAACGACGGACCCAGAGCTCTTCACTCACCACCCCCAACTGGCTATCAACTGCCCTGCACATTTGTGACGCCTACCCCTCCTCCCTCTCCTTCCACACTGACCAACGATACACTGCCCCCAGCTCTCAGCCCCCTGTCCACGCACTGCCAACCTGCGCACCCCTCCCCCCAACCAACCCAGGTGGCACGCATGCCTGCACTCTGACCCTCTCACAGCTGGATGTACACAGCTTGTGCCCCGGGCCTGCATGCTTGATCCCACCTCCTCTCACAGCTGGACGTACACAGCTTGTGCCCCTGGCCTGCATGCTTGATCCCACCTCCTCTCACAGCTGGATGTACACAGCCTGTGCCCCGGGCCTGCATGCTTGATCCCACCTCGTCTCACTTTGTTCCCATTTCAGGCAAAATCTCCTCCTGTGACACCACCCCAGAGGACTGCCAGGTTGCTGCTCAGTCTGCTGTCGGAGACGATCTTGAGATAACACCCTACAGTTGTGTGACCCGAGCTGCCGTGGAGATACAACCACCGTCTCCGCCCACAGTGGAGGATGGGTCTACTCCACTTCCCCTATTGGCTCCTCCCAACCTAGTGGTTACCCAACCCCCTAAGGGTGGTGACACTGCCCCACTACTCCCCCCACCTCGCCACAGGGGACTTCGAACAGGTAATGCGTGGGAGATGCGCTACAAGGACTTGAAGCTTGAGCTACCACTGGGCTGTGGCAAGTTTGGGACGGTGGTGAGGGCCACGCTGTGCAAGGACGATGACAGCCTGAGGTGTGCTCACCCAGTGGCCCGGCTGGAGATGGGCCAAGGAGGCAGTGATCACCAGTGGAGGGTGGCCGTGAAGCGCCTGTCAGGTGGGTCTGTGCTGGAGGAGATGGCTGCCAGTGCATTGTGTGGCTACCCCTGTCAGACCAGCCACTCAAGTGGGGTTGTGACTAGCAGTGACAGTCGTAGAGAAATCTGCTACATTGTCCTCACTCCTGTATGACCCACACTCCCCGTGTCCTCGTCTGCTGCTCCAGACTCCCCCACAGGGCAGGATATGGAGGCCTTCTACAACGAGGTTGCAATAATGAAGCGGGTGTCGAGGAGGGGACACCCCCACGTCATCACCATGGTGGGGTACATTCCTCGAGAGTACCCACCGGCAATCGTCATGGAGTTTGCTCCACTCAGCACCCTCCTCAAGTTCCTCATGAAAGTGAAGGATGACGTGAAGATTGCGCACATCAGCCGAGTATTGCTAGAATGTTCCATGAATTCAACCTCACCAGTATAGTCCTACCGTGGTCTGCTGGGCTGGTCTACTGCAGCCGTGAAGCGGTTACTGTCTACTGCAGTCTGTATTAATGTCTATTGCAGTCTGTATTAATGTCTATTGCAATATAGTGTGTATATACATATATAATATATGCAAGATTGAGGTGACAGTCGCTTCCCATTATATAGTTCCCGTGCTCGTGGGGAGTACTCCCGCGACAGGGATGGCAGGAGACATAGGCACACACGGCCTCATCCAGGGTAGTGTTTCACGGTAAAATGATAATCACCGTCATCGACGATATCGATCTCAAACGATAATAGTTCTTCAAACCCACGATATCCTGTGTCACTGGTGAGATGATGTAACACTACATCATAGCTATTACATCATCTGTCATGTTGGAACGCGCAGAAACGCATAAAAGCACGTGTTATTCATTCGACCGCCAAGTGTTGTTTCAATCGCGGGTGTATGGAAGTAGAAGCACAGCGGAGGCTAGTTTCTAAGCCAAGAACAACAGCGAGTGTTTGGAAATACTTTGGATTTGAGCCAGACGAGAAAGGAAACCCGAAGAACCCTGACCGGCCCACTTGCCGTACGTGTTACTTGGAAGTATCAGCCAAGGATGGTAACACAACAAACCTTTAGAGCCACTTGAGAAACAAACACCCAAAGTAATTCTCAGAGGAAAACAAGATGTTCGGCCTGCTACAAGCCTTCAGTCAAAGCTACCTCAATTATTCAAGCATGCCCAACCGATTCCGACTACATCAAGGGAGCACAAAGAGCTTACTAAAGCGATTGCTTTGTGTCTAGCGAAGGATATGCTCCTGATTTATACTGTCAAAAAGCCAGGATTCAAATCTATGATACATCAATTCAACCCACAGTATCAGCTTCCAGGGAGAATCCATTTTAATCGGCTTTGCCTGCTTTGGCTTCAGATGTTACAGCAGATATTGAGAGGGAACGTGCTTCAAACCTGTGTTTCATCTCTGGCACAACAGATCTCTGGACTTCAGGAGCCAGAGACCCTTACCTGTCTTTCACATGCCATTTCATTGATCCTTACTGGGAGCTGAAATCTTTCTGTCTGAGCACACAATATTTGCATGAGGATCATACAGCACACAATATAAAAGAGGCCCTAAGTGAGACTCTGCATCTGTGGAAATTGGATAGGTCACACCAAGTTGCGCTTACTACAGACAGTGGTTCCAATGTGAAGGCAGCTTGTGAATTGCTGCTTTGGCCATAACCTGAATCTTTCCGTGGAGAAGGGCCTGGATGACAGGCATGTGAAACGGATGTTAAAACTTTGCAAGAGCGCCGTTGCATCATTTTCACGTAGATGGAAAAAGCAGCAAGATCTAACTCAGGTTCAAAACAAAAAGAACTTACCAAATCACAAGTTGAAGTTGGATGTAGTAACACGTTGGGGTTAGGGCTTGAAATGGTTGACAGGATTATGGAGCAGATTGAAGCAATACGAATAGTGCTGGGTGCTGATCGTCACACATCCCACCTCGTGCCTTCCTGGCAGGACTGTGATGTCATGTCATCCATCATGAAGGCACTAAAACCATTAAAAGATATGACCGATGCCCTATGTGGTGAACAATCCGTTACCATCTCAGCAGTGCTGCCTCTTCTTGAAGACATCACTTCCAATTTGCTCATGCCAACTGATGATGATACAAACCTCACGAAAGAGATGAAGCAAAGAGTACAAGCGGATTGGATTTGAGATATCGAGAATGCGATTTATTATTCCTTAGCCTATGTTCATTTCTTGATTCACGGTTCCTGACGGAGTACCTAGAAGATGAAGACCTTGGAAGCTGTGAAGGATGAGATGGCAGCTTTCTCTGCTGACATTGACACTTCTGTCAACACGAATGATGTGAGCATCCATGAGGCAGAAGAACCACCGGCGAAAAAGCCAAAAGGTCTTGCTGCAGTACTAGCTCGATGCCACAGCACAAGTTCCGATTGTGTTCTTACACAAACAGAAAAGATTCAGCAAGAGATATCACAGTATTGCAGTCATCCCAAACTGGCAATCAATGAGTCACCTCTCCTGTGGTGGAAAGTTGAGCATGCCAGGTTTCCCAATTTGGCTCCACTTGCGAGGAAATACCTCTGCGTTTGTGCCACAAGTATGCCACCTGAAAGGGTATTCAGCTGCAGTGGTCACATAGTGAGCGGCAAACGTTCCATGCTGTAGCCGGAAAGTGTTGAACAGTTAGTGTTTCTTGCTCGTAATTTAAGCTGAGCCTAATTTAACTGAACCAGGCTAATCATATACTTTTCAGAATTGAGATTATTTGTGTTGTGTTGACATTATTTTATAATCAATTTTAAACCACCTCAATTACTAATTTTTGTTGTACCATTAATTTCTGTGATTTGAAATGGTCATGATAAATAGTAATATCGTTCCATGAAGGTTGGCGATATAACGTCCACCTAAAATTTCAATACCGTGAACACTAATCCAGGGTTGACCCGTTTGAGCCCAGCCCCTACCGTGCCACCTCTAAGGCAGGCTTATGCAAGGTGTAAACACACCCACGCCATGCCCTCCATTTCCTCCTGCCCATATCTAGGCCCAGGGACAGGTATGGAATCCCACAGGCAGGTTCCCTCAGCCTCAACATCCCAAATCATGGCTGCGATGTTGGCACACAAATTTTGTCGTCTGCAGGACGCCCCTTGCTCACCGATGCCTCCGTGTGGCATCCCCCAAGCCGTTGTTAGCCACCCCGTCTCCACTCCCTTGCAAGGGGATGCCTGGGAGCATGCCCTAGCCGGCCACCCCGATCCCGTATGGGTCCAGGCCCTGCTTCAAGGCATCCGACAGGGGTTCGCATCAGCCTGCAGGCCGAGGTCCAGTGCTATTCGGCTACCAAGAACTCCCCCTCGGCCCTAGCCCAGGGAGAGGCTGTGGAACATTTCGTCCAGAAACAATTGGAACAGGGGTACATGCTGGCCCCCTTCACAAAGCAGGAGGAGGCCGGCATTATCACTAGTAGCCTGGTGGCTACCCCCAAGAAGACGTCCGGTCAGTGGCGCACTATTGTGAACCTCTTGAGCTCAGCTCATGCAAGCGTCAATGACAACCTGATGAGGAAGTTCACCCTCCCTAAGTTCGACCCTAGCCTCCATCTATCCATCGCGGATGTAGAATTCGTCAGGGCGCTGGAACAGGATACCTTTCTCATTCACATCAAGACATCCAAGAAGGACCAGTTTCGCTCTGGAGCAACAGTGGCACTGGGTAGCACCAAGGCAGAGTTATGCCCGGTGGCTGCTCTTCTTGACTACCTCAACATGTGGGGAGCTGCCTCAGGCCCCCTCTTCTTATCAGCCGACGAAACTCCATTACACAGACAGGCCTTTGTCAAGGCAGTACAGGAGGCACTTCAAGCAGTTGGCATTGACGGCAGCCTCTTCAACGGGCATAGTTTCCCCATTGGAGCAGCCACCACAGCTAGCGCGGCAGGAGTGGCGAAGACTACTATCAAGACGCTCAGATGCTGGAGTAGCCTGGCTTATTAAGGCTATATTCGGCCCTTGCCCCTGGAGTTAGCTCGGGTGTCCAAGAAGATCGCGCAATAGCAGACAATGGGCTAAACCCATGCCGGGGCTAGGTCTCTGTGCTGGTCAGTTGACTACCCGGGAGTTTTTTGCTGCTATTATTGTCACCGTTTTACAGGCTGTTTTTTTGTTTGTTTTTGTTTTTCATTCTTGCTTCTTTTTTGTTTTTTCTCAATGAGTGTCGCTTAATGTTTCCCTCACTATCATACTAAGCGAACCCCCCTGGGGGAATCCCTTCGAGGTCCTGGGCGGTACCCTTAGAGGCACAACTGGTAGAAAACCAAAGGTCAAGGGTCAAAGGTCGAGAGTCATGTCGGGGGTGCCACCCACCCCCTTACTGCCAAGGAGAGGTCCAGTTGGTTCTCTCTCCTTTCAGACTTAAGCATGTTAGGATATTGCATAACTGAGATAGATGCAGAGTTGGGTAGTTAGGTGGTGGGAGTGGAAGGACCCACTCGGATCGAACAGGGTAAGTAGAAGGTCTGAGACATTAACCTAGATTTCATGGATGGGTTCCTCCTACAATGAACATGACAACATTGGTGGTTGACCTCCATTTTCTAAAATTTGCCTGTAGCCCAATGTGTGGATATAGCTACAAGCCAGTGCCCTAATGCCAACCTGGTCACCCATAGGTCGAAAAAGGCTGGCAAAGTACATGTACACCAAGCTTGACTTTTGTACGGTAAACATTGCTTGGAAGCGATACATTTGACAGACCTTGACATGAGGATGTTGGGCTGGCTGGGTCATGTTCTCAGAATGAGTGCCGATAGACTACCATGACAAGGACTAGACCTCCTACAGTCTGCAGCTGCCACAGGCACAGTTCTGGATCTACTCCCCTGGAATTACAGAGTGTCGTGCCAGAAAGCACAAGAAAGAGGACAATGGAGAGACCTGTTTCACCAATGCAGACACACCACTACATAGACCCTTCATACTTCAGCAACTGCACCATCCACTTGTAGTCTTTTCCCGTTTGGGAATCTGTATCACTTTAACTAACTAACTAACTAACTGATGACACATTCACAACTATTCCAGAAAGAAAGATCCATAAACTATTTGACCACTTCACATACAGTAGTTGAACCCACCATCAGGTTCACAATGGAATGGGAATCAAATGGGTCATTCGCCTTCCTGGACACTTTGGTCACCCGCCATGCAGATGGATCTCTATCCGCATCGTGGTACAGGAAGAAGCTGTAATCACTTGTCCACAGAGCTCAATTACTGCAACCATGCTGACCATTTCGTTTCTAGACATCTCCCTCTCTCCTGCTGTACCTGTTGTGGTGCTTTTACCAAAATCTTCTCGACAACTCTCGTTCACCACCTTTTTGTGGCTTATATCAGTGAATCCTCTCTTACAGGTCTCAATCTTGGCCACCGTAAGTAGGGTGCATTGCTTTCAGTCAACGACCGCCAGGTACACTTTCATGAGGATCATTCATGCAAGCCCAATGGTCAGGACTCCAGATGGGAGCCCAATGGTCAGGACTCCATTTAATCTAGTCAGAGACTATTAGGTCAGGTTGACTAAAGACCTACTCATGCCGTAGCGGTTTGCAGCCTTTTGAAATGGCAACCGATGCAGGAAAGAAGATGGAGCTGCTGGGTGTGAAACTCAGGGCATTTGCCATTTCAAAGGTCTATGGATCGTACTAGCATGATTAGGTCCTGATCTGGTTGATTAGTCCTCGGAGTAGACTAATTGGAGTTATGACCATTGAATTTCCCAGTTGTAATCGCTCATGATTCTCTCTGAAATCAACAACACCATACAGCTACCCTCAGAAGGAATCAAGCTTTTGCCTGTGTCTCAAATGTATTAACCTACCACCAGTGATGACGTGATAAGCAATGATGACACACTGGCTTCAAATACACAACTGATCCATACTAGGAGCACATAATGGACAGAAACAGGATGGATGAGAGAGAGCAGGAAGCATATGTAATTGCATTTGGAATATAAATTGACATGCTACTATTTTAGACATCCTGTCTCTTATATATTGTCTAGCTGTACAGGAGATAGGTCTGGAGGGACTGCCTGGTGACATTGGATCTGTCCTGCAATCTGCGTCTCAGAGCATTGAGCGTACTTGCAGACCAGATTGCAGAAAAATCTGTGATTGCAGCTGCTGCACAGAACAGTCCATGAGAACCTGGTAATCGCAGTTCAACCTATTCTACATCTCCTAACATAAGGTTTCCCACTGTTTAGTAGTACATTTGGCTTTCTTCAATTTTGCGACTGCTCGTCTCTTCAATCCCATCTTCACTCAGTTTCACAACATTGGAGTTTGCACACATAAGGCAATGACTTGCATTACCAAGAGAACAATTCTGCGGTATACGCAGCCTGTCCACGCAATTTGCACCTGAGACAATGGGTTCTACTTAAGAACTAGCCTGCTATGTTTGTCCTAGGTGTGTTAAGGCACCCAGTCTTCCTGGACGCAAACAATTCAACCAGCTTTAACTCAAACGTCTCCACCTTTAGCAAAGTCACTCAAGGGTTCGGTTATAGCGATGATTTACACCCACATGATCAGTTCAATGCCGGGAGACCACCGTACATCGCAAAATTTTCACAAACAATAATTTCTGCGAATACATTTTTAAACAGTGTTCGCTTTCCACCACTGTATACGAGTCGTGATAGATTTGCCTTCTTCGGGAAGTTATTAAACTGTAGTCTTGCGTTGCCAGCTAAACATTCTGTACAACGAAGACCGTGCGACGAGATATTATTGTATTCAGAGTTTGAGGCTATTTTAGTATTGTGCAATCTGTCAGACTCACTCACAAAATTCTATTCATGAAAACTTCTGCCTCCCCTTTTTGCCAGTGATTCTTGAAATGTTTCAGTTACAAATAGTTTGCAACGTACGGTATTTCTGTGCAGCTAGCATTAGCATGGCAAAATGTTCCAAATGTTGTCATTAGAGTGGGCACTTCCTACTTACATCCATAACATGTGAATACACAAAAGCAGATACACCCTGTGAATACTATACCTGATTGGAGTCCAGCAGGTGAGACATCTCGATTAGCACTCACTTTCTTGACACTGGAAGATTTCCTAATCCAAAGAAACAGTTCACTTGTCATTGCAATACCCTTTCTAACAGACACATACTCAACTGTAGCTGTTCTTTAACAGTACATTACTTCAACACATTGCACATTACAAAAAGGACAATATAAATTGCAAACATGCATCTACGTATGTGTACATATGGTGATACATAGCTTGAAATGTAATTCACACAGACTACTCACATGCCATTGAGATCTCCATAGCAACACAGAACTAGGAGGTCACCGTCCCTGTCTACTTGATCCACTTCCTGCTCAGGCACCTCCTCCAGAAGTAGACGAGTGAGAGAGGGCTGTGTGCGGCGAACAGCATGCTGCAGAGCATTAAGCTCCATGTCAGGATCCTCCTCCATCAGGACCCCCTCAGGGGCCCATGGCAGAAGCACCTTTGCCTGGTCTGCATCACCAAACATGCACACGGACGTGAGCAAGTTGGGAACATGACAATGCACGCTTCCGGAAAAGACGGCCCACCACTCCATCAGCTTGTGTGGTGCATCCAGTGAGTTCTCTATTTCTGTCCATTGCAGGGACTTGTCAAGATAACGGTGCAAGCAAAGGGTATTGATCAGTTTCTGCAGCCTCTCACGCTGTACTCCTTCCCGGTAGCACTGGAGGACCAGATGAACTGTACGGTGGAGGTACAGTACACGACTGTGTGCAGTGCATCGGCACGTGCAGGGTGTGGTCCTAGAGCCTGCAATCTTCAAACGTGAAACAAGGATGCCTGTGATGATTTCAGAATCAGCATGGGACAGAGTGGTCTGGTGATACAAGCTGTGGCACAGAAGAGAGTAATCACTATCTGTCAATCGCATCCGACTCCCATCCTTCTTTTTCTGGATTATATCCTGTGAACGTTCATGTACTGTCTTCACATCATCTCGAACTCGCATGGACCACGTACGACGGAAGGTCACTGCAGGCCTCTTCTCCTGTGAAGGAGGCACCAGCAGACGCTCCACATCTTTCACTAGCTCTTCAAACACCATGTGGTCCACACAAGAGGCAATCTTCTTTTCAAACCCTTTACGAATAATAATCTCTATCACAGTCTGTCCAGCTGCATTCTTAGTAGTGAGAATGCGCTGCTGCTCACTCTGTGATGAGGTATGGCCCAAGACCCAAATGAGGAAGGCTGCATTGCATGCATGGGCTGCTGTATGCAGTGGGAAGAACCCATATACAGCTGGCGAACGAGGCTTATGCAATTTCCTGGATTTATGCAAACCCTGCAAAACACGATTTTGCTTGGCACGCCGACAGCTTATACTGAGATCCTCAGATTCTTTGCTTTGCACAGGAGATGCAACACTGCAAATCTTTGCCAGTGTAGCCTTATTCAAAGATTGAATCTGCTGAACTGTGGCAACATTCGCTGCTTCATTAAACCACTTCCTGCCATCCTCTGAATGCGACTCATGTGCGAACCCCCGACAGGAGCCAGCCCTGCCATTGAAATGAGATTGAAACAGCTTCTTAGGCACAAATCGCAAGCAAAAGAGACATATAATTGACTTGCAGGGCGGTGCCTTGAGCAGAGACCGTTGGAGGAGGGCAGGATACGGAGGATTCTTCTTTGAGGTGAAGTTAAGCTTCTGAATCTGGCCACCGTTGATATCATGTGCAGCAGCATTGGGTAGCGGAGGCTGAATGTTCTCCCCAAATGTAAGTGCTGCCACCACATCCCCAAGCAGTGGCAAGGTGCGGTTGAGAATCCCTTCATTCTCCCACTCAGCCAGGAGGTCCAGCATCTGGTTCACCGAGCTGCCTTCTTGGCAGGGTTTAGCTGTCTTGGCCACATAGTGGTCCAGGAAGCATTCAACTGTGGGGGCATGCTTCTGCTCCAAAGCATAGCAAAACGCTGTGTACCCTCTTCTATCCAGGGCATTGACATCAATTGTGCATTCCTGTAGCAGCCTTGCTACAGTGCCATCATGGCAGTCTCGTGCAGCCAAGTGCAAAGGTGTCTGCAGAGTCACATCAATTGCAGTTGCACTAGCTCCCTCCTCTAGCAAAAGAGCAACCATGTCTGTCTGTCCTAGCCTGGCTGCTAGTAGCATAGGGTTGTGGTCGACAGAAGGATCAAACTGGTCTACACGAGCTCCTGCTCTGATGAGCTGTGAAACAACCTCAGTCTGATTCTGGAATACTGCTTCATGGAGTAGAGCATCACAAAAATCTTGCGTCAAATATGGCACAAGCGGAACCAATGAGGCAACATCCATCCTACACTCCAAATATGCCCAGTAGAGGTGTCCCTGCACAGTAACTCCACAGTTATCAGGGACCTCAGTGTCACAACGAAAGAGCTGCAACAGCTGTATCAGCACATCCATGTGGCGGTATTCAGCGGCAGCATGAAGGGGAGTTCGCCCCGCAGCGTCTGCTATATTCACAATGTGCTGCATTGTCTGCCCAAATGCAGTGGCTAAGAGATTAACAGTGTTCTCATGCCCATACCGGCAAGCATAGTGCAGTGGGGTTGACTGGGAGTTGTCATACACATCCAGCCTAGCTTGGTGACGTACTAGCAGTGTGGTACACTCCCCAAACCCCTTCATACAGGTCTCATGGAGTGCGGTGCGTCCAAGCTCATCACAGTGGTTAGCGTCCACCTGATACTGCTCAAGACAAGCCTGCATCAAGGACTTGTCGCCATCCTGAGCCGACATGAGGAAGACCTCGTTGGGGACAAGGTTGCCAACAGCAATCCCCTCTTTCACCAATGATGCTGCGAACTCTACACATGCATAGCTCTCCAGATATTGCCTAATGGTTGAATTTTGGGCATACTTAGCGTCTGTGCGGGCCCCTCGACGAAGGAGGTATCGACTGGTTTCCCGTCGGCCGTTCAATAGTGCCGCTGCTAGTGGAGTGCGAGAGCGAATGTCCAGAGTCTCCAACGTGTCTGGGCCGGAGAAGCCGTATTCCACTAGCGACGTGCAGTCCTGAACGCTTCCACCAGCCGCAGCAACGTGGAGCGCCGAGCCTCCGCTAGGGAGGAGCTCGGGGTCGAGCTCGCTCAAAGCTCTCCGACGATCCTGCAATAATATAAGGGAGTTGGGGATGTTTTCAGTCAACATAGATCTCTGTAGATGATCACAATTGCTAACACACACACACATCCTCCTGAACAGACCAGTAGTAGACTAGTGACAGATGATGATTAGGAAAGCCCCCATCACCGTGGTGGGATAGTCTACTTGGGGTCCTAGTTCGGTGGCCGGAGAAAGCCCAAGAACATAGGGGTGCATGGGGAATCAAAGCCAGTGGAATACAATAACTAAGGGGTGTGCGCCGTTCCCAAGTTACGAACTGTCACACAGCGATGTACTATCATGCATATCCCGTGATTGGTCAAAGACACGCTTCTCTGCACGAGCAGTGGAGCATGTATTGTCGTATCTGTGCAATGTACAGCTGTCCTAACTCACCAGAAACGCCATGACAGGTTACAGGACAGAAGGGAGCGCGACAGAGTCTGACGTCTGACTCATTCTGTAGCCTGAGAACATACGTAGTCTAATGTGCGTTTATTAAACGCGAGGGCTATTATCGACAGGTGTCATGTGACAATGACCCCCAAGCAGGATATAGCTAGTTCCACACCGAATGTGAACATCTGAAGGCCATTTTCCATTAGACTTAACGACGATTATGAATGCCAGGATCCCGACTTGTCACAGATTCATCATGACTGCAATTGCACAAATAGATGTATGAGAGACACTGCCCATGTAGCAACATAGCTAGTTAGCTGGCATGTCAACAAGAGACCCCCCTCCCCTGCCAACAAGGGAACACTCCCCTTGCAACATTAATGCCCAAGCACACATTTAATGTTACCAGGTATGTAGCTACTACACTGTTAAGAATCTAATAGTAAGGGACAACAATAATAAAGGCTGTTAGCTAGCCATGTAGCTAGTAAGATTTAAATGGCCACAGTAGCTAGTTGTGGGGAGCTAGGTAATGGCACATGGGTAGCTACAGTGCATATTCAGTTGTGTTTGCTTCTTACTTCGACCATGCGTACTGAATTATTACTGCAATACTGCAATACTGAATACAACACCTATGTAATTCCACATATTGCATTCCTTTTCATTTACATACGTAGTTAATACATCATGTTACAAGGTGAGAGAAAACTACTACATAAATAGACGTCACCACCCCAATCTTCATGTCGAACTCTCAGAACTGATCATATAGTGCATGCATGACTCCAATCAACCCGTGAGGGTTCAGATGCAGGTCCTACAACAGTCTAATGGCAATCAGCAAGCCCAAATTACCAGGGGAGTCACTCTACTAATCTAGGCAGCTGTATGTAGCCAGTCAAAGGGTGGAAACTAGAGTGCATGTATAGTGTAAGGGGAGCAATTGTAATGGTGTAACCCGACACATAAATGCTTAGAGTGTCCATCTGCTGTATCTAAACTTGAATCGATGATCATGTAAACCTAGCTACAGTTGAAAGAAACCTAGAATGGCTCCACCACCGCTGGTCACTACAGTCACTACGTACAGCCTAGGTTATAGAGTCATGCACTCCCCCCCTTCACTACAACCATACATACTCTACACTATGCAACTTAACCATCAGTTAGTATGACACCTTTTTAGTTAAGCGGTTACTACTACTACTTGCAATTTTAACTGTGCATGCATGATTGATAAGGGGAACTCCACTAAATAATTTTGACAGATATCAATCTTTGTCATGATATATACAGAAATTTCAACCCACCCCTCAGTCTTGATCAGTGTGTAAAGATCTTAGAAACCTAGCAAGGTGATTTTATGGCCATAAACTGTGGGTATAGTGAGTGATGAGGTGGCTGGAATAATGTGATGGACTGTGATGCTAGTGATGGGACCAGGGCATGCAACATGATGTGCAATAACAGTAGTAAAAACATATCTATGGAGTGATATACATACTATAGCTAGTAATGCATGTGTATCTGCTGGGTGATGGGGATTGCAATGGCACACAGACAGAACCGGAGTGGGGTCTGTCAGTGGATCAAGGTGTCATACTCTGACATAAGGGCCGGTATGCATGTATGTACGGATAGCCATGCTGTTATATAGTTGTGGAGAAAAGTCGGTACAGAATTCCGATCCTTACAGAAAGTGCCAGTTTACTTACATACATATCCAACCATACATACAACAAAAGTCCTTCCCTAAAGTGTCTGAAATAAAACTTCACTGTATGCTTAATGCATGTACAGCTGCAAAATAAACTTGTTAACCAGTCAAAATAATAATATAATGTTCAGATTGCATTCTCTACTACAATTCTCTACAATGAACATGAGTGTGCTGTACGTGTGTACGTACGTAATCATGGTACAAGGGATGTACTGGCTCCAACCACCCCATAGATGCAACATAGGCAGAGTGCACTGTTCAAGCACAAAACATATGCTAACATGCAGTAATTACATTAATTAACAACACTAGTGACTATCCTATCTGTTGCCATGGTGATGCTTGTGATGGTGATGATGACGGCTGTGGTGCTTGTGACGATGACTATGATGCTTGTGAGGGCTCCTGTCTCTCTGCTTGCTATGCTTGTGGTGGCCATTGTGGGTGTGAGACTGTGTGAGGCCCTGAGGGATGGAAGAGCAGTTGTACCATGTGACATATGACAACCTGGAGGACACAGTCGGAATGGTGCTTGTGCATGAGTGCTGTGCCAGGTTCACAGAGGCTTCACTACGAGAGAGATCTAGACTTCTGCCTAGATCCACTTTGACATTTCACATTGCAGAAGGGGTAGCTACCGTGCACTTCACACCTGGACTGACTGCTGCTTACCGCAAGTACAACAAATTGCTAGCTTCACAGCTTGAAAGGGGGAGTGGTGACTGGAGAAAAGAGCCCAGACCCTACGGCTGATCTTGTGGTTTACGCTCTAACATGGAGTTTCAGCCATGTGAGCCACCGTGCCTGTGAGCCTGAGGTGGATGCGTGCACATGCTAGCTGCCTGCTGAGCATACCACTGCACAGGTCAAGCCTCAAGGCGTGGGTCCTAAATGATCACAGCATTGTGACCCGCCTGTAGCCATATCTCTACGGCGCTTGGAGATGAAGAATTATAGCTTGATCGGTTGTTTGGATGGCTGAAACTCCACGTTATAGCATAGGCCACGTGTTCGAGTGCCTTTTTTCAGTTCTCTTCCAGTTGCCAGTCCCCTTTTTAAGCTGTGAAGCTAGCAACATGTACAAGTACACACCATCTTGCAAACACTCACTGAATACTTACTGCAAGGTCATTGGACATCACACACACAGTACTAGTAAGTCGCTAACCCTAACAAACTAGTAAGCATATGCAACAGTACACACATACTAATCTCTTGGTACTGATCCTGATTTACACAGTTACACATTTGCACTGCAGCACAGGAGATTGGTGCATTCCTTGTGGCTTTGTCCCTGTGCATACCTTTTCCATTCGCTTGCTTTGGCGTTCTTGGAAGGGGTTCCTTTCAGCATACATGTCCACAGGTGCTTCTCTCCTCACCTTCTTCATCTACAAGGCAACAGCAAACACAGGCAATATCATGGCCAGTGACACAGGGTGCATCTGCAAATACAAGCGACACTGCAATAAGCAAAAGCATCCCACACTATCCATCTCCTTCGCAGACACACACTGTGGGTGGTTGGGTACTACAGTATGGAAAGCTTGACAAAAGAGAACATCCTGGCAAATCTTACAGGGTTGTCAACTGGGGCGCTCATGCCTGGAACCTATTCTTGACAATCCTCTACTTCGGATCCCATGGTTGAAAACTAAAAACCTAACCTAGGCATTTCCACTACAGTGCTGAGGCTCCTGCGAAACCTTCTCTGAGCTCCAAGAGCTAGGATTCACCAAGTCTAGTCTACTGGTGCCTTCCCTTCACCCTTTAATAATTGCAGCCTCCACCTATCCTTGTGCTTCCTGGCCATGGCTGCTGTGTATGCCAAAGCATATACATACGTACCATGGTACCATGAACTGCCCCACCCTGCAGAGGGGCAGTGGATAATCTCAACCCCACCCTCACGATGGGAGTAGAAAAGGACATCATAGCTGCTCCAGGAAATCTGTCTGAACTGAGGTCAAGCTAGTCTCGTGTGTACGATATACATAAGTAACAGATATAAAAAAAACGTCTAATGACTTTCGACAGGTACACAGCCAGAATGTTAGAATGCTGACAGAGCCAATCAGATT
>MKWU01004760.1_pt1 | contig 15601 bp, 16 predicted proteins | sample 809101 | NCBI WGS metagenome assembly MKWU01 (sample SAMN05860141, study PRJNA318959) | sponge metagenome | host: Aplysina aerophoba | place: Slovenia: Piran, Adriatic Sea, Gulf of Piran | collected 2013-05-07 | reverse complement strand
GCCCGCCCGGCCACCGACGGCAGCATCCCTGCCGTCAGGTAGAATGCAAACCCCTGTTAACCACTCCCACTCCCGCCACGCTCACCCTCTCGCCTTCAGGCTCATTTCCATATTGGAATAGAGTGAAAGCCTATTGCGTGGGGAGATTCGATTCGGTGGAATAAGCCGTCAAATCAGGGCTTTTTTACAGTAGTGTCCGAATAAAGGCTGCAATGGCGGGGGGGTCGTTCAGGTCGAGGTGTGGCAGTGTCAGCCCGGGCGGAGGAGGCGCGTCGGTCGCCAAGGCAAGGATGTTGGGATCATCCGGGTACAGGTACGGATGCCCCAAGTCCGGCCGGGAGAGCTCGATTTTCGGGAAAGATTCGTGCTTGAATCCCTCTACCAGGATCAGGTCGAGTGATGCCGCGTCCAGCTTCGGCAGAAGCTGCGCGAGGGTCATTTCCTCTTCGTCTTCGGCCAATTCGTGCATCAAAGCCCAGCGGCGGCCTGAAGAAATCAGCATTTCTCTGGCGCCGGCCTTGCGCAACCGGTAACTGTCTTTCCCCGGCTGGTCCACGTCAAACGCATGGTGGGCGTGCTTGACCATGCCGATACGCAATCCCTGCTCGGCTAGTATCGGAATCAGCTGGGTCAGGAGTTCGGTCTTTCCGGTTCCGCTGAATGCCGCGAAACCCAGCAAAGCAGGAGATCGGGAGCCTATCAAAGCGTCAATTCCTCGTGGGTGTTGATGTTTCGGAACTCATCGGGATTTTCGAAAGAGACCTCCTCGAAGCCCTGTGCGCCATAGAATTCGTCAATTTTACGCCCGCCGTGGCGGAGAAAATCATCCAACGCCCCGGAAAGGCCGGTGTGCAGCATGGCAAAGACCGGCTGCAAGCGCCCGGCGCAGCTTGCGACGGCGATTCGGGTCCCCTCCTCGGCAAAAGGGGAGGCCAGCCTTTCCGCCAGATCCAGACTGACCTCCGGGCTGTCGCAGGGGACGCACAGCAGCAATTCTGTCTGAGCCGCACGCAATCCGGCGAGAATGCCGGCGAGCGGCCCCAGGAAGCCGTCCTCCGCGTCCGTGATCACGGGGTGGCCGAACTGCGCGTACTGGTCGTGGCTGCGATTGGCGTTGATCAGCACGGCGCGAACCTGCGGCTCAAGACGCTCAAGGACATGCGCGATGAGAGGGCGCCCCTGGTAGGAAACCAGCCCTTTGTCTTGCCCACCCATGCGGCGCGCCTTGCCGCCGGCAAGGATCATCCCGGTCAGTGGCGGGGAGTGATCTGGAGGTATAGACATGCCATCATTGAAGCATCTGAGGAACTGTTTCATTGTAAGGGGAAGGCGCATGTGCGGGTTATACTGGATATCCGCCGAAAACAAACCCATCGGGGCCACGAACACAATGTCGGACATTCCCGAGAACCAGCGCGAGGAGATCGAGGCAGCCGTCTACCGGCGTCTCGTCGAACACCTGAGAAGCAAGCCTGAAGTCCAGAATATCGACTTGATGAACCTGGCGGATTTCTGCCGGAATTGCCTGTCCAAATGGTATGTGGCCGCGGCAGAGGAACGGGGTGTCGCGCTGAACTACGACACCGCCCGGGAAATCGTCTACGGCATGCCGTATGCCGAATGGAAATCCCGCTACCAGAAAGAGGCCACCCCGGAGCAAATGGCGGCATTCGAGGCCAGGGAAAAGGCCAAGCAGGCATCCTGATCCATCATGGGCGCGGAACTGGGCAACCCGCAACTCCTACGCTACAACCGGCAAATCGTCCTGCCGGAAGTCGGGATCGAGGGCCAGCAGCGCCTGCTGCAGTCCCACGTCCTGCTGATTGGCCTGGGAGGCCTGGGTTCTCCGCTTGCCATGTATCTGGCGACTTGCGGTGTGGGCCGGCTGACACTGGCCGATCCTGACCGCATTGAACTGGCGAACCTCCAGCGCCAGATCCTGTACGGGACATCCAGCCTGGGCCGGGCCAAGACCGAGGAGGCCCGCCGGGTCGTGGAGGATCTGAACCCTGAGATCCGCGTCGAGACCGTCGCCGAATACCTGAAGGGCGACCTGCTGCGGGAGCAGGTTCAGGCGGCAGACCTGGTCGTGGATGCCACGGACAACTTTGAGACCCGCCTGGCGATCAACCAGGCCTGTGTCGAATCTGCCACGCCGCTGGTCTCCGGGGCCGTGATCCGAATGGAGGGGCAGGTGGCGGTCTTCCGCAACCGCCAGAAAGGAGATGCCTGCTACCAATGCCTGTTCGGCGCCGAGCCCGTGCCGGAAGAAGGCTGTGCTGAAACCGGCGTGCTGGGCCCCGTTGCAGGAGCCGTCGCCAGCGTCCAGGCGGTCGAGGCGATCAAGTGCCTGCTGTCCATCGGGAACCCCCTGTACAACCGGTTGTTGCTTTATGATGCGACGGAGGCACAATGGCGAACAGTGGAACTCGTGGCGGACGAACAATGTCCCATTTGTAGTTCCATTCGCAGATGAGAGAGACGGCATGCTGATCCGAGTTCCCAGGCGTTCAGATGAGAAGGAATCCGCGGTGACGGATCCGGAGATCTACCGGCAGCGGCGCATCTTCATGCAACAGTGCGCGGCCGGGGTTGCAGGCTTGGCGGGCAGTTTGCTGGTGGGCGGGCAGGCCCAGGCGGGGCTGACGATCGGGGCCGTGCAGTCGAGTCCGTACTCGACCGACGAGGAACTCACGCCCATGCACGCGGCGACCCACTACAACAACTTCTACGAACTGGGCTACAAAAAAGAGGATCCCTCGCGCAATGCGGCGGCCCTGATCACCGAGCCTTGGACCGTCGAGGTGGAAGGACACTGTGAGAATCCGGGCACCTATGCGGTCGAGGATCTGGTGCCGGTGGATCAGCTGGAGGAACGGATTTACCGACTCCGCTGCGTCGAGGCCTGGTCGATGGTGATTCCATGGCTGGGCGTACCGTTGTCGGTCGCGTTAAAGAAGCTAAGGCCGACTTCGCAGGCCCGCTATGTAGCCTTCCAGACGATCCTGGATCCGGAAAATCTCCCGGGGCAGCGCCGCGCCGTGCTGGACTGGCCTTACGTCGAGGGCCTGCGGATGGACGAGGCGATGCACCCGCTGGCGTTGCTGACCGTCGGCATGTACGGGCAGGTGCTACCCAACCAGAACGGGGCGCCGATCCGGATCGTGGTTCCCTGGAAGTATGGTTTCAAGAGCATCAAGTCCATCGTACGGATCCGGTTCGTCGAAGGGCAGCCTCCGACGGCATGGAACCAAGCCACGCCGCATGAATACGGCTTTTACTCCAACGTGAATCCCGAGGTCAACCATCCGCGCTGGAGTCAGCGGCGCGAGCGGAGGATCGGGGAATTCCGGAAGCGGAAGACGCTGATGTTCAACGGCTATGCCGAAGAAGTCGCACATCTCTACAGCGGGATGGATCTGCACAAATATTTCTGAGCATGCGTTCACCTACAGCCGCGGGATGGATCAAGCCCGCGCTTTTCCTGCTCTGCCTCGTGCCGGCGATCAACCTGGCTCATGGCGCCTGGACCAATACCCTGGAGGTCAATCCGCTGGAAACCCTGACCCATTCGACGGGAACGTGGACCCTTCGATTCCTGCTGCTGACGCTGCTGGTCACGCCTCTGATTCGCATTATGAAGGCACCCGTGTTGCTGCGCTACCGTCGGATGCTCGGGCTGTTCGCGTTCTTCTATGTCTTGATCCACCTGGGCACCTATCTCTGGTTCGACAAGTTCTTTGATTGGCAGGAGATCTGGCTGGATATCCAGGATCGCCTGTTCATCACCGCAGGCATGACAGCCTTTGTTCTGTTGGTGCCGCTGGCACTGACCTCGACCCGGCGCGCCCAGCGGGCGCTTGCAAATGCCTGGAACCGGCTTCACCGCTTGATTTATGTCGCGACGACCGCCGGACTTCTCCATTATTTCTGGCTGGTCAAGGCGGACTACCTGGAGCCGATCATCTACGCTTCCATCTTCGGGGCGCTGATGCTGGCCAGGATCCGGAGGCCGATCGCGGTCAGCGCGTCCGGGACTTCTTAAGCAGGATATCTCTGGCCTGGTTGATTTTCCGGGTCAGGTAATCATTCCCGCCGCGGTCGGGGTGAAGTTTCTGCGCAAGGGCGCGATGCGCGGACCGGATTTCGGATTCCGGCGCCTTGGGGGAGACGCCCAGTATCTGGGCGGCGGTTTCCGCCGACATGGCGGAATCCTCGAAATCGTCCGACTCCGTGCTTCTCCCGGGTCCTCCGCCACTCCAGCCAGCATGGGTTCGCGACAGGTAGGTACGCAGCAGGGCGACCGACTGCGGGTCGCCCTGGCAGGCCTGCAGCAGGGCCTCCAACTGCGAAAGATCAAGCTGGGACAGATGCTGCCCGGCGAAGTCGCCCTGGCGCACACTTCCGTCAATTGCGCCGGTCGACCGGTCGATAGTTACGTCCAGCCACGCTGTTTGCAGTTGGATGGAGGCGGAACCATAGGTGCGCCGCGCCCAGGACAGGAACGGGAGCCAGCGCAGCAGGACTGCCGCTTTGCCGAGGAATGGAAGGATTCCGCCGACCACGCCGACGATCCAGTGGGCCCGTCCGGTCAGGACCAGCGCAATCAGGCCGATGCCGGCCAAGGCGGCAAGCCACTGGTACAACCGCCGGGGGGACTGCCGATACTGCCATCGCAAGAACAGGAATAATCCAAACAGTATCAGGGCGATTAATAGGAATCTCATCGAAGCAAAATCGTCATAGATGCGAGGAATAATTAGGTGTATGATAATGGGAAAGGCAGGGGAAACGCCCTGAAGAAAAATTATAAAAAAGAAAAACCGTAAGGAGGGAATCCATGAAACAACCGATTAATATCGACGGCTTAGATCTCGAAATCCATATTGAGCAGAAGGGCGATAGTGGCCCGGCACTGCTGATGGTGCATGGAATTCCGACAAACAGCCGACTGTGGCGCCATGCGCAGGAAAGTTTGTCCGACCGCTACCAGACCTATGCAATGGATATGGTGGGCTACGGCCAGTCGAGCATGCCTCTCGACAAATTCACTCACTCCCTGACAAACCAGGCCGAGGCCATCAAGGCGGTCATTGAAGGGCTGGGCCTTACCGGGAACGTTATCCTGGTGGGCCACGATCACGGTGGGGGAGCCTGCCAGATCTTCGCCTCGAAGTACGTCGACCACATCAGCCGGCTGGTTTTGATCAATCCGGTTGCTTGGGACTACTGGCCGGTGCTGGAGGTGGAAGCCTTCAGTGGCTTGGTGGGCGCCCCGGACGAGGTTCTGGAACAGGCCATGGCTCAGGCGGCAGCGGGCTTTCATGGGCTCCTGCTCATGGGCAGCCACGACAAGATCGCGTTCACCGACAAGAACGTCAAGGAAAACTATCTCTCTTTCTGGGCTCGCGGGCCGGGATTCACCGGCTTCAAGTCGCTGATCCATGTCTGCTCGGAACCGACCAATGAAGAGACCATGGGCGTGGATCACAGCAAGATCACCTGCCCGACCATGGTGTGCTGGGCGCTGCACGATGCCTGGATGCCGGTCGAATCGGGACGTCGGCTGAAAGCTGCCATCTCGGGGCCGACACGGTTCGAGATCATCGAGCGGGCCGGACACTATGTGCTGGAAGACCGTCCGGACGCGGTGGCCGACCTGATCGACGACTTCGTGACCGAATGGGCGAACGTGGATGGCGTCACTCTGAAGAGCTAGGGTTTTTTGCTCCAATGCAGGAGCGAGAATCCGCGTTTTGACTGCGGAAGACCTACCGGGGGGCAATGGCTTGCCTCCCGGCAGTTTCGTAAATCAGGGACAGGAGAGGGTGCCATAGACACCGAGAGATCTGCCCGACGCACGAGCGTCCGCTACCAGCCAGACGAAAATCCGCCGACGCCACTCGCGTTCGGCTTGGGCCTGCAACTGGCCATCCTCTGCATCTCCGGCATCGTCCTGACGCCGGCGATTGTCGCCCGGGCGGCCGGAGGAACCGAAATTTTCCTGTCCTGGATTGTCTTCGCCGCTGTTGCCGTCAGTGGCGTCACCACGATCCTGCAAGCGGTCCGGGTCGGCCGGATCGGAGCCGGCTACACGCTTGCCATGGGCCCGTCCGGGGCCTTTATTGCGATCAGCATCACTGCCATCGCGGAAGGGGGGCCGGCGATGCTGGCGACTCTGGTCATCCTCTCGTCGTTCTTCCAGTTCATGCTTTCCGCGCGGCTTTCGCTGTTCCGAAGGGTTCTGACGCCGGCCGTGGCGGGTACGGTCATCATGCTGGTGCCGGTCACCATCATGCCGATCATCTTTGGCCTGCTGACCTCCGTGCCCGAGGGGGCCCCCGCGTCGGCTGCCGCGCTGAGTGCCGGCGCGACCCTGCTGGTCATTGGCGGCATTGCCCTGAAGGCGACTGGCATATTGCGCCTCTGGGCTCCGGTCATCGGGGTTGCCGTCGGTTCGATGGTGGCCGGGTTCTTCGGTCTCTATGAAGTGAGCCGCGTTGCCGAAGCTTCGTGGCTGGGCTTCCCGGAGGTCGGGTGGCCGGGCTACGACCTCAGCTTCGGGCCGGTCTTCTGGACACTGGTGCCGGCATTCGTGTTCGTGACCCTGGTCGGGGCCGTGGAGACCGTAGGGGACTCCGTCGCCATTCAGCGTGTCGCCTGGCGCCGCCCCCGGGCGGTGGATTTTCGTGTGGTGCAAGGCACGGTGGCAGCGGACGGAGTGGGCAACCTGCTGTCCGGCCTCTTGGGGACCGTGCCGAACACGACCTATTCGACCAGCATTTCCGTTGCCGAGTTGACGGGGGTTGGAGCCCGCAGGGTCGGAGTCGCCCTCGGGGTGGTTTTCCTTGGCCTGGCGTTTCTCCCCAAGGCGCTTGCTGTCATTCTGGCGATACCCGGCCCGGTGGCCGGGGCTTATATCGGTGTTCTGCTGTCGCTGCTTTTCGTGGTGGGCATGAAAGTGGCGATCCAGGATGGCATTGACTATCGAACGGGGCTGATCGTCGGAATTTCATTCTGGATCGGAGTCGGGCTCCAGAACGGATGGATCTATCCCGAGTATGTTTCCGAATTTGCGGGGGGGCTCCTGAGCAACGGAATCACGGCCGGTGGTCTCGTGGCCATCGCCATGACCCTGTTCATGGAATTGACGAAACCTCGCCGCCGCCAGATCGAGGTGGTTCTCGACGTTTCAGTTCTGCCGAAGATCGAAGAGTTCCTACGCAATTTCACATCCAGGCACGGTTGGGACCCGGCGATGGCGGATCGCCTTTATGCGGTCACCGAAGAGACCCTGCTGACGCTCCACGAACAGAAAAGCAACGGGGCAGGCGAGCAAGCGCGCCGACTGCTCCTGACCGCACGCCGGGAAGAAGGCGAAGCTGTCCTCGAATTCGTCGCCGCGACGGGAGAAGAGAACCTTCAGGACCGGATTGCCTTGCTTGGCAAGCAATCCATTTCAGCTTCGGTCGAACGCGAGGTTTCCTTGCGGCTGCTGCGGCACCTGGCATCCTCGGTCTACCACCAGCAATACCACGACACGGATATCGTGACCGTGCGGGTGGAGGTCCCGGCCCCGGTTTCTGGAAACCAGTCTTGATTGCTCGCAGGCTGTCTGGAGAGTTCTGGTCTTTTCAGCAACCAATGACTTCGAAGGTCAAGTGACGATGCCCTTTCCTGATGCGATAGGTGCTGAAATCATTCCGGTCAAGTGTAAATATGGTGCGTGATTGATGCTTTTCGGCCATGGCGACGAGAGAGGCGTCTGCAAAGTCCATCGCCCTGTCAGCGTATTTGACCATCAATTCGAAGCAGCGGGTAAGGCTGGGACGGTCAAGGTCCAGGACCTGTAGCCCTCTGTTATTGATGAAATCCATAAGGCCGATGGTGCCGGGATTGATGGCGTGCATCAGGTGAAACGCTTCGGCGAGTACCGGGATGGTTGTGGAGACAGGTTCCTTGATGGGTTCAAGGACCCTAATGCATTTTTTGTGAGCACTGTCAGCGGGGTTAAATAAGGCCGCTATTGGGCCTGTGTCCATCAAGATCATCGACGGTGCTTTTCCCGGATGATTTCTTTCACTGCCGCTTTAGCCTGACTGGCAGGAGCGACGGCATAGTCCCCAGCGCCTAAGTCCAACGCCTTGTAGATTTCGTATGCCGGCGTGGGGGTTTTTTGCTGTGCTTCGGCTTGGTAGGCTCGAATTCCGCGCTTTAAAATTTCTGAGACAGATTGGCCCGTCTGCGTCTGTAGGTCAGCCAGCACTTGCTCTGCATCAGAATCCAAGCGAACGGTTCGGACGGCCATGGTAATTCCCCCCGCAGTCTGTATTACAAATTGATGGGATGGTTCGTCCCACTTCCCAGAGGCGCCTAATGCGTCCACAATGAGAGTCCAACCAACCATCGCGGAAGCGGGACGAACGCTATGAACAAGACTATACAGCAACTTCAGATCGCCTACCTGGGCGTGGACCTGGCCAAGCACGTGTTCCACGTCTGCGGCATGACCCGGCACGGGAAGGTGGTGCTGGAGAAGAGATTCACGCGGGCCCGACTGGAGCGGTTTGCGGCGCAGTTGCCGCCGTGCCGGGTCGGGCTGGAGGCGTGCGGCAGCGCGCACCACTGGGCGCGGCTGTTCCTCCGTCCGGGGCACGATGTGCGGCTGATCGCGCCGTCCTTCGTCAAGCCGTTCGTGAAGTCGAACAAGAACGACGCGCGGGACGCGGAGGCGATCTGCGAGGCGGTGAGCCGCCCGAACATGCGCTTCGTGCCGGTGCGTTCGGAAGAATCGCAGGCGGTGCAGTTGCTGCACCGGATGCGGGAGCGGATCGTGAACAGCCGCACGCGGACCCTCACCCAGTTGCGCGCGATGCTGGCGGAGTTCGGGGTGGTGATTCCCCTGGGCGCGAATCAGTTTCGCAAGCGGGTGCCGGAGATCCTGGAGGACGGCGAGAACGGCCTGCTGCCGGCAGTGCGCGAGTTGCTGGCGGACGGTTATGCGGAGGTGCTCGGGTTGGATGCGCGGGAGGCGCAGTACCGGGCGCGGATCGAGGCGCACGTGGCGTCGGACGATCGGTGCCGTCGGCTGAAGACGATCCCGGGCTTCGGCGACCTGTGTGCCAGCGCGCTGGTAGCGAAGTTCGGCGACGGCGAGGGCTTTCGCAACGGCCGGGAGATGGCGGCCTGCGTGGGGGTGGTGCCGCGGCAGGCCTCGACCGGCGGGAAGCCGAAGCTGGGCCCGATCAGCAAGCGCGGCGATGTGTATCTGCGAACCCTGATCGTTCAGGGCGCGCAGGCGGTGCTTCGCTTCGCGGGGGACAAGGAAGACGGTCGCAGCCGCTGGGCCTGCGGCATCCAGCAGCGCCATCATCGCAATGTCGCGGCGGTGGCGCTGGCGAACAAGAACATCCGCATCGCCTGGGCGCTGCTCCGGCACGGCGGAACTTACCGGGAGGAAGTCTCCATGGCGTGAGGCTTCCCCTTGGATCCCGGCGGCCTTCGGCCGCCGATCGGTTGCGGGGACGAAGCGGAAGGATGGCAGAACAGGTCGGACCGACGTTGCGGAAACCTGGTGTTTACAATGGCCTTCGAGGCCGAAAAATTGATGAGGCCGGAGCGTGCGGAACCCATGGTGGCCCGGGAGATGACATTTTCCCACTCAGAGGCCGGATATATGTGTGCACCCGATCGATCTCCACCTCAGCTTCGGACTTGCAGGGAGGGGACAAACCATATATGTATACAAGCTTTTTGGGGAGTCAACCCTGGCATATTTTGGCGGTGCCGGATCTGACAGGGAGCGTAGGGTATCTCAGCCTTTCAGGTTTCGGTCACTCAAGCAGGTCGGCGATCGCGTCGCGTTCGCTCAGCAGTTCGGTTTCGTTGGCCGTGATTTGCTCTCGCCCGAAAGCATCCAGTTCCAGTTCCGGCACGATGGAGTATTCGGAATTCGAGCACTGGCAGGGGAAGGAGAAAACAATACCTTCCGCCACTCCATATGAGCCGTCCGAGAAGACGCTCATGCTGACCCAATCGTTCTTGGCTGTTCCCTGAACCCAGTCATGCATATGCAGGATGGCCGCGTTGGCGGCCGAGGCTGCGGAAGAGGCGCCACGTGCCTCGATCACCTTGGCGCCACGTTGCTGGATCCCCGGGACGAACTCTTTCCGATACCAATCCGCATCGACCAGTTCCCTGACCGGAGTGCCGGAAGCCGTGCAGTAGCCAATGTCGGGAAACATCTTCGGAGAGTGGTTTCCCCAGACCGTCATGCGGGCGATGTTGGCGACCGGCTCCCCGGTTTGATTTGCCAATTGTGAACGGGATCGCTCGTGATCGAGGCGGGTCATCGCGGAGAATTGGCGCGGCTCAAGGTCTGGAGCGTGGTTCAGGGCAATCAGCGCATTGGTGTTGGCCGGGTTTCCAATGACCACAACCCGGACATCACGACTCGAAAAATCATTGATGGCTTTGCCCTGGGGACCAAAAATCTTGCCGTTCTCCTGAATCAGGTCGCTACGCTCCATGCCTTTCCCGCGTGGGCGCGCCCCGAACATGAACACATAGTCCGCGTCCCCAAAGCCTTTCTCCAGATCATCGCTCAGACGGACGTCGCGCAGCAGAGGAAAGGCGCAATCCTCCAGCTCCATCGCGGTTCCGCCAAGTGACGGCATGGCCGGGGGAATGTCGATCAGGTTCAAGGCGACAGGTTGCTGGTCGCCCAGCAGTTCTCCGGCCGCGATACGGAACATGGCCTGGTATGCGATGTTGCCGGCTGCACCGGTGATGGCGATTCGCTTCGGTGGGTTCGTCATGGTTGGGCCTTCAAAAGGAGAGGGATGGAGTCAATATTAGCAAGAGTCAATGAAGGAGATGCGACCGTCCCAGGTATGCCTGGCTCCGCATCTCGTGCAGGCGGCTCGCGGTTCGCTCGAATATCTGTTTCAGGCGCTTTCCCTGGTACAGCTGGTCTGGCTCGGCTGCGGCAGAGACGATCAGTCTCACGTTGCGGTCGTAGAACTCGTCGATCATCTCGATGAAACGCCGCGCGCTGTCGTCCATCGTCGAATCAAAGACCGGGATGCCCGAAACCAGCACGGTGTGGAAGCAGCGCGCGATTGCGATGTAGTCGGCGACACAGCGGGGAGACTGGCACAGGTCATCGAAGTCGAACCAGATCGCATCGTGTGACAGACGCCTGACTGGAATGGCGCGGCCTTCGACTTCGATGGTCGTTTCTTTTCGATCCATATCCGATGCCAGGTACTGGAAATGATCCTGCAGAATCGGTTCGGCAGCCCCGTTGCCGCTGACGCAATAGGTTTCGGTTTGATCCAGATGCTGCAGGCGGTAGTCGCAAGATGTCGCCAGTTCGAACACCGTCATATGCTTTTTGATCATTTCGATCGCAGGCAGAAATCGTTCTCGCTGCAATCCTCCCTCGTAGAGCTTGTCCGGGGCGCAATTGGAAGTCGCGACCAATGTGACCCGACGCCGGAACAGGCCTTCCAGGAGGCCGGCCAGGATCATGGCATCCGTAATGTCCGAGACGAAGAATTCATCGATGCAGATCACTTTGAATTTTTTCGCCATGCGGGCAGCGAGGAGATCGATGGGGTCGCGTCGGTCCTGCATGTGCTTGAGCTTGTGATGGATGTGTCGCATGAAGCGGTGGAAGTGCATGCGTCGTTTTTTGCGCAGGGGAAGGGAATTGAAAAACAAGTCCATCAGGTAGGTCTTGCCGCTCCCGACCGAGCCCCACAGCCACAGGCCGGACATTTGTGCCGGCGCGTTGGATTTCAAGCGGCGCAGCCGGTCGTGGATCAGCGCCTTGGCACGCGAGTGCCGAGTCAAGTGGTCGAAGATAAGTTGGAACTGTTGGGCGGCCTGGTATTGCGACGGGTCGGCCGTGAAATGCCTCTGGGCAATTTGCGCTTCGTAAGCATCAATGAACATAAAAACATGCGTGGCCGCAAAACCGAACTCTATTCTACATAGATGCGCCGAGCAAACCGGTGTGTTTGGCTCAACCGGGATCAGCGTTCAAACTGTAAGATAGGTTTTCTTTATTCTGCATTTGCTTCCCGCCCGAAATGTCTGATCCTACAGTCCGAACCCGGTTCGCTCCGAGCCCGACGGGCGCTTTGCATTTGGGGGGAGCCCGCACGGCTTTGTACAACTGGCTTTACGCACGGCATTGCGGGGGCCAATTCCTCTTGCGCATCGAAGACACGGACCGGGAGCGTTCCAAAGACGAGCATTGCCAACAAATCATGTCCATGCTGCAGTGGATGGGTATGGACTGGGACGGCGAGGTGGTCTACCAGTCGCAAAGGTCGGAGCGTCATCAGGAAATCATCCAGAAACTGGTCGACCAGGGGAATGCCTACTATTGCGATTGCCCTCCGGAACGCCTGGAACAACTGCGCAAGGAACAGATGGCGGCGAAGCTCAAACCACGCTACGATCGCCATTGCCGCGACCGAGACAATCCCCCGTCGGCACAATCAGTCATTCGGTTCAAAACCCCGCTTGAAGGAGACGTGGCCATCCGGGACAATCTGAAAGGGGAGGTGCGCTTTTCCAACTCCGAACTGGACGACCTGGTGATTGCCCGGGCGGATGGGAGCGCAACCTATCACTTGGCCGTCGTGGTGGATGACATGGATGCGGGTGTCACGCACATCATCCGGGGAGACGACCATCTCAACAACACGCCGCGTCAGGTTCACATCCTTTCTGCGCTGGATGCGGGTGCGCCTGGTTATACGCACCTGCCGATGATTCTCGACGAGGATGGACGCAAAATGTCCAAACGGAAAGATTCCGCCGACATGGCGCAGTACCGCGAGCAGGGGTATTTGCCCACGGCCTTGATGAACATCTTGGTGCGCCTGGGCTGGGCCCATGGAGACGATGAACTGTTTTCGGTCGAAGAGTTGATCCGGCAGTTCGACCTTTCCGGACTGAACTCGGCCGCAAGCCGGATCGATCCCAAGAAAATGGCCTGGGTCAATCAGCAACAGATGGACCGGGTGTCCGAGAGTGAGATCAATGCCGAATTCGATTGGCATTGCGCCCGTCTGGGCCTGAATTCCGATGCCTTGGAGTCCTCGGATCGGAACGCACTCATTGAAGTGCAGCGCAAACGTTGCCGCAACGTGGCCGACATGGCCACCCAAAGTCGCTGGCTACTGCTGGAAGACCCGGGAATGGACGAGTCGGCGCGAGAAAAATTTCTTACTCCGGAGGCTCTCGCGATTCTGCAGGAACTGGCGGACGAGATGGAGCAGATTGACTGGAATGCCGAATCCTTGGCAGGTTTGATCAGCGCTGCCTGCGAACGCCATCAGGTCAAGCCCGGCAAGGTCGCGCAGCCGCTGCGCGTCGCCGTGACCGGGGGGACGGTCTCGCCCTCCATTGAGGACACTCTGGTTTTGCTCGGGAAAGAACGCGCGATGCGGCGTTTACGGGCTGTGATTTCTGGTGCATAATTTGACGAATAGGGCACTTTTGACTTAGAGTGCGCATCCGACTGTATAGTCCCCATCGTCTAGAGGCCTAGGACACTGCCCTTTCACGGCGGCAACAGGGGTTCGAATCCCCTTGGGGACGCCAGCTTTCCAAAAGACACCCGTAGCCTTGAGCCGCGTGGTCCGATCTCATAGCCGTATTTTTTAAAAAGGACGATCAGGGTCGAATGCCGGTGCCCCGTTTGAGCAGCCGCAGGCAGACGTAAGTCAGCGCGACGATGACCGCGATGATCAGAAGCAGGGAATTGACCGTGTCCACTTCCTGAATCCCCATCCAGCCATAGCGGAACAACCCGATCATGTGCAGGATCGGATTGAACAGGGAGACTTGCTGCCAGAAAGGGGAGAGCATGTCCAGGGAGTAGAAAATGCCCCCCAGGTAAGTCAAAGGGGTCAACACGAAAGTCGGGATGATCGAGATGTCGTCGAAGCTTTTCGCGTAAATGCCGTTGATGAATCCTGCAAGAGAGAACAGGATGCAGGTCAGGATGGCGACCCCCAGGGTCAGAGCAAGATGGGAAAGCGGGATCTCGGCAAAAAAGACGGTCACCGCCGTGACTGTCAGTCCGACAGATAATCCCCGCATGACGCCCCCGCCGATGAAGCCGGTCAAAATCACGAAATTCGGCACCGGGGAAACCAGTAATTCTTCGATATGCCGTTGGAACTTTGAACTGTAGAACGAGGAGACGACGTTGGCGTAGGCATTGGTGATGACGGACATCAGGATGAGCCCGGGGGCGATGTAGTCCATGTAGCGATAGCCACCGATATCGGCCAGCTGCGAGCCGATTAGCTCCCCAAAGATGATGAAGTACAGGACGGTCGTAATCGCCGGCGGAATAAGAGTCTGGACCCAGATGCGCATGAACCGCAGATACTCTCGAATCAGCATGCTCTGAAGAGCGACAAGTTGCTGTTTCAGCGGCATGATATTTCAATCAAAATGGTGCCCAACCAACTGCAGGAAAAGTTTTTCCAGTCGGTTGGTCTTGTTTTTCATGCTGACGATGTTGATGCCTTGGGCATTGAGTTCGCCGAACAGTTGGCTCAGGTCGGCGCCTTTGCTGACCGTGGCCTCCAGCGTCCGTGGATCCGGGCAGCGCAGGGCGTAGCCGTCGACCTGCGGACAGTGGGGCAGGGGGCTTTTCGGATAAAGGACAAAGTGCTCCGAGTCGAGTTGGTCCAGCAGCTCCCGCATCGTGGTATCGGTGCGGATCCGTCCATTGTCGATGATCGCGATGGTGCGGCACAACTGTTCCGCTTCCTCGAGATAGTGCGTGGTCAGGATGATCGTCGTGCCCTCGGAGTTGATTTCTTTGAGGTAATGCCAGAGGGTGTGGCGGATCTCAAGATCTACTCCCGCGGTGGGTTCGTCCAAGATCAGAAGCTGAGGGTCGTGGATCATGGCCCGCGCGATCATCAATCGGCGTTTCATGCCTCCCGACAACTCGCGGGCCATTACCGAGCGTTTTTCCCACAGATCGAACTGTTCCAAAAGCCTTTGTGCGCGCTTGGCGGCATCTTGGCGGCGAATCCCGTAGTATCCGGCCTGGTGCACGAGGATATCGAAAACCGGGTCGAACTGGTTGAAGTTGAATTCTTGCGGAACCAGGCCGAGGCAGGCGCGGGCGGCGGCATAGTCTCGAACGATGTCATGTCCGAAGATAGTGACCGATCCCTCTGAAAACGTTACCAGAGAGGAAATGATGCCGATGGCGGTCGACTTTCCCGCCCCATTGGGTCCGAGGAGCGCGAAGAAGTCTCCGTGCTGTACTTCCAGGTCGATCCCGTGCAGCGCCTCTACGCCGCCCGCATAGGTTTTCTTGAGCCCTTTGATTTGGAGCGCGGGAGTCGGAGACGGAATCATTGCGGCCAGAGCCAAATGCGGTTCACTACTATAGCGTCAAAAACTGGCCCCGAAGCAGGGCGTCAGTGTCCCCGATCTCCGAGCTAACACGATTCTGGCGATTTTGGGGGACCGGAAGGCGTCCGCAGAGAGGTTTTCATACGCGGCTCCGCGCCCGGGCATGGATTTTCTGGCCGCCGGCGCAAGCTCGAGCTGA
>MKWU01004756.1_pt1 | contig 15615 bp, 12 predicted proteins | sample 809101 | NCBI WGS metagenome assembly MKWU01 (sample SAMN05860141, study PRJNA318959) | sponge metagenome | host: Aplysina aerophoba | place: Slovenia: Piran, Adriatic Sea, Gulf of Piran | collected 2013-05-07 | reverse complement strand
AGGCGGGCGCGACCAGCCCCGCCGCGCTCGCCGGCGCGGTGGTGCAGGAGGTGGCCGAGGTGCTGGCCGGGCTCGTCTACGTCAATGCCCTGTCACCCGGACACCCGGCGATCTTCGGCCCGTGGCCGTTCGTCTCCGACCTGCGCACCGGCGCGATGAGCGGGGGCAGTGGCGAGCAGGCGGTGCTGATGGCCGCGTGCGCGCAGATGGGCCGCTTCTACGACCTGCCGACCGGCGTCGCGGCGGGGATGGCGGATTCGAAGCTCCCCGACGCCCAGGCCGGCTACGAGAAGGGCTACACCACGGTGCTCGCCGGCCACTCCGGGGCGAACCTCGTCTACGAGTCGGCGGGCATGCTGGGGAGCCTGCTCGGGGCGTGCCTGGAGAGCTTCGTCATCGACAACGACATGCTCGGCGCGGCCAACCGCTCGGTGCGCGGCGTCGACATCGACGACGAGAGCCTGTCGGTCGAATCCATGCGCGAGGTGTGCATGGAGGGCCCGAACCACTTCCTCGGGCATCCCCAGACCCTCGGGCTCATGCAGCGCGAGTACGTCTACCCGGAGGTGGGCGATCGCGCGAGCCCGAAGGAGTGGGGCGAGCAGGGCTCGACCGACGTCGTCGAGCGGGCCGCCGCGCGGGTCCGGAAGACGCTCGCCAGCCACTACCCGACGCACATACCGTTGAACGTGGATGCGAGCCTGCGCTCGGAGTTCCGGATCCTGCTGGAGCCGCCGGCGGACCGATAGCGCAAGAACCAGTGATGCGCTCTGGTCGCCAGATTTCCCGCAATCCGCTCGCGGCAGAATGCCCGGCTTCCGTCCTGACCCCGGGATCGGCAATCATTGTAGCGAGATCCTCACCCGTGAGGGTCGTTCGGCCAAGCCCGGATGCCGGTACTGGAGGAGCTGTCGTATGCTGAAAATGGGGTTTAGCCGCGTTGTTGAATCTGGAGCCTTCGAATGGCCGTGGACGGAGGCGCAGGGTCTGCTGGTGATTGGCGGCGCGGCAGGTGGTGGCGGGGGAGGTGGCGGCGCATTCTGCATCGAGGGCCTGAATCTTTACGGTGCGGGAGGCGGCGGAGGCGGCGGAGGCGGCGAGGCAACCAGCGTGACACGCGGCGATGCGCACTATCTGGCAGCAGGTGGCGGTGGTGGCGATGGCGGTGGAGGTGGTGGACTTCACGAGGGCAAACCCGTGGAAGGCAAGCAAGGCAAGGGTTGCCACCACGGCGATGGCGGCGATGGCGGACGTGGTGCGGTCGCGCCTCCGGCCGAAGGCCGACTTGCATCGAACGGTGGCAATGGCGGAAAGGGCTTCCCGGGGGAAACGCAGATTGTTGAACTTGCCAACCTGGTTGTCGGTGATCGTTTCGACATCAAGATTGGCAGAGGTGGCAGTGGTGGCGGAGGCGGACGAGGCTACGAGAAGGGCGATCCAGGTGTCGCCGGAGCAGATGGATTTGTGCTGCTCGTTCCGGTGCTGGCGGACGAGGGAGAAGCATAGTGGTGTCTGAACGGGGAAATCCCGGACACGCAAGCAGACTGGACAGCTTGCCGGACGGATTCTTGATCAACTCTGGTGTTCGAGGAGACGGACATCCTCGAATCGACGAAAGGTGTCACCCACAAAGAATGACATGGTGTCCGAATCGGCATATGGCTCCCACGTTTCCCAGTCAGGGCCAGGGCGTATCCAAGGAGACACTTCGGACCATGGAGAGGTTTAGTGCTCGTGTGGGTGTGATGGAGGGAGCAACCAATCCGACGATTGACGCCGCCAATCCCGAGAGCATCGGCGATGAATTGGATGTGGATCCCAATGAAGAAGCACACCGTGCGCGTACCAGGTACGATGCGTACGTGCCGCGTCTGAAGTTCCTGCGCGACGAGGCAGTAGATGACGGCTATGAATTGAATCCCGCTTCTGAAATCGATTTCCGGAACTTTGTTCGGTCTGATCCAGACATTCGGAAGGGCAACTTGGTGTTGATGGACAACGGAAACCTCAGAGCGACCTGGAAGGATGAATACGGAACGCGCCTGGGCTTGCAGTTCCGTGGCGGCGGAATGGTGCAGTTCGTGCTCTTCAAGAGACGCAAGCAGGGGCACATGATGTCGAGAGTCAGTGGACGTGATTCCCTGGAAGGACTGGAGCGACAAATTGTTGCCTTTGAATTGAATTCGTTGCTTTACGCATGAAGCGGGAAGATCTTCCGGCGGGCGACCAAATCGTCCGTTACGTCAAGCCGAGCATGATCCAGGAGGATGGGACTCCGGACGGCTCGGATTTCCGTTTGCGATCCACCAAGCCTGACGAAATTGGTCTGTCCGTCAACTGGCTGGGTGCCTTTGAGTACGGAAAGGCCCATCAACTGGAAGAAGTGCGACGTTTGTGCCGCCTGCGCTTGAGACCAAACGGACGATTTGCGGAATTGAATGTCGGCACAACCATACGCGAGGTAGCCGAGGAGTTGGACACGCTGCGTATTGTTCACGATCCACTTGAAGCAATGGAAGGCTTCGATGCCGACCCGTCGCACGCAGAAATGGTCGGTCTGCCGCCGGGCGATTCCGATCAGGCTCTATTGGTGGGCGATTTGATCGCGGAGTGCGTCATCGACATGCACCCGGCTGTCGTCGGGCATGACAGTTGAGATTTGAGATCTTGAGCTTGATCGTAAGGCCGGTTGCTTCACGCTCGACGGCTTTGCACGTCGCAATCCAAAAAAAGGGGACCGGACACGAATCGGTCCATCAGACCCGATGAACCACAGCGAGATCGTCAGCTTCCTCTGGGGCGTCGCGGACCTGATCCGCGACAGCTTCAAGCGCGGCAAGTACCAGGACGTCATCCTGCCGTTGACCGTGCTGCGGCGGCTCGACTGCGTGCTCGCCCCGACCAAGGAGGCGGTGCTGCGCCGGCAGGCCGAGCTGCGCGGACGCGGGCTGGATGACCTGGACCCGCAGCTTCGCAGGGCGTCTGGATTCGCGTTCTACAACACTTCGCGCTACGACTTCGAAACCCTGCTGGCCGATGCTCCGCACCTCGCGGCCAACCTGCGGAACTACATCGCAGGCTTCAGCCGGAACATGCGCGAGGTGCTGGAGCGGTTCGACTTCGACAACACCATCAGCAAGCTCGACGAGGCGGGGTTGCTGTTCCAAGTGCTGGAGCGTTTCAGGACCGTCGATCTGCACCCCGGCAAGGTCGACAACCCCACAATGGGAACCATCTTCGAAGAGTTGATCCGCCGGTTCAACGAAGCGCTGGACGAGAACCCCGGCGAGCACTTCACCCCGCGGGACGTGGTCCACCTAATGGTGGATCTCATGCTCGCAGGCGACGAGCCGCACATCGCCGGACAAGGCGCGGTGCGCACCGTCTACGACCCCTGCTGCGGGTCCGGCGGTATGCTGATGATCGCCAAGGAGCACATTACGGAGGGACTGCGCAGGAGCGGCCAGCGGCTCAAGCCTCCAATCAATGCGCAGGCGGACATCCACCTCTTCGGCCAGGAGGTGAACCCCGAGACCTGGGCGGTCTCCAAGTCGGATTTCTTCATGAATGACCCGACGGGCCGCGACGCGGACAACGTCGCCTTCGGCAGCACGCTCTCCAACGACGGCCACGCTTCCCAGTCCTTCGACTACCTGATCGCCAATCCACCCTACGGGAAGGACTGGAAACGCGACAAGGACACGGTGACCCAGGAACACGAACGCGGCGGGGCGGGGCGCTTCGGCCCCGGACTCCCGCGCATCAGCGACGGACAGACCCTTTTCCTGCTGCACATGCTCGCGCGGGCCAAGGCCCCGGACCAGGGCGGCGCCCGCATCGCGATCATCATGAACGGGTCGCCGCTGTTCACGGGCGACGCGGGCAGCGGCGAGAGCGAGATTCGCCGCTTCATCCTGGAGAACGACCTGCTGGAGGCGCTGATCGCGTTGCCCGAGCAGCTCTTCTACAACACCGGCATCGCCACCTACGTGTGGCTCCTGACCAACCGCAAGGCGCCGGAGCGCAGGGGCATGGTGCAGCTCATCGACGCCACCGCGTTCTGGTCGCCGATGCGCCGGAGTCTCGGCGACAAGCGGCGCGAGATACCGCCGGAGAAGGCGGCGGACGTGCTGGAGCTACTCGCCGACTGCCGGGACGGCGAGACGCGCATGGCGGCCAGGGATGGCAAGGACGAGGAGCGGGTGGCCAGTCACGTCTTTCCCACCACGCGCTTCGGCTTTCGCAAGATTACCGTCGAGCGACCGCTCCGGTTGAACTTCCAGGCGAGCGAGGAACGCATTGCCCGCCTCCACGAGCAGAAGAGTTTCCAGAATCTGGCCAAGTCGAAGAAGCGGGGCGAGGCCGGCGCCAGTGAAGAGGCCGAAGGGCGCGAAAAGCAGCAAGCCATTCTGGACCTTCTGGATCGGATGCCCGACACCCTGCACAAGGACCGGGAAGCATTCGTCGCGGTGGTGACGACCGTGGCCGGAGACGCCGGCGTCAGGCTCCGCGCGCCGGTGCTTAACGCGATCCTCGCCGCCTTGGCCGAGCGCGACGAGACGGCCGAGATCTGCCGGGACAAGGACGGCAGGCCCGAGCCGGACCCGGCGCTTCGTGACACCGAGCGCGTCCCGCTTCCAGAAGGGGAGGACCCAGCCGACGACGAGGGGGTGCCGGCCAGTGTCCGCGCCTTCTTCGAGCGTGAGGTCGAGCCTCACGTTCCCGATGCCTGGATCGACACCGCCCGGCGCGACCACAAGGACGGCCTGGTCGGTCACGTCGGTTACGAGATCAACTTCAACCGCTACTTCTACCGCTACGTTCCGCCCCGGCGGCTGGAGGAGATCGAGGCCGACATTCAGGCCATCGAGAAGGACATCCTGGAGATGCTGAGGGACATGTCGATCGGACAGCCGGGATGACACCAAATGTCGGCACTTGCATTCAAGTGCCGACATTCAGCATCATTCGGGTATGACCAAGTCACTGAACGCAGCTCACCTGCAAGAAGGGGGCGTCGGCACCTACTTCCGGCCGCGGGACCTCGCTTCGCTCGGGGTCTCCCATCGTGGGCTCCAGGGTATGGTGTCCAGAGGGGTGGCCGAGAACCTCGGGAATGGACTCTATCGACTCACCGAGGCGGCCTCCACCGAGCTCGAGACGATCGCGATGGTTGCCGCCGCCGTGCCCAACGCGGTCATTTGTCTCCTTACGGCACTCCAGGTTCACGAGATCGGCACTCAGTCGCCGCACAAGACCTGGATCGCCCTCGACCGCAAGGCCCGCAAGCCGGAGCACCCTCCGGCCCGGCTGCGCATCGTTCGTTTTTCGGGCCCGATGCTGACCTACGGAGTCGTCCGCCGTTCGGCGCTCGGGGTCCCGTTTCGCATCACGTCACCGGCGCGAACCGTGGTGGACTGCTTCCGCTACCGCTACAAGCTCGGTCTCGACGTGGCGCTCGAAGCGCTGCACGACGTGCTCCGTTCACGTACCGCGACAGTGGGCGAGATCATGCGCGCCGCCGAGGTTTGCCGGGCGCGCACGGTCATGCGGGCCTACCTGGAAGCGCTCCCGCCATGACACGCGGACGACTCCGAAACGTGGGCGCATCTGTACGCGCACGATTGCTGCAGCGGAGCCGAGGTACCGGAGAAGGATTCCAGTTCCTGTTGCAGCGATACGCAGCGGAGCGGTTCCTCCACCGCCTCGGCGAATCGCCCTATCGTGAGCGTTTTGTCCTCAAGGGCGCGATGCTCCTCGCACTTTGGAGCGAAGCGATCTACCGGCCGACACGCGATCTCGACTTCACCGGCTACGGAAGCTCGTTGCCGGACGACATACGCTCTGCCATCCGCGACATCTGTGCGGTCCCGGTCGCCGATGACGGAATCGTCTTCAACTGTGAGGCGCTGACGCTCCAGTCCATTCGCGGGCAGGACGAATACGACGGTATCCGCACGGGCTTCGATGCGATGCTCGATGGTGCGCGAATTCCGATGCGGATCGACATCGGATTCGGAAACGCCATCCAGCCGCCGCCGATTGACGCTCACTATCCGGCGTTGCTTGACCTCCCGCGTCCCCGAATCCAGGTCTATCCGCGTGAAGCCGTCGTGGCCGAGAAGCTTCATGCAATGGTCGTGCTCGACGAGAGGAACAGCCGCTACAAAGACTTCTACGACGTTCACGCACTTGTGCGGCACTTCGCCGTCGAGGGCGAACATCTCGTGCGTGCGGTGGTCGCGACTTTCGAACGGCGCCGAACGACGATCTCCAGGACTCTGCCAGTTGCGCTGACGCCCCGGTTCTACGCCGATGCGGGCCGTGCGGAGCGATGGCGCAACTATGTGAACGAGAATGAATTGCCCGGAGTCCCGTTGGATTTCGGTGTCATTGGCGAGCGACTCCTGTCGTTCTTCGCGGAGCCGTGGGCCGCAATGGCGCAAAGGGCCACGTTCGCCGGGAACTGGTCTGCGGGCGGGCCGTGGCGAAGCTGAGTGCGACCGATCGGCGGCCATGACGACTCAAGGTGCGCCGGGTAGATGATGGGCCGCTCTCCCGAGATCGCGGTAAATGGTGCAGAATCGATTGGAGGAGCGGAGCAATTCAATCCCTGTTCGGCATGAGCAGTGCAACGTCTTGGCAGGTCGCCGCATGGGAACGCCTCGAAGGGGAACCGACATGCTGATACATCGACTGAAGGTGTCCGGTCTCCTGTCATTCGGGCCGAACGGGGTCGACCTGCCGATGGAGCCGCTGAACGTCCTCATCGGACCGAATGGATCGGGCAAGTCGAACTTCCTGGAGGCAATGGCGCTGCTTCAGGCGGCACCGCGGGGCATTGCGGAACCGATCTCACGCATGGGTGGTGTCTACAACTGGCTATGGAAGGGGTCGGAGGCACTACAGTCCATCGGCATGGAGGTGGAAGTTGGCTATCCATACGGCGGGGTTTTGCGCCACTCGATCATGCTGTCCGACCGCAACGGTCGCCCGGAAGTGATTGAGGAGCGGGTTGAGACATCGGAGACACATACCAACGAACGCGTCGCGTTGTCTTACTACCGCCCCCCTCCGGATGAGCAGGCCGCGATGGAGTTCGCAAAAGCCAATGCGGAAGCGGCGCTGGAGGATTCCAAGAGGAAGGTCCGTCCCGGCGAATGGTCGACGCCGCGCTTGGTCGCCCGCTATCGTACCGGCGCCGTGGACTTCGCCGGGGAGTTTCACCCCGAGCAGTCCCTGCTGTCGGTTGCTGCCACCCCGGACTATCCAGGGCTCTGGTATCTCAAGGAACATTATGAGCGTATTCGCCTTTTCCGGAACTGGTCCTTCGGTCCCTACGCGGAACTGCGCAAGAACCAGAGCGCACACGACCGCGCCGACTTCCTGAATGAGAGCGGGACCAATCTGGCGCTGGTTCTGTCCAATTTCCCCGGAGGAAGCAAGCGGCAGGTCGTTGCGGCTCTGGAGAAGCTCTACGACGGCATCGTAAACCTCGACTTTCCGGTAGTCGGCGGCACCGTCGCGCTGTTCCTGGAGGAGAGCGGCAATCGGGAGATTCCCGCCACCCGCCTGTCAGATGGCACGCTGCGTTACCTCTGTCTCCTCGCGATTCTGCTGCATCCCAAGCCGGCGCCCCTGATCGTGATAGAGGAGCCCGAATTGGGTCTGCACCCGGATCTGCTGCCCACCGTCGCGGACTTGCTGACGGCTGCGTCTGAACGCTGTCAGCTCATCGTGACGACTCACTCGGATGTGCTGGTCGATGCGCTGACCGACACGCCGGAGAGTGTCGTGGTCTGCGAAAAGCATGACGGACAAACCGAAATGCGGCGGGTGGACAAGGTCGATCTCGAAAGGTGGTTGAAGGAATACACCCTCGGAAATCTCTGGAGCTCCGGACAATTGGGTGGGAATCGGTGGTGACGTTCACGCTCTACATCGAAGGTGGGGGCGACAATCGCCGACTGGCTGCGCAATTCCGCGAGGGCTGGACACGGTTCCTCGCAGCCGCCGGCCTGAGCGGCCGTATGCCGAGGGTGGTGCGGGGTGGCTCGCGGGAACAGACGTTCAAGCAGTTCACGACGGAAGTTGCGAAACCCAAGCCGGGAACGCTTCCTCTCCTTCTCGTTGACAGCGAAGTTCCGGTGGCAGCCGAGCATTCGGTCTGGGAGCACCTGCACGCACATGACTGTTGGACCAGACCAGCGAGCACCGACGACGATGATGCATTTCTGATGGTGCAGGCCATGGAAACCTGGTTTCTGGCCGACCGCGATGCGATGCGAGCCTACTTCGGCCCGCGGTTCGTGGAAAGCGCACTCCGACGCTGGCCCGAGTTGGAGGCAGTGCCCAAAGCGACGGTGTTCGATGCACTGGAACGAGCGACTGCCGGTTGTCCGAAGCGATATTCCAAAAGCAAGGTTTCGTTCGAGTTGCTGGCACAGGTTGACCCGACTCGCGTCAAGGCGAAATGTCCGCACGCGAAGGCGCTTCTGAAGCGCCTGAAAACGAGCTGAGGGACTGGTAGCGTGCGGGTTGCCCTATGGCTTTCCTTGAGGACGTGTGAATTGTTATAGCGCGAGCGTCCGTGTTCAACCGAAGTTGTTCGAAAAGCGGACCATGGGGGACCGAGGAATTCCGAGTAATGAGTGTTCTGCGAATCGAATTCAGGCTACGTAGATGACGGACCACTCATCCGACATTGTAGCGAGTATCGTCGGATCCGCCACAGGGGCAAAGCGCTACCGTCCTTATCCGGCCTACAAGGACTCCGGCGTCGAGTGGCTAGGAAAGATCCCGGCGACTTGGGAGGTAAAGGAAAATCGCTGGTTGTTCCGCGAGTCCGACGCTCGTTCCGAATGCGGTGAGGAAGAGTTGTTGACGGTATCCCATATTTCTGGCGTGACTCGTCGTGCTGATAAACCCGACGTCACAATGATGGAAGCGGCATCGCATGAAGGATACAAATTGTGTGGCAGAGGTGATCTAGCGATCAACACCATGTGGGCATGGATGGGAGCACTAGGTGTCGCATGCGAGGATGGTATGGTAAGCCCTTCATACAATGTCTACTGCACCAATTTCTCTGAATTGGTTCCGAGTTATTATGACTATCTGTGTCGGGTGCCAACACACATCGTAGAAATCACACGCCATTCAAAGGGCATTTGGTCATCGAGATTGCGGCTGTATCCGGATACGTTTCGGAATATCCGAACACCTGTTCCGCCCAAGTCGGAGCAACGCAGAATCACGGAATTCCTCGATCGGACGACAGTGAAGATCGATCGGCTGATCGCGAAGAAGGAGAGGCTGATTGAACTGCTTAAGGAAAAGCGGACAGCTTTCATCACCCGTGCCGTTACAAAGGGCCTCAATCCTGACGAGCCGATGAAGGACGCCGAAGTCGATTGGTTGGGCGAGATTCCGGCTCATTGGGAGACTATCAGACTGAAGCAAGTAGCGGACAAGATAGGGAGCGGAAAGACCCCTGCTGGCGGCGCCCATCGCTATGTCGCTGACGGCGTCATGTTGGTTCGCAGTCAAAACGTGCATTTCGGAGGCTTAGAACTCACCGACGTCGCCTACATTGACGCGGCTACAGACGCCAAAATGAGCAATAGTCGTGTTTGTGAAGAGGATGTATTGTTGAACATAACTGGAGCTTCGCTAGGGAGATGCTGTGTAGCTAGACTTGCAGGAATGAACGCTAACGTTAACCAGCACGTATGCATCATTCGTACTGACCAGCGCCAATGCTATGCTGCGTTTTTTGCGTATTCGCTTGAGTCTCATATGCTGCAGGACCAAATCTTCAACAGCGAAAATGGTATCTCTCGTGATGCCCTCAATTTCGAACTAGTTGGAACACTCGTCTTTGTAAAGCCGCCGCTGAATGAGCAGCGTAGCATTGCCATCTTCCTAGAGCACGCGACTGAAGAAATCGATACGCTAATTTCGAATGTACGCAGCGCCATCGACCACCTCAGGGAATTCCGGATCGCGCTAGTCTCCGCTGCGGTGACAGGCAAGATCGACCTGCGCGAGGCTGTCCCGTGACTACGGCCGCACCCGCCGTCGAGCTCATTCACTTGTGTGGACCGCCATCGTAGTTTAGATTTACGTGCCAAATATTAACAACACTTCACCTTATTTAGGTTTGCTTAACAGGGGCATCTCCCCATGCACCGAGGCGAATCCGGTCGGTACGAGACCACGACCGTAGGCGGCGAGACCGTACGGGCGTTCGTGCCTGCACGGCTGCCCCCGGAGCCCGCGCTGGACCTCGGCGTCCTGCAAGAACCACTGGAGAAGGCGTTGCTGGCGCTCGGCCGCGTGGACGGTCTCTCGACACTGTTGCCGGACACCCACCTGTTCCTATACCGCTACGTCCGGAAAGAGGCCCTGCTGTCCTCCCAGATCGAAGGCACTCAGTCGTCGCTGTCCGATCTCCTGCTCTTCGAGATGGACGAGGCGCCCGGCGTCCCTCTCGACGACGTCGTCGAGGTGTCCAACTACGTGATGGCGCTTGAACACGGGCTGCGGAGACTGCGCGAAGGCTTCCCTCTCTGCAACCGCCTCCTTCGAGAGATGCACGCGGAGTTGCTGGCGCGCGGCCGGGGCAGCGACAAGATGCCGGGCGAGTTCCGGCGCTCGCAGAACTGGATCGGGGGGCGGCGGCCCGGAACTGCGCGATTCGTCCCGCCACCCTCCAACGCGGTTCTCGACTGCATGTCCGACCTGGAGCGATTCTTCCACGAGCGGGACTCCGGGTTGCCGGTGCTCCTGCGAGTGGGCCTCGCGCATGTCCAGTTCGATACCATTCACCCCTTTCTGGACGGCAACGGCCGGGTCGGGCGCCTGCTGATCACCTTGATGCTGTGTCATGACCGGGTGCTGCACGAGCCGCTGCTGTATTTGAGCCTCTATTTCAAGAGGCATCGCGACGAGTACTACGCGCTGCTCAACGAGGTGCGGCAGACCGGTGACTGGGAGTCGTGGCTCGCGTTCTTTCTCGACGGTGTGGAGCAGACCGGAGAAGAAGCCGTCTCGACGGCACAGCGGTTGCTGTCGCTGTTCGAGGAGGATCAGGCGCGTATACGGCAGACGGGCCGGGCGGCCGGGTCGGCGCTGCGCGTGCATCAGGCGTTGCAGGGACGCCCAATCGTCTCCCTTCAGAAGTTGGTCGACCGCACGGATCTTTCGTTCCCGGCGGTGTCCGCCGGAATGAAGATTCTCGAGAACCTGGGAGTGGCGCAGGAGCTGACCGGCAGGAAGCGCAACCGCCTGTTCGGGTACGGTCGCTACGTCGCCATTCTTGGCGAGGGGACCGAGCCGCTGTGACCGGTCCGATTTCCGAGCGCGCGTTCGAAGACGCCATCGAAGCGGCCCTGCTCCGGCACGGCCCGGATGAACGTCCATACACCCCCCGGCGCGACGTCGCCGACGAGCCCCCACCGTACGTCGACCCGGGAATGCGCCCCGGCGGCTACCACAAGCGCCATCCCGAGGACTACGACCGCACGCTCTGCCTCCTCCCGAACGACGTCCTGGATTTCGTGCTGGCGACCCAGCCCAAGCAGTGGCAACGGCTCTCGCAGCATCACGGCGCGGAGGTCAGGGCGCGGTTCCTGAAGCGCCTCTCGTCCGAGATCGAACGCCGCGGCACCCTCGACGTCCTCCGCCGCGGCGTGAAGGACATGGGCTGCGCGTTCCGGCTCGCGTACTTCCGTCCGGCGAGCGGGCTCAACGAGGAGACGCGGCGGCTGCACGCCGCAAACTTCTTCGCGGTCGCCCGCCAGGTCCGATACAGCACCAGGAACGAGAAGAGCCTCGACATGGTGCTGTTCCTGAACGGATTGCCCATCTTTACGGCCGAGCTCAAGAACCCGCTCACCGGCCAAACCGTCGAGGACGCGATCCGGTAGTACAAGACCGACCGCGACCCCCGCGAACCCCTTCTCGCCTACGGCCGGTGTCTCGCACACTTCGCGGTCGACACCGAGCTGGTCTACGTCACCACGCACCTCGCCGGCCCCAAGACGCGCTTCCTCCCCTTCAACCGGGGCCGGTTCGGCGGCGCCGGCAATCCACCCGTGCCGCCGACGCAGGACGGCTACGCCACCGCCTATCTCTGGGAGGAGACCTGGGCGCGCGACAGCGTGCTCGACCTGGTGCGCCAGTTCATCCACGAAGTCGAGGAGGAGGACGAGACCGGGCGCAAGACGGGCCGGCGCTTTCTCATCTTCCCCCGCCACCAGCAGCTCGACTGCGTGCGCCGGCTCGTCTCCGACGCCCGCGCGACCGGGGCGGGGCAGCGCTACCTTGTCCAGCACTCGGCGGGCAGCGGCAAGAGCTTCACCATCGCCTGGCTCGCCCACCAGCTCTCCACCCTGCACGGCGCGGACGACCGCCGCGTCTTCGACTCCATCGTGGTCATCACCGACCGCCGGGTGCTCGACCGCCAGCTCCAGAGCACCATGCGCCAGTTCGAGCAGACGCTGGGGGTGGTGGAGAACATCGACACCACCTCGCGCCAGCTCAAGGACGCGCTGGAGGCGGGCAAGACCATCATCGTCACCACGCTGCAGAAGTTCCCGGTCATCGCGGCGGAGATCGGCCAGTTGGCGGGGAAGCGGTTCGCGCTGATCGTCGACGAGGCGCATTCCTCGCAGTCCGGCGAGAGCACGAAGAGCCTCAAGGCGGTGCTGTCGTCCGGCTCGCTCGCGGAGGCGGAGAGCGAGGAATCCGGGGCCGAGACGCCCGGGGAGGCGCTCGAGAACGCAATCCTGGCCGAGATGGAGAAGCGGGGACGGCTGCCCAACCTCTCCACCTTCGCCTTCACCGCGACGCCCAAGCCGAAGACCCTGGAGCTGTTCGGAACGCGGCGCCCGGACGGCACGTTCGCGCCGTTCCACCTCTACAGCATGCGCCAGGCGATCGAGGAGGGTTTCATCCTTGACGTGCTGGCGAGCTACGCGACCTACAAGGCGTATTGGCGGCTCCTGAAGACCGTCGAGGACGATCCGCACTACGAGAAGAAGAAGGCCGCGTACCTGCTGCGGTCCTTCGTCGAGCTTCATCCCCACGCCATCGACGCCAAGGTGCGGATCATGGTCGAGCACTTCGCCGCGCAGGTGCAGGGCCGAATCGACGGCCGGGCGAAGGCGATGATCGTCACCCGCTCGCGCCTGCACGCGGTGCGCTACAAGCGGGCGGTGGATGCGTACCTTGCCGGGGAGGGTTGCCCGTTCAAGGTGTTGGTCGCGTTCTCCGGGACCGTCGACGACGGCGGCAAGCCGTATACCGAGGCCGGCATGAACGGAATCCCGGACACCCGGACCGCCAGGACCTTCGAGGGTCCGGAGTACCGGTTCCTGATCGTCGCCAACAAGTTCCAGACGGGGTTCGACCAGCCGCTGCTGCACACGATGTACGTGGACAAGAAGCTCGGCGGCGTGAACGCCGTGCAGACGCTCTCGCGGCTCAATCGCACCCATCCCGAGAAGCAGGACACGATGGTGCTCGACTTCGCCAACGAGGCGGGCGACATCAAGGCCGGCTTCGAGCCCTACTACGAAACGACGCTGCTGTCGGAAGCGACGGACCCGAACCTGCTTTACGAGATTCAGACCCGCCTGGAGGCATTTCCGGTCTACGCGCAGTCCGACGTGGACGGCTTCGCCAGGGTCTTCTTCGACCCGAAGGTCAAGCAGGACCGTCTCTACTCCGTGCTCGCTCCCGTGGTCCAGCGATTCGCCGAGCTTCCCGAGGACGAACGGCAGGGCTTTCGCGGCCAGCTCACCGACTACGTGCGGCTCTACGCCTTCCTCGCCCAGGTGCTGACCTTTGCCGACGCCGACCTGGAGAAGCTCTACGTCTTCGCGCGGCACCTGCGTCGGCTGCTGCCCGCGGATCGGAAGGAGCTGCCGATCGAGGTGCAGCAGAACATCGACATGGAGTCCTATCGGATTCGGGAGACGCGGAGCGGTCGGGTCGGGCTCGACCGCAAGGCGGGGGTGCTCGACCCCGTGGGGTCGAAGGACACGCACGGATCGATTCCGGACGAGGTCGAGATGCTGTCGCGAATCATCGCCGAGCTGAACGAGCGGTTCGGTCTGGACCTCGGCCCGGAGCACCGCGTCACCCTGAGCCAGATGATGGAGAAGCTCGACGGCGACGCCGCGCTCGACGCCGCGGCGCGGGTGAACACGCGAGAGAACGTGCGGCTGACCTTCGACCACAAGGTCGAGCAGGTCATCCAGGAGATCGTCGACTCCAACTTCGATCTCTACAAGCGCATTACCGACGACCGCTCGTTCGGCGAGGTGATCAAGGATCTGCTCTTCGACCAGTACCTTCGCGGTCACCGCAGCGCCGAGGAGCTGATCAAGCAGGGCGAGTCGAAGACCCTGGAATTCAAGTCCACGCTGCGTTGGAACCTGAAGGAGGATCGCAAGGACGACAAGCGCATGACCCACGCCGCGCTGAAGACCATCGCGGCGTTCCTCAACACCGAGGGCGGCGATCTGCTGCTCGGCGTGGCCGACGACGGCGCCATCGTCGGCATCGAGCGCGACCGATTCGACAGCGACGACAGGTTCATGCTCCACCTCTCGCAGGTCGTGCGAAACGGCCTCGGGGCTCGCGCCGGGACGTGTATCGATCCCCGGATGCAGATCGTCGACGGGAAGGGCGTCTGCGTGGTGAGCTGCCAGCGGAGTCCGGAGCCGGTGTTCCTTTCGTGGAAGGGGGTCGAATCGGCGGAGGACGGGGACTTCTTCGTGCGCAGCGGGCCGGGGACCGTGAAGCTCGCGCCCGACGATGCCCGGGAGTACGTCCGTACGCGATTTGTGGATGCACAAACGCAGTGATTGGGGAATTGGCGTGTCGTTCCGGAGCGACCGACGTTCTGTCGGCACGCTCCGGCTGGCCCACCACTATCCGACCCTCGTCCCGCCGAGCGTCGACGCGAGCCTGCGCACGGAATCCCGAATCCTGGTTGAGCCGCCGGCAGGCGGGTAGCCGAGTCGGCTCGGCAAGGAATTGAGTCGTTCCTTGCGATAGAGGGAAGTCAGGAACTCGTTCCTCTCCAAACGCTCATGATCGGGCCGATCTCCCCGCGGCATGAAACGTTTCGCGGTCGCGGAACCGCTGTTCCCGGGAGCGCGGGCGTCCCGCCCGCACCCGGCCGGAGGCCGGAAATAGACAATCCGCCGAAGGCCCACCCGTGTGTTCAAGCGGGCAAGATGCCCGCGCTCCCGGGAAAGCGCCCATCCCGAGCGTACTTTCACAGCAAAGCGCCGAGAAATCCTCGGCGATGATGCGCTGCGCCGCTGCAGCGCTGCGCCGCTACGGCGGCTCCGCCGCCAGCCGGTCCGCCGCTCGGCGCGCATCTCCCCGGCACCAGGCCCGGAATCCGCCAAGGCCCCGGTTCTGCCACTCGGCGTGGGCGTCCTGCCAGGCGCGCCCGCGCAGCGCGTCCATCTCCGCGCGGCTGACGGGGGCGCGCTTCACCAGCGCGGTGAGCTTGCCGCGGAAGCCTTCTCCCACGGCGTCGGTGACCAGCCCGCAGTAGCCCGCGACCTCGAAGTCGTAGAGCAGCCGGACCTC
>MKWU01004755.1_pt1 | contig 15618 bp, 14 predicted proteins | sample 809101 | NCBI WGS metagenome assembly MKWU01 (sample SAMN05860141, study PRJNA318959) | sponge metagenome | host: Aplysina aerophoba | place: Slovenia: Piran, Adriatic Sea, Gulf of Piran | collected 2013-05-07 | reverse complement strand
CTCCACAGCGGCAAGTGAGAGAGTACACCACGCTGCCTATAAACAGAGTAAAACAACACAAACACAAACTGTGTAAAAACATGTGACATTAGCAAATATCTCAACTGAGAAAGAAATGGTATTGAGTGAGACCAACAGCAATAGCTATAATAGAACTATAATATATCAACATCCATGCGAGAAGGTTCTAACATAGGGTTGCCTGTTAGGGGCGGTTCATGCATTCTTCATCGAAGTTATTCATCTACTGCAACATACAGAGCATAACACACACATATCACAGCATTTATGGTCGTTTTTAGCAAGCTGTGTTTACATTCTCAGAGTAGTTGGCGTCAATATGCGCAGATTCAATCACTCTGTGACACTCACCTCCACATTCACTGCACTCCATCTCTGAGAGCTTTACCATTTCACTCACAGGCCATTCATTATGTATCTCCTTACCTTCACACATTAATGCGCAGGAAGACATAAATTCAAATGTCACTGCTGAAGCTTTACCATTCCCACTGATACTACCACCACTCACTAGCAATCTGTGCATTCACACTCTCTCTGACAGCCGGATCGGATAACATTCTATAGGCTCTGTCCACATTCTGAAAAACTTCTGCCTTTCTCTTTTTCTCGTCAGAGCTGCACTGTATATTTCTGTCTGGATGGAGCTAATAGATGGGGGATATACATCTGTAGACATACATATTGTATATTCTATTATGTAATCATAACATTTGCCATAACTTTGCATTCTATCCACAGCACCAGAAGACACAGCGCTGAACACTATCCTATAGCTAGCTAGCACTAGCTACCATCCATGTCTTGAACAGCATACTGGCACTGGCTGCACTGCACACACCACTACAGGCTCAAATCACCTATCCATAAATTGCTACTTCATCGTACTCGTACATCCACGCACCATGTAGCTAGCCCTAGAAAGAGAACAGCTAGCTAGCTACATACCTCTTTGGCAAGAACTTGGTATCGTTTCTTTAACGCTTCCTGGTCGCAGCCCCTATCTATTCCAAGAACACTATACGGGTCAAGGTCGTCGGACATACCTTGATTAGCCGTCCAAAGACAGAATCGTTCTAGATCTAGGGCATACGGATCTATAAAATAACAGAGAGAGTCAAGCATCTACGTAGGGTAATTCCCTCCGATATGGTTGCGCAATATCTAGATGGCACAGCGTGTATAGTCCTCGTGTTTCTATGCTGACAATTAAGGACTGTTGACTATGCCTCCGTAGCCACAGTCGGGACCGTTTCTTACACTCTATATTGCGCGGTTCGGATTGAGATAGATCTATAGAAAACGTACGAAGCAATTAGCAACACTTCACTACACAATACTAGTCTCCTACGGCATAGCTAGGACTCAGGTAGAATCTAAGATCATATAGCTAGCTAGATCTAGCTATGTATTATAGATGTAGCCAAGTACATGTATGTATGTCGGTTCCATTCCATCTAAAGTACTGTCTGTCAGTGGTGTTAGCTCATCCCTGTAGCTACAAATCTACATTTAAGAGAAAAGTACAATAGCTACATACGTACATAACAGTACATAGTAACCTATTGATAGTTCACTAACAGTAGTCTATCACTAGTTACAGAGAGCGCATCACTTTGCGCCGAACCTTCTGGCACTCCCCGTCTGTATCTTCACAGTAGTGCCGGGTCCCAGTGGTGAAGTTGAAGCACCTAAGCTCCACAGTCTCGTAGCCATGGCAGTGTATTTCCTCGTAGATGCCATTCTGTCCGCCACACTTCTTCACAAACTCGTGGTGGGTCATGTTGGACTTCTTACGATTGCAGTTCCTACAGGCTAGGACCCCATTCACCACTGTGGTGCGGCCTTCCTTTGACCACGGGATGAGGTGATCGGCCTCCCAAGGCTCCTCCAACCTGAACCTCTTGCCGCAGTAGAAGCACTCTCCTTTGCAGTGTAAGTGGATCAACATCCTTTCATTCTTGTTGAAGATCCTCCGGCCTTCTCCATCGACCTCTTCAACCTCAGCACTGTCCTCTCTCGTGTTATCTCGCACATACTGATACAACTGATGATGTTCACCAGAGCAGAACAGCCCCACTCCAACAACAACAGCCTCACAACGAACAAGATTGTGGGTGAAGCCATGACAGCGTATGCCAGTGGGGACCCCACTTTTCCCTCCAAACTGCTCCACGAACTGGCGATGAGTGAGTTCGGCCTTCCGACCTGTGCATTCTCTGCAGGATGCTACTCCGTTGGTGACCACGGTGTAGTCCTCACTGCGTGTTGGATCCAGATGGACAGCAAACCAGCCCTCTGAAAAGTCTAGTGGACGGTAGCAGAAGAAGCACTTGCCCTGGCAGTGAGTGAAGATTAGGAGACGCTCGTTTCTGTTGAACAGCCGTCGCCCCGCTCCGTCATACTCCTCTTGGGGAGGATCGTCCTCTGCATTTAAAAAGTCTTCGAGTTGGCCACACACATCCCCATCTTCTCCTGCACACAAGTGTATATGTACGTACGTATCAGCTAATGAATAAACACATCACAGATTAAGAATGTGACATCTATCTCTACCACATGCGATGGTAGTCAAAATTTAAACCACTGGATAATTTCCTACTGTTGTGCATGTACTGTATAGCATGCTGCTGCATGTAGTCAGTACTGACTGTAGCTACACAGCAACAACATTGGTCAAACTAAGAGTCAGTTTGGGATGAAAGTAGCGCGGCCCCTCATACCAAGAGAGTTGAGAATAGTTAGCAGTGGCAGTACTGTACAGTACTTACACTATAGCATACCTCTACAGTACAAAAGCTAGGCCAATATGTTCAAATAGCCCCAATTTGTAGCTGAACCTGAGTCACAGTTAAGGTATCACCTAGGTAGTATACACTATAGCATACCTCCACAGTGCATCTAAGATACAACATCCTACTTTTGGAGATCCCGCATGCCGGATAGATCGGGTTAAGCTTAAGGACGGTGAATTGATGTTTACCTTGTGTCTCTATCTCTCGCACACAAGCAACTTATTTTAGTATTACAATATGACACCAAGTGAAATACTACACAAGATGTAGAGCTACCAACTTCTGTTTCCCAATAAGATGACCTGGGGCTGAAAGAATAGCTTATTAGTCTACTATTGCATGCAGGCAAAAGGTGATTGCTTACAGGTTGGTGAATTGACACTATCTCTTGCACACAAGCAACTTATCTATTCACACAGCCACTAACTAGATAAGCTGCCATGTCAACATGCAAAGCTGCTGAGTCAGGCCTCATCAGAGTGGGGCTTCATCTGAGTGGGGCCTCATCTGAGTGGGGTCTCATCTGAGTGGGGCCTCATCTGAGTGGGGCCTCATCTGAGTGGGGCCTCAGCTGAGTGGGGCCTCATCTGAGTGGGGCCTCATCTGAGTCGGGCCTCATCTGAGTCGGGCCTCATCTAAGTCGGGCCTCAGCTGAAGTGCTACTACTGCTTGATGGTAAAGCAGCTCATTACCAATACGTTCACTACCCATCAGAACTCATTTTCAGCCACTCGCAGAAAAGACGATGTGTAGAAGCACACAAAACAGCCCTAGTAGCTAGCACACTTACTCGCACATGTGTACACACGCGCGCGCGCGTACACACACAGTGACACACACACGTATACACACGCACGCACGCACACACACACACACGTTGTGGCACATTATCTTCGAGGGTTGCAGTGCGAATGTAATATACCGGGGAGGCAGTAGTACAGTAGTACAGGGATGTTCTAACTCTAACACTGAGAGGCCATGCCGCTTCAGTCACATCAGGCGTGTAGCGAACAACCCGTTGGAGATCATCCACGATAACCACACCACACACGCTCAGTCGTTTACCTAATCCCGCGTCCCGATCTTCTTTCAGACGGCCCCTCCTCTCCATCCCCAGGACGTATCTGAGGAGCTCTGTTAGGTACAGCACAGCACTCACAATCATAGTCTCTATGGTCTAACCTGCTAGACCCGGACTGGGCGGGGCGTGGAGTAAGCGCCCGGAGGCGGGCCAGGGACGCGCGCACTAGAATATAAATTATATAATTATTATTATGTGACGATCATGTCTACATCATATATTTATATGCGTTTTCCTATGCACTTTGTAGCAATTTGATTACTTTATTGCAACAATTACAGTGGATTCGCTCATATAGCTATACCTACACACAAAAACTACACAGTGTCGGTGATAGTAGCGCTAGCTATATAGCTACCTAGCTAGTTAGCTAGCTAGGTGTGTCAGCCTTTTCTCGTAATGTAGCAAATTGTGCACTCTACTGCAAAGCAGTAACTACATGGGGCATGCATAGTAGCTATCCAAGTCAACGTCAAAAGATCCCTTCCTGTCTGCAGAACTCATAGTACGGCATAGCTCCCTTTCTCAGGTTGCAGGAAGGACAAGCTACGACACCATTTGCTAGAGTAGTGAGACCACCCAAGGCCACTGGTTGCTTGTGATCAGCATGCCAATTATTTCGACGAAGTGGAGTCTCACAATAGTGGCAGATGCCACCGGATTCCTGCCACAAAGCTTCCCTCTTTGAACCACGATATCTATCTGAAGCTCCACGATTATAATCAGTGTCTTCAGTAATATCATCTGTCAAAATTTTATCCACCAGGTTCAGGTTATCATGGTGCACTTCACAGCAAAAGATCTCATCCTCTTTGCACGTTTTCTCACAGCGTGACTGCTCATCAGTGAAGCCCAAACAGCGACCAGTGGCTGGCACATGGCAGGCATCACACATAAGCACATGCCTAACTGCAGCATTGTGGACTTCGTCACTGCCAAAGTTGTGAAGGGCAGAGAAGTGGGAGCACTGGTCCTTGTCCAGTGGGGTGAGGCAATAGAAACACTTCTTGTTGCAGTACACCCAGACCAGGAACTGGTCAAACTCATCCAAGCATCTGGAGCTATCTGTAGAGGGAAAGATTTATGAAAATTGATGCTGGTGTAGCTAGTTGTAGTAAACCAGCTAGCTAGTTATGTACTAAATAAATGTATACTGTAATCACTAGCTATAACCATTTGTACACAGTCAACCTTCCCTGACCGTGATAGCATAAAAAACTGTAGCTACTGTCACAGGAACCCAGTTGTAGATATTTAGCTACATTCATTGCACCCCCACATTACTGATCAGAGATAGCTAGCTAGCTTCTTGGACAAGTCACACATTCGTATCTAGCTACATATAGCTATAGCACACATTACTTTACCTTCAGCCATTATGTTGTAGCTAGCTAGACCGAAGACAAAAAATAGCCAGGTTTAAATTGATTAGCTAGCTAGCTAGCTAGAGCTAGCTGTGCTTTTATAGCCCCACTGTCAGAAACACCTGCTGGGGTGTGTTTGTCAAGTGCCTTAATGTAGCATTTCGCGTGGGCATTTCTTTAATGTGGTTTTTACCACGCCCATTTGTAGCATACATAAGCACACTGAAAGGCGCGCAAAGTGGGAAACAACCAGGGAGAAACCCGGCATAAATCCCATTACATCACTAACCGTTGGTTTCCATTCCCGATTCTTAGGATGACCCAACTTTCATTCCTTCCCCGAACGTGTACACCAGCCTCACCATAGATCCTCACCGTTCAAGATGGGACCTTTCACACAATTTCTCCTCTTCTTTGTCCTGACCGTCATCTGTGTGGGCAACATTCCTGTTCCTCTGCTCCTGGTGGCCGTCGCTGTGTGCATCTTCCTCTCTGATGCAGACCTGACTCTCACCCTGGCGACCAAGATGGGCAAGCAGCCGAGTGAGCTGCGGGGTCGGGTCGTGTGGATCACGGGAGCCTCAAGCGGAATTGGCGAGAAGCTAGCGTACGAACTTGCCAGGGTGGGCGCGAAACTGGTCCTTTCTGCCCGCAGAACGCCAGAACTGGAAAGAGTCAAAGAGAAATGCACAGGTACGTAAGCGTGGAACAGAGTCCTACTTGTGATGATCCTAGACCTCCTGCAGCACCATGTCTTTGCAGTATTGCTCTTGTGCTTAGTTCTACAATAGCTATCACCAGGATCATTAGGTTGTGTCAGAGCACTCTGTTTGACATTTTATTTCTCCCCTATTGGAGATTTGTCTCCTGTGGACTTCAAGGAGGCTCACCATGTGCTGACGTTAGACCTGACGGACTTAGACAGTCACTCAAAGTGTGTGCAGGAGGTGCTGCATAAGTACGGAAAGGTCAGTGTGTAGTGTGCACTGTGATTGTGCATGGTGACCAGTAGTCCAGCCAGTAGCATCAGTGGTCAGTCGTTGGCATGTAAATGAATGTACAGCAGACCACTGCCGTGGTTGGCATCCCCGAGCCGTGCACAGCATCCAAGATTGCATAACTAGGGATGACTGCATGTGGAGGCATATGCATACAGTCTTGGCTGGGAAACAGGGTATTAGGACGATCTACACTCAGAATGTATACACACAAGGTTAATGTACAAACAGTCCTGAGTGGCTATAGGTATGTCTGACATGATTAAAGTGTGTTCACACTAGCCAAGAGCATTCTCGATTCTCATTATTGTTTTGGTCAGATTTGTGAATCTTTTAGCTTGTGTAGGGTTTGCTTGTATTCATGTCAACTCTAAGTGGTCTACATAGTTAGCAATTTACTAGTGGGGCAACTCTGAGCAGTGAGAGGAGCATGTGGTCACCTCCTTCCTTAAGTAGCCTCATGTCTGAGGAGAGGAGCATGTGGTCACCTCCTTCCTTAAGCAGCCTCATGTCTGAGGAGAGGAGCATGTGGTCACCTCCTTCCTTAAGTAGCCTCATGTCTGAGGAGAGGAGCATGTGGTCACCTCCTTCCTTAAGCAGCCTCATGTCTGAGGAGAGGAGCATGTGGTCACCTCCTTCCTAAAGTAGCCTCATGTCTGTCTAGGATGAAGTGGTTGGTTGTGAACCACCCCAATGCTACCTGCCCCTATTTTCTCATCACCTGGAGTTGCGAAAATTAGAGTTCTCTCTCTTACCCTGTCTGTTGTGCAGATTGACTACCTGGTGAACAATGCCGGTCGCTCCCAGCGAGCAGCTGCTGTTGATACATCTGTAGAGGTGGACCAAGCCATGCTGAATCTGAATGTTGTTGGCACCTTATCTCTCACCAAGGCAGTCCTGCCTGAGATGCTGAAACGAGGTAGTGGCATGGTGGTGGTCATCAGCAGCGTGGCAGGGAAGATGGGTTAGTTGGTAGCAAGCTGTGCTGTGTATGGAGAGAGAGAATGGCTATGGTGGCTGGCATGGGAATAGATTCAGCCTCATTAGTGGGGTGAAGACAGAGGAAAGCAGAACTTGTCAGCTTTGAGCGGTTTACCAGTTGTGCACTGCTCTCCCCAATGCTGCCAGGTGCTCCGGCCTCGGCGTCATATTCAGCCAGCAAGCATGCCCTTCAAGTGAGCATTACAGTTTTCTACAGTTAATATGTGCATGTTATATATATATATGTAGTTGTGAGTGTTATGGTATGTACGTATGTTACAGTAGCAAACCTGAATGTGAACCCCTGACCCCCTAACCGTGCAAGAACTTCTAACTACCTCGAGCCTCATCTTACCAATCATACGTATACGTACATGCTAAGCTTCTGTAAATTCATGTTTCGCCCAATTACTCAGATTCAAAATTTTCCATTCTTTTCCCTGCAAAACCGCACATATCCGGTTAGGACACAAATGGGGTGATGTTGGACTTAATTAAACAGAATTTAGTACTGGGCAAGTGAGTTGATGAAGGTAACTGCAGGAATTACTTGTAAGATGTGGCTATCCACTTATGTACGTAGCAAGATTTGGGAGCATTGTAAGTGCAGTCTACCGAAGATGAATTTTCATCTCTGCACTTCAGAATGCTCCCGAATGTGAAAAGATTGCCCCAAGATCATCTTTTATTTCTTGTTGATAGATTTAGAGGAAAGATGTGATTCAGACTAAATGTAAGGTTTGCCCAAGAATAAATTTGGGTTAAGGCTACACTGGGGCATTACCAATGAGGATGTCTTACGCTGTTGAGCCCCTGCAACTGAACGAGCCAACCAATGTAGCTACAATACCTACATGCATTCTAGCCACTTTCCTTGACCCAGTTTCTTACTGTTGTATTCTCTCCAGCAAGCAAAGGTTACGACAGTTGCTTAAATGACATAGGCATGTTTGTTGATGTTACTGAAGTATGTACGTATGTGAATAATTGATATTCCCTTCCGACTCCAGATTAGTGTAAACATGTATTAATTTGTCACTTGCAGGGCTTTTTTGACACCCTTCGCATGGAAATATCTGGCAGTGGAGTCAACATCCTCACTGTCTGCCCTGGGCCTGTGGCGTCTGAAGTCAGTTCCAACGCCTTTTCAGAGCACTTGAACACGGTCAGTTTCCCGTCACTGTGTCACACATGAAATGTACTTAGTCCATTCTCTGAAGAAGACTACTTCTCACCCTCATGCTGTGTGCAATCTACTGTGTGTGTCCACCTGCTGTGTGTCCTCCTGTTATAGGAACAACCCAGCGTTCCTTCAAGTGAAGACCGGGTGGAAGCCAACAAGGGACGCATGACCGGAGAGCGTTGTGGATATCTCATTGCGGTTGCCATGGCGAACAAACTGCATGAGGTGTGGATCTCTCCCAACCCAATCCTCATGGTCACCTATGTTGTGCAGTACATGCCAACTACCGCAAAATGGTAAGCTAACAGCTTGCGCGAATGTGGGGCTTGTAGGTGCATCAGTGTAGCGGCAACTTCCATTAAAGTTGCTGACTTCAAAGCAATGCCTTCTAATGCCAGTTTTGGGTGGCGTAGTAAGAGCTTTGATAAAGTCCTTGGCAATGACCAAGTTTTGCACAATGTATGCAAGCTCTAACCACATTGCAGGATTGGACAATGGCTGGGACCTAGACGACTCAAGGCTTACAAAGCAGGAAATGCTGTGAGTTGAGGGCTCAATTGTGTACATACCCTTGGCTGGGATAATGCATTGCTTGCATCCGTGAAGTGTCACTTCATACATATGTGCAAGGGTATACGATATGCAAAGTTATGCCGACCTATGGTACACGTCACAAAAAACTTCGCGGATTGGTAATCCTCAGTGTTTCCGCAGCATCGTTGAGGATATCTGTGGAATCGTCAAAGGGTGTCCGTGGAATCGTCAAAGGGTGTTTGCGGAATCATTAAAGGGTGTCCGCAGAATCGTCAACCTGCGGTATCTGCGGATTTGTAGAAGGGCATCAGTGCAGTCAGAATCATCAAAGGCATCCGCGGAATCGTACTGTGTTTTTAGAATACTCAAAGGGTAGTCAGCTTGTAGTAGTTGAAAGGGTGGAATCATCGTAGCTGTACTGTACACAGCTGTGGATCGTCAAAGGCAGCGCGCGGAGGTGTGCAGTAATAGATAGGCTGTTCCTCTGTTCAGTTATATGTTATTGTTAGTCCTGTAAAATGCTTGTTCGTATGTAGTGGTCTTCATACGTAGCTGAGCATGCTGGCAGGACTTAGGACTAGCTCCGACCGAGGAAGAGGACTGGTAGGAGTAGTCTTTACTACAGTAGTAACATACGTATGACAGCTGCGTACGTAGTTAGCCTGGTCTTACTGTCACCACCAGACGAAGGCTTAAATAGACTGGACAGTGTTTAATGTATGTACGTATGTAGCTACCAGTGCGAAGCTTGTGCGCCAAATTCATGTACAGTAGAGACGCTTCACGAAGAACGAACATGTTAACTTTGAAAGGACGAATCTGCGGACAGCAAAGTATCATTCCGCGGACATGGGAGAAACTCTTTGTGGAAGTAGTACTGCAATTTTGCGGTTAGCTGCATGGAAGCTTTACGGAATCCGCGCAGAATTTCCGCGGAATTCGTCGGATTTCGTAAAGTTTCTTGTGACGTGTACCGTACGTATCATAACTTGGTACACCACAGTCAATTGTGAACGAAGGTGTGATTCTGTGTAGTGAGCAGTGTTTTTGCTTTCCATGCCAACTGTAGCTGAGGTGAAGTCTTTGTTAATAAGCTGCGGCGCTAAGTGGCAGCTAGTTAAGAATTAACTATGTATGTACATATGTACATATAATGGGCGGATAACACAAAGAATTATCAAAGATGTCTCAGTGCATGTGCACATTACACATCCAAAGAAGTCCCCACGATTCACTTGCCTGAAGGCAGAAGTAGACTGACCATGTGACGGAATCCGTCCTTCTTCTAAGCTGAGTCTATCTCAAGATGGTTTTACTACTGACATGGAGCAACTTGTTCATGCACTGCTGGATGAAACTCAAAGTTGTGTGTGTACACATAGCTGAGTTATTATTAACCCTAGCAGAGATAGGGCACACTGCATGCATTAGCCAGTGTGTCTGTGATCCCATTGTCTCGTTCCCATCCAACCATTTCCGCTAACAAAATGGCTGCAGAAAGGGTGGTCTGGTATCTTTGTACCGATTCTTTCACTCTTGCTATGCCAAATATTTCTGGCCAATCGGATTGCCGCCTGGTCACATATCTACCGCAAATCACCAAGGTGTAAACGTTCTTTTTAGAGTATGGATATTCCATGGATAGAATTCTGTAGCAGAGGAGGTATTCGACGAGCGTCTCACAGCATCTCCATTTTGATTCTTTGGTCAGCAACGACCAGCAGGATTAGAGCATGAATTCGGTGGACATATGATCAAGCGGCGACCTGATTGGCCAGAATTTTTTGGGATGGCAGGACCAAGGAATTGACCCAAAGATACCAGACTACCCTTTCCACAACCATTTTGTTAGCGGAAATGGTGGGGTGGAAACGAGACTAGTGGTCCGGGACCTTGTGACAAATTATCCATTAAAACACACTTATTAGTAGTAGCGAGTCCAAATACTGTATTAATTATACCCCTGCAATATTGCATAACCCAGATATAGCGGAAGTAATATAGGGAGCTGCAGCATTAACTAGTAAAATACAAATAGCTCTTTCACATGCAAAATGTCCGCGATTCACTTTACACCACATCTCAAACTGTACCTCGTCAGTGATTGATACTGTTCAGATTTTCTGCTAATTCTGAGATTACTTGTTTATGGCCACTGAGCTGCCTTGCCAGTATGATGTGTCCATGTGTTTAGCGACTTTGAAAGTCGACAGATTGACAGAAACATATTGCCAGATTTTTGCCAAAGACTTCTGCTTATCCTCATGAGTACTGCGAGCAACTTGTGTAAAGTGGTTAGGTGGAGGCATACAACCTGATGCAATGCAAGCATTCCTTTTGAATTATATATTTTCATAGCAAGGAACAAGTGCTCCAACAACTTCAATAGAACTTCAACTACACATACGTACACGACAAGTCTACGTATGCAACTCCCTCCTCTTACGTAGTACATGTATCTAAATCCAGTCTTTCCACCAGTACCTTCATTTCTAGTTGGAGATGTTCATTCAGCTTGTGCAATGATGCATTCATCCATTCCAACTCTCCAACTCTCCCTGTCAGCATCATATGAAGTATAGGCTTTGCCAGCACTACTTCCTAACATACTGTATCTGCTGATAGTATGTCTTCCGAGTCAGACCGAAACTGTATTTCTTCTTCTTTGGCTGCTGGATCTGCCAAGGTTGGGCCTTCTCTCAGTGGGCCTTCTTCTGTGCTCACTTCCATTCATTGAGTGTAGGCTAGCTGTGCCTATAGTCTGCCACCACTGCATTACCCCCTATGTAGGGGCTTCTAATTATATTTGTATTCCCAGGTACAAGTGTAAGCAGGAAGCCGTGGGCCACATGCATGTTATTTTGTGCTGACAGTTCATGTGTGCCATTGAGTGCTAGCCTGTGTTTTCTTCTTTCACCTCCAGAACATCAACAGTGGGCTATTTTCGGTCAGCGGTTGAGGTCCAACTGAGGCTTTTGGCCTTATGCATAGTGTGATGGTATTTACGTAGAACTGCAGTGTTGTATGAGCTGTATGCTTTGTAGTCGTGATCAGAATGACATTCCCACACATTTCTTGTACTCCAGCACACCATCAATGAAAGCTTGCAACCAAAATGTTACCAAGATTCATGATTCCAAATATTCCACACATCCAGGTCAACCCATATTCACGACTTGGCATGCATGGTTCCTCAAATAATACATAGTGTATAGTGTTGAGGCCACTAATAGGTACGTATGCCAGTTCACATGTACACTGCAATGACTAGTAAATCTAATGCTAGTATATTGAATTCCAATGGAGTAGTCTGTGTGCATGTGTACCTAAAGCACTGTTGAGATCTAGTGGTCTTTGAGCTGCATCTTTACTGTCCTGCCTCATCTGTGAGCATGGGGAAGAACAAGACTTTAGTGAATTGTGTTACAGCTATTGCAGCTACGTGTGTGGAAAATGCAAGCACAGGCGTGTGGCTTAAATGCCACCTATAGAGTTTGACTGTGAGTGCAGTGTCTACCTGGTGCTGAGCAAAACATCTCCACTACTCCACTGTCACTTGTCACAAAGTAGTTTCCAGAAGTAGCAGTGGAGTTGCACTTGAAGATTGTCTCACAGGACGTGGCCGGGTTGTCCATAGTGTACCCTTTGCACTGCAGCCCATAACACTCCAGAAGATACTCACTAAACATTTGGAAATCAGCTGGCCCTGGAGAACCCTTTTCACCCTTCGGTCCAGAGAATCCTGGGGGGCCTACAGGACCGGGAAAGCCTGGAATCCCCTGGGCTCCCATGTCTCCTTTAAAACCTATGGGTCCTTAATTGTTCACCACTTTCTCCTTTCATCCCTTTTCTGCCCTTTCCCCTTTCATTCCTCTCGCTCCCCGTCGTCCCCGTCGTCCTGAAGGTCCTTGTGGCCCCGGAGGTCCTGGTGGCCCTGGTGGCCCCCTTGGCACCTGCTGACCCACCACCTGCTCCCCCTTTTGCGGTTGCCGCCCATGGGTAGTAATGAGAGAGGAAGCTAAGATGAAGGCTAAGACAATGAACCCTAGAGAGAACTTCATTGCAGCTACCACTTGTGGCTACAGTGAGTGTGGCTTTGAGTGGGTGTGTCTTCAGAAGCACCTCCTGCCCATATTAGGTGTGGAAGTATGATATGTGCTTGCGTGATGGAGTATGACCTGAAGCCACATACATTATTATATGTACACACCAATCATGCATCTACATGGGTTTGTAACTACTGGCCATGGTCTGGCCTGCTACCCCCTACTTCCTGCCTGCCGCAATTATCACAGTGGGCAGGAAGTAGGGGATAGCAAGCAAGACTATGAATGTACCTACGTATGTACTTAGTACATGATGGCAGTGAACTGTCTTGTCTGTATATGCAGTGGTATTTTAGGTATGCATGTTGTTGGAAATCCTGCCCACTGTCAGTGCATGCAGTAAGCTGTTCTACCTATATACGTAAATCCATATGCGATGTTGTGAGATTGGGTATATAATATTAATTATTTTATAATTATATTTATAGATCTAGAGCATGCATATGGTGTTTTAATTGTCTAAACAAAACAAAATAGTGCACCTATTAATACAGTGCAGGTTTATACGTATATACACACACATGCAGCATGGCTATTTATGTTTATTGTGTGGAACTATAATTCTATATACATATGTTCGTTTGTATATCAATCAAATGTTCAGTGCTCTATAGCTAGCTGTACTAATATTCTGAGATTGCTGGCTCAAGGTGATGCAGCATTAACTGTAAGACTTGTGCATTTACGTGCATTGAATCACCACTAGCCGAGTATAACTATATCCAGCAGACAAGAGGCCGAGGCATGCCACCAGCTATGATGGAGCAGAGGTTGTGGACTGTAGCTTAATTCTGCAGCATATATACCATCAATTGCAACACAACCATCCAATTGCAAGTGGGCTATACTGTTGTGTACATACATACATGCTTGCATGAGTCCAAACTGTACAGTTGCCAGTGATGTGCCAGTGTAATACAGTAGTGGACAATACGCATGTAAGTGGGTCTGTATGCCCATAGGCTAATCCCTTACTGCACACGTGTATACATGTTTCTGCCCAGGGGGGGTCACATCTGAGCTCATTTACCACAAAGCAGCTGGTGTGTTGTACTACAGTATATTGTAGAATAATTACTGTAAAGCTGGAAATTCACAAGCGATATTTTCTGGTGCTGTAGATTCTCGTAGTTGGTGTTGACAAATGTGACAGAGTAAATTTTACACATGCACAGGCAAAGTTTGAGCATCTACCCCTTGTCCTCTTTCAGCAGTGCCCTCAGAACACCTTCTTGTCCTGCAATCAGAGCAACGTCCACTGCAGTGTTACCACCCTGCATGAAGGATTGATACAATGAGCACACGCACTCATTCACCAATGCATAGTCTGCATGTCATGGCCAGGATCTACAGTAAAAGCCTTTGCCCCATCTACTGGGAGAGAGGTGTGGGTTGGTGTGTGTGTGGGGCTCCACTCTCACATATATACTCTTGCGTACTGTATTACAGGTGTAAGTAGGTTGGGCTGCGGGGTCTTGGTTCTTTTTCACCAGTCGCCATTCCTCTTTCAAGCTGTGAAGCTAGCAACTTGTACAAGTACACACCAGCTTCAAACACTCACTGTATAAGCGGCGCAAGTAGGTTGGTAGGTAGCTGGAAGGTATTGTATACTCCTGTGTGAATTGCTACTGCCACATCCCTGATGAACAGCTTAGCCCACCAATGCTCACATGCCATTTACCCCTTCCACACCATCAGATGTTGTCAGTCAATATACGTTAATTAATGCCCTTTTCATCCATTAAAGTGTCACATAGGCTGCAAGCAGAGTGCATGTGACACTAAATCCTACAGAATCACTGTGTCATGAGACATCACTAGAGATACCAATAATGGAAATAGTTCTGTCCTACTACGTATTAAATCCGAGTTCTTTCGCTCAGGCATTCCCAGATTGCTGGCAGGTCGTCATATAATGGAAATATACAGTCTTTTAAAATAGAGTCTTTTAATATAACAGGCATGCCTCCAAGAAAAGCACCCTATTCCATCAAGACCCAATTGTTGGCAGAGATGAATCACTGCTCAGAAAAGCTACGTTGCTAGGGTTAGGAAATAGGTTGGGATCTATATAAGTAATACATAAATCAAATGCTCCAGCCAATTTGTTTCTAATGCGATGAATTTACATCAATTCCTACAGACATATCGTGTTCATCGATGGCATTCAATAATTTCATGACCAGATCTATCTGGCGCATTGTGTACACTAGCAATACACATATAGATTGGTACCACTAGCTGTGTGCAGAGAACATGTTGGGCTCGAGGCAATGCACAATAGTAGCTGCGTACGTATCACGTGTACAGTGTGGTGTTAAGGGTCACTGAGTTCTTAACCCACCAAATCAGTCGCTGTGAGGTCTGCTCCACATTGTAGCAGCTCCTTCACACAGGCCTCCTGTCCCGCACTGGCAGCGAGATGGAGAGCAGTGGCTCCACTCTGCAGTGAACAGTGAAGCATTTTGTACATGCTATGTGCACTGGAGGAGTGCTTTAAGTGATATACGTAGGAGGATGCATGAGGAAGGTTGGCAAAATGTTAACATACATGT
>MKWU01004754.1_pt1 | contig 15620 bp, 11 predicted proteins | sample 809101 | NCBI WGS metagenome assembly MKWU01 (sample SAMN05860141, study PRJNA318959) | sponge metagenome | host: Aplysina aerophoba | place: Slovenia: Piran, Adriatic Sea, Gulf of Piran | collected 2013-05-07 | reverse complement strand
GTATCAACGATAAACAACTCATCATTATCCCAACCCACCATATAGAGCGTATTGCCTATTGCAGCAAGACCAGTTGGGGAACGTTCCCTAACACGACCAAACGCAGTAGCATTGCCCACACGCGAGAACACACCATACTGGGATGACACAAACCGAGTATTATAGACCACATTAACGGTTCGAGTTGCTATTGATTTCGTATTACCCCCTTCTGTTGCCATTGCTCCTGGAGCTATACTTAACTCAACAGTCTCGTTTCTGTCTAATGGCAAAGAAAGATTTACAAGATAATCATCACCACTTGACGGGTTACTTGTATCTTGAACAACCGATACGATTGATACACGGCTTGCCGAACCCGACGTTACATCATTAAGCGTAAAGTCCGCTGTTGTAAGTCCAGTAACAACACTACTGAAAGATACCGGCACTCTTGCCGTGCGTGCTCTGTTATCTACCACAGGGACACCAAATGATGGGGTTATCGGTACTACTACTGCTAACGTTGTACCCCTGACCGGAGTTGTCCATGCAGACTGTTGCGAATTAGAGACTGACCTAACCTGAACATCATAGGCAGTATTAGCTAATAAAGCACTAATCAGATGCGATGTACCTGATGCCGTTACCGGACTAATACCAGCATAACTTGATACAGACGCTTTTTTCCACCGTATCTGATACGATGACGGTGTATTTCCACTTTCAGGAGGTGCCCAAGTAGCACGTAAACCGCCTTGCCCTTGTGGTGATACTTCAAGCATCGTAGGGGGGTCTAATGATATTGCTGGTGATTGATATAAGGCATCAGTATTTCTTTCTGTCAGATACAACATACCATCTATAGAAGCTAAACCTCTTGGGTGTGTTCCACCCAAAATATTTATTTGATGTTCACTAACCGCTGTTGCTGCACCTGTAGTAATATTAACGGTGTACAACCTATCAAGGAAGGCATCTATCATATACAATATATTACCAATAGAAGCTAAACCGTAAGGAAATATTTCACTGCCTAATCCAAAATGTCTAACATTACCTACCCTTGTAGCAACTCCAGTCGTCCTATCAACAATATAAAGCACATCATTACCAGCCCCCACCATATAAAGCGTATTCCCTATAGAAGCAAGACCAGTAGGTTCCCCTTCACTAACACTAAACTGTCTTGAAGAACCTACGCGAGTAGCCACCCCCGTATTCTTATTAACGGTATAGAGAGCACCACGATCTGTACCCACCATATAAAGCGTATTCCCTATAGAAGCAAGACCAGTAGGTTCCCCTTCCCTAACACCAAACGCAGTAGCAGAACCTACGCGAGTAGCCACCCCCGTATTCTTATTAACGGTATAGAGAGCATCATGACCTGCACCCACCATATAGAGCGTATTACCTATTGCGGCAAGTCCTCGGGGGTCTGTTTCACTAACACCAAACTGATTAGAATTGCCTACACGCCCAAATCTACCATCACCAGTATAAGTCGAACCACTCTGTCCTATCAATGCCTTGCCGATTTCTGCTATAGGTATCTTCATAATCATTTACCTTTTCAAAAGTGTCAAAATTAGAGGTTTTTCGGTGATTGCCCAAACGCTCTGAAGTAGCATTCACACTGGGTTTAGAGCGTCTTTAATAAAAATATAGAGAATTGGCTGCCGTGTGTGTATGGTATCATAAGGAATTAGTAGTACAGAAGTCACAGGTGGTTAATCTTTAAAAATATATTTTTTTTATTTTTTTTTTATATATGTATATGGTCCCTATGCTCAAGGCACTTTTCCAGTGTCTAAAAAATCACCGAAACCGCTGTATATTTTCTCTGAAAACACTGAAAAATCTCTGAAAATGAAAGATGATGATAACCGACTCTTATGATAATGAAAATATAGATGTGAGTCGGCTAAATCCTTACGAGAATGCCTTTCTAACGCGTTGTATATTTTCACCAGTGTGTTTCCCTTGCTAACACATCAAACGCTTTAGAAAGGCTATGATACAGTATGCTCCTTTAGCAACCATGGATGATAACTGAACATCAAAAAAGCGTAAGTTGTTTTGAACTGTCTAAACGTTTATTCTTTTTACCATACATAGGATTCTTCGCACCCTTTTTTGACTCGCTAATATTCCGACGGTATTCCGCAGAGCGTGGCGGCATCTTCTTACCTTTCAGTGCCTTACTCAACTTCTGCCTTGTCTCAACTGGTATTGTCTTACCCTTATGTGCCTCGCCTATTTTTCGCTTATGTTCTTCTGTAAATGGTAGTCTCTTTTTCCCTTTGTTCGCCTCGCTTAACTTCCTTTTATGTTCAGCAGAGAGAGTCCTGCCCTTATTAGCCTCGCTCAACTTCCTTTTATGTTCAGCAGAGAGGGGTGGGTTACTCTTACCCTTTTTCGCCTGACTAATCTTCCTTCGCGTGCCCACAGACGCAGTTTTGTTTTTATGCCCACCACTTTCAAGGTTATATCCATTCGGCACAATAGTGTTGAAAGTCTTAATATAATCTCGTTCAATTGCGTCAAGGTTCTCAATATCTTCAGTAAAAGTCTGTGTTGAGAAATTCTCAATGCCATATTTTTTGACTGCATTATAAACAAGTTCAGAACCCCGCCCCGCGAAATGCTGTCTGATGCGTCTCTTTACACAATTCGTTGTTTGTCCAACATAACGCTTACCATTCACAAGATTTTCTATGATATAAATATAGCCGTATTCTTTCATTGTGGTATCCTCCGATGTAATGAATAGATTCCGATGTCCTATTATCAGTAGGTGGTGAGATGCTGATAACATCTCACCCACATCGGATTACTACTATTATACCACATTCACTACCTTTCTGCAATAACAATTTGTAGGTCAAAACCGCTGGCTCGCCACGTAGTACTATAATTATATCGTATATCAGCGTCCGGCATATATGCCTCATATACCCGCGAAGGAAAGTTCACAATATCCTCTACTATGTAGAAGTGGTCATACTGCTCCAATATGCCTATCAGATCGAGAGCCAGTTGCTTTTCCTGAAACCGGGAACGGTAAGCCACGCGTCGTTTGGTATTCGGGTTAACATTAGGCACAACCGTATCTTTGCCATAGATACTGGTATGTATCACGTTGTTGCGTCGTGTATTGGAAAGGTCTATACGCTGAAAGGTATTGTCATTGGGGATGTCGAGAAAAGGTTCACCTACGATTGCTATCTGATAGATGTTCGCCTCGGTAGCAGATGTTTCACGCGTGAAGTGAGTGAGGACGGTCTCGGCACGTCCGGTCAATGCTGTCTGCCATAATCGGAAGTCTTTACCCAGTTTACGAAACGCTGTGAACACAGTAATGGTATCAGGCGTTACGGTGCCACCAGTTTCTGATAAGGCTACTGGACTCACCACATTTTCGTCTGTGTAGATGTAGACTGCCCCTACCGTTTGTGCCGCAGCATCAGCGTCTGATGTATCAAGAGTGATAGCATCACTGCCGATTGTGAATGTATGCGCCGTATCCAAGCGTCCGTCTGTGATAGCGGGCACTGGCATTGTATCATCAAGGGGTATTCTATCTGATGTGAGTGGACTGGCATAAAACGTCGGCATGACTACTCCTTACGCAAGTGATGGGATTTCGTTTCTTTCCTGCAAATCTATGAGAACCTCAGCAAGTGTTCGTCCTTCTAATTGAATTACGATAGTCTGACGATTACCTGCGGCACCTGCGGCACCTGATGTATTGCTAACACCCTCTTGGAATCCTCTGTCGTATTCTCTCACAAGATCGCCACCTGACTGTTGACCAAAGGCACTGGGATTGTTGAATAGCTGCTCTTGTGCCTGTCGGAAACCAGCACTACGCGCCGCTGCGTCATTACCGGGCGAGTGGAAACTGCTTGCGAGTAAACTTGCACCGACTTGTAAGCCACCGACCGCCAGTAGACCTAAACCTATTGAACCCCCTGTGCCGAGTGCTGCTAATCCGGGTGTAATAACCCTTGCGATATTCGCAACTGTTGCTCGCACAATAGCTGCTTGTATCTCTGCGGCGACGAGTTGGGCAAGGTTACGGAGTGCATCTTGAATAAATCCGACATACGCCTCACGTTTATCATCGGAAAGTTGACGTTCAGTTTCGCGTCTACGTTGTGCTGCGTTTTGTTCAGCGTCTGCGATACGTCTCACACGTTGACGTGCAGAGAGTTCCGCATTGTTTCTGATTTCTTCAAGTTGTTCCTGTAAATCACGTTCAATATCAAGCCGTCTTTCATTTGCTTGGTGCTGTGCATCTAACAACCGACTGGGTATCCCTGCTGCGTCTGTAAGGAATGTCGCACCTATCCGTAAGGCTTGACCAGGTACACGTAGTCTTTCACGGAGTGCCTGTGCCTCTGCACGCGCAGTTGCGTCTCGTTCACGTTGCTGTTCACGTTGGAATGCCGGTATCCGTTGTGTTGCATCGTCAAGCACAGTGCCTAAACCACGAAGTCCACGCGAAAAGTTAAAGATGGGGCGTTGGATTTCTGCTAAGGGACCTATCCTAAATCTGTTAGAAGTATCCCTTAAAACGGTACGCAATGTTTCAAACGCTTGTCGTAAGTTTGTGATACCGCCTTCTAAAGCATTGAAAGTTTGCTGTAGTGCTTGTTGTTCCTGTTCGGTATCCACAACAGACGGGACTATCGGTGCAACGCCTTGACGCAATCTGTTCCTTTCGTCTACTACGAGCAAGCGTCTGATACCCTGAAACTCCTCTGTGAGTTGACTCGCTAACGCACCAAACGGACTGATTAGGGCTTCAGGGGATACTGCTTCTCCACGTCTTGGAAAATCTATCGGGCGTTGTGGACCGACTCTCGGTGCAGTGACTTCGGGAATCGTCTGTCTCTGTAACTGCTCTTGAAATCTATCACGGATAAGCCCAAGCAGTCGCAGACGCTCCCTTATAGCATCGTTTACCTGCTTTTCTATATCCACGCGGTCTTGTCCTTGTATCTGACCTTCACGTATCAAATCACGTTGTGTTGCTACAAATGTCTGTAGGATACGTGCTTGTTCAAGGTAGACATCTACCTGTGCGCGAAACGTTTGTAGAAAACTACCGGCACGGGTATTACGGTTTGCCTCAAGATCACTGAGCTGATTCGTCAACACATTCAGTTGTTCTAATTCGCCACGTTGCCCCGCACGCAGTCTGTTTATCTCACGTTCATTCTCTCTACGTTCTTCAGTCAAACTGACAAGTCTATCGGATAAACGTTGGTCAGCATTAGTATCTGCCGCAGAAAGAATACCTGCACCGGTTGTAGCACGAGATGCCTCTATCCTACTTTGCGTGAGAAGCGATTCCTGCTGTATCTCTACTTGACGGTTTAACAATTGATTGATACGCTGTTGATCTTCAACGTTCACAATCCGTGTCAACCGCTGAAGTAAAGTCAAATCCGGGTCAATAGCGAGGGATTGCCTTAATGCAGATATACTTTCAGTCAGACGTTCAACTTTATTGCTTGCATCATCTGCAGCATTACCGGCACGCGTCATATTATAGACAAATCTACCTACCTCAAACGCAGCGAAAGCTACACCAATAATGCTCAAAATTCTACTCAATAGAAATAATCTGCCTGTAAGTCTCGTCATCGCTGGGTTAGCATTTTTTGATCTATCCGTAGCAAAAGTAATACTACTACCAAGAGTTCTGAACCCTTTTGATAAACCAAGTAAAATAGTAATTGACGGAACAGACACAAGTAACCCTTGAAAAGACCTGGACAGCCCCTCAATGGTTGAAGATACCGTACGTCCTATGCGTGTAAGTGTTTGTGTGTTTTGTGCGAGAAGTGTAAGCCTTCTGACGACTGCTGTGAGTTGTGGTAAGAATTGACGGCCGATTGTGTCAGCTGCCTCTCGTAAAGCGTTCCCAAAGTTTTGAAAAACATTCGCTGGTGCATCGGCATCCACACGTCCAATCCGTGATGCTGCGTCCGTGAACTGCTGAATAAACGCTCCTATATCGCCATCGACAGCATCACGTATACCTTCAGCCGTAACACTACCGAAAGCATCTTGTAAAGCTCTTGCCAAGATAGGTGCCCGTTCTGTAATCTGATTTATTTCTTCCTGTAGGATTTTCCCCCTACTGATAATCTGTGCAAATGCACGTGTAAGCCCTGATAAATCCGTTGCTCCTGTCAATGCCAGTGCATTACCTAACTGTTCAATTAAGTTATGAGCGCGTGCTCCTTCTACGCGCACACCTCTTAACTGAATAACTGCACGAGATGCTCCTTCAATAGTAATGCCTGGTAGCCTCGAAAGTCTACGGACTTCACGCAACTCTACAGACGCTTCCTGTGCCGTTTCTGTAAGCACATCGATAGACCTACGTAAACTATCAAACGTTAAAGCCGCACGTGTTACTCCCTGTGCAACTTGTAGTACACCTAAACCAACCAACGCAGTGCGCAAACCTGTCAAAGTTGACCGTAAAGACGTTGCTGAAGTTCGCATCGCATTGAAAGCACGGGTGTTTCGAGTTGTTTCACGCGTGTTATCACGGACAGAACGTCTCAACTGGTTCATTTGTGAACGCAACGAGGCTAAATCTGCGTTAGCACGGTTCTGAGAGGAAAATACTATAGGGACGTTTGCTGCCATATCACACCTACTTTATTTGTGTTCCTGCTAAGGATGCCATCACTTTCAACCAATCCTCGTATCCTGAATTGAATATCACGGTATCAATACCATCAGCAAGTTCAGAACCTAACAGAAAATCGGACGGACGGCATCCAAACAGAAAGGCTTTCCAAAAATGAGATTTCGCTGTGTCTCTATCGTTATTCATTTCCTTTTGGAAACCTATCCACCGCCTGGACTACACCGCGTGGATTACAGACTTTCTCGTAAGCACCTAATAGCAACTCCTGAACATCATCAGGTATCTCATCGATGTGAAGTGCCGTCTCGGACGGTTCAAGAGAGATTGGCGGTGCTACGATATGTTGAGACAGTATCTCTCTGTTCTCGTTATAGTTCAACTCTAACAAATCCTCAGAGAGAGGGGTATCCCCTGATTGATTGCCAAGATCAATGAGTTTCTGACGATTTTTAGATTTGTAGACGCGGTGCAACGGATTGCTTTTCAACACGTCTACAACAAAAGAAGTTTTAGCAGTGGTGATTTTGACAGTAACGATGTTTCGTGCAGTGCCATCAGTAATCATTGAGGCGTTCAGATAAGGCGTATCTGATGCACCGGTAACAACTTCGTATTTTGACTCACCAGTAACTTCAACCTCTGCTAATGCTTTCTCTAACTTCTGTTCTTTGTCCATTGGTACTCCTTATGAGTGCGCACTGGCTATGCCACATAAGTTTGGCGTTGCGTCCAAAACTTGAATGTGATTTCGCTTGTTTGTCCGCTTGTCGGCAGTGCTTTGAAAGGTAAACGTCTCTGCATTGGACCCGGTCCCTCAACATTCGCACGAGGCGATTCTGTGAGCTGAGAAGACGGTGTTGACGCTTCAAACTGGAATCGTCTGCCATCACCATCAGAGGCACGTGCTACCATACGCAGTGGCGTTCTCTCATTGTTTCTGAAAATCCGTTGCCAACGTTGGAATGTATCAGTCAACTCCGTCCCCGTTTCAAATAGAGTGGTAGGCGTGAACGTTACTTGCCGATTATCACTTGGGGCAAGACCTGTCCTAAACTGACTACCGTCTACGCCTTCAACGAATTGTAGGTTACGGTTGACGTTCAATTCCAATCCATTATACTTGAGAACATCATCACCAAACAACAAAGCACCTGCCCAACCAGGCATTGATTTAGTAGAAATAACCTCATAATGCGCTTTCTCGGCATCGGATAATTCTACCTGTTCACTGAAAAGCCCACCGGCAATAGTCCGTAGTTCCTCATAGCGGACTCCCAGGCATTCGATTTGTGCTGTCATGCCTTGTGCATTGGCTGTGATATTCAAGCCTGTAGGCGTGAGATCCTGAACGGTAGCGGGAGAACCGCCTGCCAAAATCAAAGCAGTCCAACCAGGAAACTGAACATTTGTGGTACGGAATTTGACTTCAAGGAAGTAAGTTTGTGGTTCCCACTGCAATTCCCAAGTAGGTGAAGTGCCACCAGTTATTCCGCGTGCCGTTACTGAATCAATCTCATGCCAAAACTTTGTACTGATACCGCCTGTAGCAGTGAGGGCTTCACCTTCAACATCTTCCTGGTCTAAGTGTAAATCTAACGCATCATTGCGTCCGCCGAGACGTTTACCTACAATCCGTAATCTTGCGTTTGATGCAAGTGTAGGAGTACCGGTAAGCACCAGTCGTAAACGTGAGGGGAATAGATAAGGCGTTGTTTCGCCTGGGTGTGTAACCATCGGTGAGGCATTCGCAATTGTTAACACACCACTCGGCACACCGTTTGCTGAATCTGTAGGCTGTGCATCATTCGCAACTGCCAATAATGCTGCCGAAGCCGTCAGTTCAGGGTTAAGGATACCTCTGATAATCTCAAAGAAATGGTCTACGAGAATACGTGTGGTGAAGTTGCCATCAGCCCATAACTGCCCAATTTCTGTCTCTGAATCAGCACCAAAGGCGGTAATGAGGTCATTTTCCTCTACTTGCTGTGTCTCACCGATAGAGATGTTTGAAACCGGGAAAAAGAACGGAAGCATGTTGTTGAAATCTGCGATCCTATTCCCATAAGCCTGTTGAATGCCCAATGCTATAGACGAACCATCAGCACCTGAGCGATATTCGTTAGCCATCGTTTTCTCCTATACTTGCGAAAGTTTATTGATGTAATCGGTAGCAACTCGTTCAACTAACCGATTAAAGACTGCATTATCTTCTAAAATTGAAATAAACGGTCTTGCGGGTATAGCACCGCGTCCGTATTCATGCGTAGCTGCGTGTTCAACGTCTGTGCCAAAAGTGAAAGTTGTCGGTGTCCGCTCATCTATTTGCCCTGAAGCGTTGCGTTGTGTCAAGGAGTTTCGTAACTCACCAGTGTCTTGTAATAGCCGATTCGGTTCGCTATCCTCACGGGGTTCCCATCTACCAAAACCGCCTGTGTCGAACACAGTATTGAATGTTGGGAATAACGCTTGCACCAGTATCATTTCCCAAAGCGGGTTTAGGTTACTAAGACCTTTTTGTATCCGTTCTAAAATAACATCAGCTTGGTTGGTATCGATGTGGACAATAATCATGAGTCCGTCCTCGTTTTCTAAAGGTCAATATCTGATTGGTAAAGAAACACAATCTCAAACTGCATGAACGCATACCTACCCAGTAAGCCTTTGTCTGTGGTTACACGTCCGATATAAGCATTCTCAAGGAATATGCCATCAGGTGGAATAGAACGTACCCATTTCACTGCTTTACGCACAAGTGTGTCCATATCACCTTGTCGCTTAACCAAATCTTTTTCAGTAGGACTACTGCTGTTCACATGCGCGTATATGAGAACAGTGAAAGTTTCATAATCTGCACCTACAAATTCTTGTCCCTGAACCTTACCAGTATCACCATAAGCAAGGAAAATAGCGGGTCTTGCGTTAGTATACGACTCAGGATTCACGGGTGTGTCGCTCTGAACATTTACCGCTTCTATCTCAATAGGGACAGTCCTATCCTGGTCAGGGTCATAATCAGGAGCAGTAGGGTCTGTAGGACCAGATTTATCTCTGTGCATCCTGAAGTATGCACCAAGTTGGTTGACAAACAGAGTTTTAAAGTTCATTAGGTTCGCTCCTGTCTCAAGTGCAGTGTTTGGATTTTAGCGATTGCCGGTGGCGCATCGTCAATAAACAAAAGTTGTTGCGAACCTGCACGTTGGACAATATCACCGTTCTTTATATTCGGATTCGGTACTAAAAGCCAAGCATTGAACATGGGATTCTCATTGACTTGTGCTGTCCACCTAATTTCTTCCGGACGCTCTACGGGTTGAATAACCATCTCTATACCCATTGCCACTTCTATCATTGGGTCATCATCACTTTGTCCTGAACGCACCACATCGACGGTTTCTTTCAAAATATCTACGAGTTCAGCGAAATCAGATGAATTCAAGTCCAAGCTCAATATGCTCATAGTGTCCTCACACGCAGTTCTGTAGTCTTTCGTTGGTAGTTCGGTGAAATGCTTTGTATCTGTGCTAAATGGCTTACTGATGTCCTATGTGGTTCTACGACTAATACGACATCGGTAACATCTACATGAACGGTATGCTGTAGCTGTAGGGTTATCTCAAGATGCCTATCAGAGTAGTAATCAAGGAGTGAATCAGCTAACCATTGTGCCCACTGCACCTGATGATGGTCAAGTTCTGTGCTGATTTCAAAGACTTGTTTGCCGTGTAAATCAATAGATGATTGTGAACTGGCAACGGCTTTTCTCCGTTCACCGCGTACCGAATCACCATAAAGTACTTGTATCCTATTATACACGCGAGTAGTATCAGCTTTCAAGGATAATTCATTGATAGGTTCGGCATACGCATTTGCGTCGAGGACGGCGTGAACGAAATAAATATCAGCACCTTGCATGTGTCCACTGGCATCAGTTCTCTCCTGTGCTCGTGAAATCCCAGTAAAAGTTGTGTCTGTCTTACCGGTATAACGAAAAACTTCGCCACCAATAGAAAGCATACCACTATCAGGGAAAGCACGGTTGGCATCATCATAGGTTATACTGGTGATACTCGTAGCACCTAATGTCTCGTCAAGAGTTGCTTTCAAGGGATGCCGAGACTGAAAAACAAACTGCCCCGCGAAATACCCAATCACCGAATTGGTTAAGCGTGCTAAGTCCTCTAACACTTGCCAAGCGCGTTTGCCGTTTGTTTGTAATTCAGAAACAATGAAATCAAGTAAGTTATTATGCTCAACCCATTGCCAATTCTCTATATCTGTTGAAATAGGAAAGCGTCCTGTATTCGGGTCAAGCCCTTCCGTTACATTGTCTAAATCTCCCCAACCCGCAAAGACTTGTAAGCCTTCGGGAGTAGAAAGCATTGGTGATGCCGTCCCGCCATGCAAACCCTCAACACGAGAATCCTCTGTTGACGGCAAGACAGAACGCCAATTGAGTCCTACCTCACTGATGCGATTGGAATCCTTATCTATCCGGTACACATAGCCTATCTCTTTGATTGTGGGGATTGTTCTCGGTATCCAATTCCGATAATACTGATAATGAGAACCTTCAAAGAAATGGACAGCATCATCGTGAACAACAAGGCTTCGTGCCGCACGAGAGACAAACGGATAGGCTTTCAGAACCCGACAGCCACTACTACCATCTACCATGAATAAAGCGGCACCTGCCTGTTCTGTAACAGCCAACTCATCCTCACGTCCCTCAGCACGCTTGCGAATTTGAACAACTCCGTAGACCTTGTTATTATGGACTATCAAATCGGATACACCAAAGAAAGCACCGCCTGCATGATCACCTGAAAAAGAAAGCACGCTGTCAAGGTAAGGGTTATCATCTATAGCAAAGGTTTCATTGCAGAGTTCAGTTACGCCATCTACTGTTGTCGTCGCGTCTTTCACATCAAAATCCCATTCAACCTCGACATCCGCTTCAGGACTTTGGACTGTCCCTGCAAGTGCCATATTCGCTTGGACTCGAACTCGCACTCGTCCTGAACCTGAGAGCGTCAACTGCATTGTATACAAGCCTTCAGTGTTAGGGTCTTCAATAAGTGTTGATTCCACTACTGTTCCCGAACCTGAAAGCACATCTACATCTACATCGGACGCAAGGAACGCAGTGACAACACGAGACCATAGGAACCGAGTAGTATAGCGTTTGAGTCTGTAGGTTTCTGCAAGTGGTTTAGAAATCTCAAGTGTTGCTGCGGGTGGGACTTCAGGTAAATCGCCTGCGGTTCTGTCAAAAGGAATAGTGATGCTTCTGTTGACTGGGGGCCCGTCTTTTGCCGAATTGATAACACTGGTAGCACTGTTAGCGGGTACTATTATTTCTACTTCACCTCGAACATTATCAGGGAAGTTCACACGGACAGAGTATACATCTAACCCGTTGCCACCGAAATTATCTATCGTGCCTTCCTGCATAGCGGGTTCGGTTACCCAAACAGCCTGAACATCATTGATGTCAAAGCCAGTGACAGCATGATTCCAAAGTGCCTCAATATCTACATGCTCGTTGCGTTCTGTGTTCTGTAAGGCACGCGATAGCACAACATCAGGCGTTTCAGTATTGTAAAGCACTCTCAATATCCGTGTGCTTGGCGGTCCGTATTTGCTACCGGTATACGCTGAATTCGCAGTTATCGCATACTCAAAAATGCCAGCCGAACCTTGTGGTAGGTTTACGACTTGCTCAAAGACAGTGCCTGCACCAGTAGGTGTAGATGCTTCTGTGCTACCAGTCAAATCCTTCGCATCGGAAAAGAAAACTATACCACCGCCGAACCCAGTAATCTCTTGTGTGAATGTAGAGCGGATAACAACAGATTCACCCGTTGCCGGTGTAGTCAACCCATCGGCACGCTCAATAGTCACGTCAGGCGAGAGTGATGTGTCTATCATAGAGGAGCCAAGCGTGGTAAAGTTTATCGTTGCCATTAATTACCCTCTGCGAGAACATTACGAACAGATTGCCGAGAACACTTATATTTACGACTAATAGCACTTACATTAGAACCCATCGCAAAATCACTACGTATCATATCAGCATTTCTCCAAGCATTACTTTGTTCTCTAAGAGTTTTACGAATGTTTTCACGATGTGATTTAGATAGTTTTTTCCCTTTATGCGATTCAGACTGCCTCTTTCTCCGTTCCGATGTATGTTTTCGACCCGTCAACGTTTTAGAAATCCTTTCACGCACTTCAGCTGATACAGAACGACCAATAAATCTCCCCTTATTTGCTTTACTGCATTTTTCCTTAGTTTCTTCAGAATGCTGACCATAAGCACCACCTTCACGTAGATTGTAACCACTCGGTGCAAGACTATTTAACTGCTGAATGTAATGACATTCCATGTCGTCAAGGTTCTCAACTGAAGTTTCAAAGATATGAGTTGCGAAGTTCTCAATACCATATTTTGTAACCGCGTTATAGACAAGTTCTGAAGCGCAACCGCTCAGATGCTTTCTGATACGTCCTTCTGCACGTTGTGTCGTCTGTCCAACATAACACTTACCATTTGTAAGATTCTCTATAATATAAATATAGCCATTCATGGGGTATACTCCGATGTTAGAAGTTTTCCGATGTCCTATTAGAGTAGGTGGCAAGTTGCTCTAACAACCTGCCAACATCGGATACCTATAGTATACCATAGCGTTGACAAAAAAACAAGACCTAAATACTCCTACTCACTACCTTGAGAGTGCTATTATCACCAACTATCCATGTGCAGGCTGCATAAAGTGTGCTACCCTCTACCCAAAAATCAACTGCCGTTTCATTGAAATTATCATCTCTATTGAAACTTATCAAGGCGGTGTTTCCATTGGTTACACCTACATCATTCGCACGCGTGTAGATGTAAGTGTTGCCTTCAAACGATTTACGAGTATCAGGACGGAAGCTTTGCCTCTCATTGTTGTTAGCACCATCAGGAGTATAACCGAACCAGTAAGATTGTGCTAACTGAGGCTTGAATGTGCTACTATCAGATTGGATAGCAGTCAATTCAGAACTCACCACATATCTGCGATCGCTCTCGGTGAATTCTACACGCCATATCTTCACACCGTTCCCTGTCTCTGCTGCGTTATACGCACCAAGAGTTGGTGCTAAGGGATTGCTTGGCGTATCCGTACCGAGTATATCAACCGAGATGCCTGAAGTCTGATTCGTCAACTTCATTCGCCACCATTCTGTATCAGCATCTCCCTCAACAAGGACAGAAGACCTTTTTGTGGTGCTATTGAAGTGAATCAATCTCGGATTAACAGTATCAAGTCTATGGCTATAGAGAAAGAAATAATCACCAGTCCGAGAATGATAACGCACATCGGTAACATGCCCGTCCCAAGACCAGTTAGAATCTATATCTGCTAATTTCGTGTTCAGGACATCATAGCCCACACGTCCACGCGTTTCAAAGAAGTCTTGCGAAATGGCAATCTTCGGCACTTCTACAATGTAGTCTGTGATGTTGTGTGCATCAAGTAGCTCCTCAATAAGCGTTTTCATATCTTTCCAACGAAACGGAGATTGAAACTCTACTTGTGGGTCAACTGGTAAGAAATCGCCTTCGCTTTCCAATGCATCAGGTTCAATTGCCACATTCAACGGATTCAAATCGCCTTCAGTCTCTAATGCCTCGTGAACAACCAACGAGTTTCCATCTGAAGTCCCTGAAAGTGAACCTTCAGAAACCTCACGTAAAGCACTGGGTATCACATACCGTCCATGTTCAGTTGCTCTGTCTTTCTGTAAAGTGAGATACCGCTGAATACCAAACTCGGTAATCGTATTGCGATTTAGCAGTTGAGAATCATCAGAAACAGAAAGGACAACCTCGTGAGGTTTAGCATCTTGGTCTGAATTTGTGATCTTGCCCTTAAAAACAATCTCGGTTTCAGGTGTGCCGTCTACGAGGTATCCTGATTTGATTGTGACTGGTGCACGATAACCCCGCTGATGATACCCCGCTTCGGTGAAAGCGTTGCTACTATTCAGCAGAGTCCAACGTCCGGACGCATTAGAGAGCATTACCCGAACCGTCCGAGTTTGAAAAGTTGTGGGACGCTGCACGTCTAATGATGTGCCTAAACCTTGTATGTCCAACACATCATTAGTTATGTCTGCGTCCCCCAACAGAACTTGCCAAATAGGTGGGTATTCAGGTTTGTATGCGTATTGTGATAGACGTTCTCTTGCCACGATTTCACCTCGCGCACATTACCAGTGACAGACAAACAATCAGAATGCCCAGTGATAAAAGGCTAAACAGCATTTTTATCATCGTCGATCAACACCTCAATTTGATTCAAAAGTTCACGGATTTCTGCGATACGCTTGTGCACAGCATCAATTTTATCACTGTGTTTCTGAGGGTCATAGTATTCATTGCCGTCAGGCGGAGAATGTTCCGGTTGACTTTTCATGCGTTGAGCAAGATCAGCATACCGTTTCGCCGTCAGCGGATTACGCGCTGCGTTGCTATCAAGTATCTGTGCAGCAGCCTCATCATAATCACCTGCACGTACTGCGGCAATCAGTTTTTTGAACTTACTAAAGCGAGGGCGACCGAGATTGAAACTCATATCGACGAGTACCTCTTGGCGTTCCTCGGTGAGCGCATCAAAGACATTATCAACCGAACCATCAGGAGCGGTATTGATAACCTTCTTAGCATCGGCAATAGCAATATCAAGGTCTTTGAAAAAGAGATACTCACAATGTTCTCGGTTGAGAGTCACGTGCATCAGTTCACTCTCATCTTCAATTCCGAGATAATCCATAGTCTCATCGGTGAGCGGACGAGAAACGATGTTATGCCCAATGGCGATATGCGGCACCTTCTCCAACATGTACATCTCAAACTCACAACCCTCAACCGCTTCTATTTTCTCAAGATACTTTTGACGTGTAGCTTCGTTCA
>MKWU01004753.1_pt1 | contig 15620 bp, 10 predicted proteins | sample 809101 | NCBI WGS metagenome assembly MKWU01 (sample SAMN05860141, study PRJNA318959) | sponge metagenome | host: Aplysina aerophoba | place: Slovenia: Piran, Adriatic Sea, Gulf of Piran | collected 2013-05-07 | reverse complement strand
CCGCCGCCCCCGTCCACGGCGCGCACCTGGAACGTGTATGCGGTGCCGTTGTTGAGACCGGTCACGGTGTGCGAGGTCGTGCTCGCGCCGCTGTTCGCGATGTCGGCCCAGGCGCCCCAGGCGCCGGTCGTCTTCTGACGGACCTGCCACTTGGTGATGGTGCTGTCCGAGGGGTTCGTCCAGCTCAGCGTCACCCGTCCGTTGCCCGCCCCCGCCGTGAACCCCGCCGGCTTCACCGGGCGCGTGGGGTCCGCCCTGACCGTGATGACCGGGGAGAGGGCGTAGAGGACACCCGAGGCATCCGGACCAAGGGAATCGTGCGAGATAGTGGGTCGCGCACCGACCAATGACCCCCACTGAGCGTTGTGGCTTGCGCCGGCGGGATTCGTCGCATGCTTCGTCCCGTCGTCGTTCGAGCCGGTCCAGACCACGGCGAGAGGACTCCCCCCGGTCTCGGTCTTGCCGGCCCGCGAGTCCCAGCTCCCGTCATAAAGGTCGGGGTAGTTGTCGGCGACCTTCGCTCCGCCCAGCCAGTAGACGGGCACGCCCGCGCCGGTGGTGGCGGTGTTGACCCGCGCGTCCACGGTCGCGGTGGAAATCAGCGCGCGGAACTCGCCGCTGAAGCGCTTGATGCCGGCGTTGGCGGTCGACGCCGCCGCCGCGCGCGCCTGAACGAAGCTGTTGTAGGTCGCTATGTCGGCGGACCGCGCGGTCGTCGTGGTGGAGGTCACGAACAGCAGCCGGAAGCTCTGCCCGTCGGTGAACAGCGGCTGGTTGCTGCCGTCCTTCGGGATGAGCGCCCAGCCGGGCTGGACGGTCTGGCCCCGGGGCGGCGCCGTCGCGCCCGTCGGCAGCGCCGTCGTCGCCGAGGCCACGTCCGACCACGGGCCGTCGCCCGACCCGCTCGTCGCCCGCACCCGGTAGAACCGCGTCGTGCCCGCAGAGAGCCCGGTGTGGCTGTGGGTGGTCGTCGCCGCGCTCGTGACGGTCGTCAGCGCCGCCCAGTTGCCGGTCCCGCTCGGCGAGACCTCGACCTTGTAGCCGGTCGCCGCCGCGCGCGTCGCCGACGCCGCGGGCGCGGTCCAGGAGAGGTCGATTTGGGTCTGGCCGGACGGCGTCGCGGTGAGGCCGGTCGGCTTGAGCGGCAGGGGCAGGCCCCGCGGCGTCACCGTCACGCCGTCGGAGGGGGGTCCCGCGTTAAGTGCGTTGTCGATGCAGACGATACGGAACGTGTGCACGGTGCCGTTGGTGAGGCTGCCCACCGTGTGCGAGGTCGCGCTCGCGCCGCCCGGAATGATGGACCAGTTGTTATAGGAACCGTTGCCAACCTTGTACTGGTACCGGCAGCGCTGGAGGCTGGCATCGTTGAGGGCGTCCCACATCAGCGTCGCCTGCCGGTCGCCGGGGGTCACCCGGAAGTTCGACGGCTTGGCCGGCACGATGGTGTCCACCTTGTGCGTGTTCTGGGCCGGCAGGGCGTCGTGAGTCAGCGTGAAGTCGGTGGTCGTGCCGCTCACCTTGATGGCGGCGCCGGAGGGCAGCGACAGGCTGTTGGCGTCTATCGAGACGCCGTCGGTGTCCTCGTCGCCGGCCGCGACGCGGTAGGTGCAGACGAGCTTCTTCGTGTCGGAGCTGTGCGCCGCGCAGGTGGCGGTCTTCCCGGCGGTCCCGACATTGATGGTGAGCCGCGGCGTCCCGGTGACCGCGATGGGCCGGTCGAAGGTGACCGTCGCCTGGATGGGAAGCCCGGAGACATCCGGGTGCGGATACCAGCCCCTGCCAAGTAACGTGCTGGACGTAATCGCGATGGAGAGGATGGAGGGCGTCGCCGACAGCGGCGTCCCGGTCACGACATCCGACACCGCGCCGATTTGTCCGAACTGGGTCCCCCACCCGTCTACCCGCACGGAGTACTCCGTGCCCGTCGTCAGGCCCGTAATCGTGTAGGTCGTCGTCCCCGAATTGAATCCGGTGACGAAGTATCGGCCGTCCGTGCTGCCGCTCTGCCACTCCTGGCTGCCCGACTTCAACCACACTGCGTATCGGACCGCCCCGGAGACCGCGGTCCACGACACCGTGAGGCTGGTGGGCCCGGCTGACTCCACCGTCACGCCCGTCACCTTGCCTGGGGCCTGCGCGTGGGCCGTCCCGGCGGGCAGCCCGAAGAGCGCCGCCGCGACGAAGGCCCGCGGGGCGGGGCGCCGGGGCGGCGGGGAGCGGGCAAAGCCGCCGCCAGGGCGACGGCGCCGTGCGCGCGGAGCGCGCTACATCGGGGGAGCGCTCAGAGCCGGACGGCCTCGCCTGCGCGGGGCGCCGCGCCGCAAGCCCGCTCATCGCCCGACGGCCTCGCGCGCGCGGGAGACTTGCGTAAGGTGTGCCGGTGTGCCGGTGTGCCGGTGTGCCGGATTTTACCCCGCCCGACCGCTCGGGCAAAGCGCAATCGACCGCCGCGGCGCTACCGAGTCCGGCTCCCCGCCCGCAATCCGACGAACCCCGCATGCTCATCCCGCACTCCTCCGAATCATGCACCTCGACGCTCCTCGGCAATGGCCCGCTGGCGTAACCCCCGGCTGTCCCGGCCCTCTGCCCGGGAGCGAACCATACCATGCCGCCCCGGTGCCGGAGAGTCGGAACCATGGCCCGATTTTCCAAAAATAATCCATGTTGTCCAGTGGTTTGGCGGCTCTAATTCGATTTTATGATGCCCTCCAGATGCCCATATGATAGTGTTCGGTGTCGTAACAGTGGCCATTGCCCCCGCGCGCGCCCTTTTCAAGCCCGCCCGCCGGCGGGCGGGCCCGGCGACGGAGGAGGTACACGCAATGAATAGCGGCGAAGCGGCGCGGGACAGCGACGCCCCGCGGGAGCGCGAGGCCGGCCTCGGCGCGGCCATCCTGCGCATTAGCGCGAGCCTCGACGTGGACACCGTGCTGCGCGAGGTCGTCGACAGCGCCCGCGCGCTCACCGGCGCCCGATACGGCGTCATCGCCACCGTCGACGATGCCGGCCAGCCCCGGGACTTCTTCGCCTCCGGGTTCACCGAAGCGCAGCACCGGAAACTGACGCAATGGCCCGACGCGGCGGCGTTCTTCCAGTACCTGCGCAGCCTCGCGGCGCCGCTGCGCCTTCCCGACCTGACCGGCTACACCCGCTCGCTCGGCCATGCGCCGTTCCCGATCCCGTCCGGGGCATTCCAGGCGATGCCCATGCGCTACCGCGACGCGGAGATCGGCGGCTTCTTCCTCGGCGGCAAGGAGGGCGGCTTCACCGACGCCGACGAGGAGCTGCTGGTGCTGTTCGCCTCACAGGCCGCGACCGCGATCGCCAATGCCCGCACGCACCGCGACGAACAGCGCGCGCGGGCCGACCTCGAGGCGCTGGTGGAGACCTCGCCGGTGGGCGTCATCGTGCTCGACGCCGCGACCAGCCGTCCGCGCTCGCTCAACCGCGAGGCCAAGCGCATCCTCGGCCGCCTGCACTCCCCGGACCGCCCGCTGGAGGATCTGCGCGAGATGGTGACCTCGCGCCTCGCCGACGGGCGCGAGGTCACGCTCGACGAGCTGCGGAGCGCCGAGACGATGCGCGCGGCGGAAGTCGAGCTGTCGGTGCCCGACGGGCGCAGCATCCGGATGCTGATCAACGTCACGCCGATCCGCATCGGCGACGGCGCCATCGAGTCGGTGGTCGTCACCCTGCAGGACCTGGCCCCGCTCGAGGAGATGGAGCGCGCCCGCACGGAGTTCCTGGCCACGGTGAGCCACGAGCTGCGCGAGCCGCTCGCCGCCATCAAGGGCTCGGCGGCGACGGCGCGGGGCGCCGGGGCGGCCCTCGACCCGGCCGAGACGCTCCAGTTCCTGCGCATCATCGAGGAGCAGGCCGACCGCATGGACGGGCTGGTCCGCGACCTGCTGGACGCGGGGCGCATCGGCACGGGCACGCTGGCGGTGGCGCCCGCGCCGGCCGAGGTGGCGGTGCTGGTGGATCGGGCGCGGACCGCGTTCCAGGGCGCCGGGCGGCACGCCATCGCCGTCGACCTGGCGCCGGACCTGCCCCGGGTGATGGCCGACGAACGGCGCATCGTGCAGGTGCTGGGCAACCTGCTGGCCAACGCCGCGCGGCACTCCCCGCAGGCGTCCACCATCCGGGTGGCGGCGGTGCGCGACGGGGCGCGGGTTGCGGTCTCGGTCGCCGACGAAGGCGAGGGGGTGGCGCCCGAGCGCCTGCCTCACCTGTTCCGCAGGCACGGCGGCGCCCGGGCCGACGGCGGGACCGGCCTGGGGCTCGTCATCTGCAAGGGCCTGGTCGAGGCGCACGGGGGCCGCATCCGCATCGAGAGCGGCGGGGCGGGCCTGGGCGCCACAGTAACGTTCACCCTGCCGGTGGCCGAAGAGGCCGCCCCGGCTCCGGACGGCGCGCTGCCGGGACAGGAGGGGGAGAAGACGCCCGTCCTGGTGGTCGACGACGACCCGGAGACGCTGCGCTTCGTGCGCAACGCGCTCGCCGCGGCGGGCTACACGCCCATCGTCACCGGCGAGCCCCAGGAAGTGCCCGGCCTGATCGCGGCGAAGAAGCCCCGCCTGGTCCTGCTCGACCTGATGCTGCCCGGGGGGACCGACGGCATCGCGCTGATGCGCGACGTGGCCGCGCTCGCCCGCCTGCCGGTGATCTTCATCTCCGCCTACGGACGCGACGAGACCGTGGCGCGAGCGCTGGAGGCCGGCGCCGCCGACTACATCGTCAAGCCCTTCTCGCCGACCGAGCTCGTGGCGCGGGTGCGCGCGGCGCTGCGCCGGCGCGACGGCCCCGACCCCGAGCCCTTCCGGCTCGGCGAGCTCGCGATCGACTACGCCCGCCACCGGGTCACCGTGGCCGGGCGCCCGGTGCGCCTGTCCGCCACCGAATACGACCTGCTGCGCATGCTCGCGCTCGGCGCCGGCGGGGTGCTGACCTACCAGTCGCTCCTGCACCGGATCTGGGGAGAGCCGGCCGGCGACAACGTGCAGCCGCTGCGCAGCGCCGTGAAGAAGCTCCGCCGCAAGCTCGGCGACGACGCGGCGACGCCCCGGTACATCCTCAACGACCGCGGGCTCGGCTACCGCATGCCGGCGCCGGGCGACCCGTGAGCGCCGCCCCGTTCACAGCGCGCGGTCGTCACCACCCGGGTATGGCCGGGCAGCCGTCCGATCACCGGCAGGGACTCCCCGAGCGCCAGCGACCGCGAGGCGTACGGATGGCGTGCGTCGTCCGCGAACCCGGCCCGCTCCCACACGGTGTCTCAGGAATCGTTGAGGTTGCGCATCGTCCGGCCTGCGTCTCCATGCTCGCCATGCATCGCGACCGCCCATCCGGCGCGGGGCTTGAACTTCCGGCGGTTCCCGACAGGTTCCCGCCGCCTGAACGATCCCGCCCGCGACACAACCTCGTGCCCTGCAAGTTCAACCCCCCAACAGAATCCGGAACATTCCGATCGTAAAATTCCGGGGTTTACAAATGTTACTTGACAGTGTCCGTGCAACCGTCATGGCACAAACTGAAAAGGGGAAGCCATGGAAACCTGGGAGGCCATCTACGCATGGCTGTGCAACCAACTGGTGGGCCATTGGCTCATCTACGTCATCAACCTGGGAGTCGTCGCGATGATTGGCTACTTGTTCGGGAAGCGGCGATTCGACAGACAGGATCGAATGCTGGAGGCTTTGTTGGCCAAGTCAGAGGGCAAAACCGAAACCGACAGAGCGTCGAATCTAGCCCAACGCATCGATAATTCCGAGTGGGATTGGACGCGCTTCAAGAGATCCGGCAAAGCGCAGGAGATTCTCGCCGAAATGCGAGAGCAACAGGAACGCGATGGAGGGCCGAGGCTGCCATGAAATCGGTCTGTCAGGTAACATTTGTAAGCTCCGAAATTCCAAGTCTCGACACGCAGGTTGCGGGTCGGAGGGTTCGACCCTCAACAGGTCCGGGCTTAACTACCTTGCTGGCTGGCATCGCCTCCATGGCTCATCACCGCACGACTCTTGATCCGAAGATGGGCGCTTGAACAGGCTATACTCGTTTTATGGCGACGAAACGAAAGGAATCCGACGGGTGGCGATCCAAACGGCGTTCAACCAGCGCACTCGACGACATGCGGCCAGCGTCGTCCGGGAGTCCTGCGTATCTGGTTTCGCGCTCCCAATGCCGCCTCCCGCGCGCACCCTCGACCCGACCGCTTCCCGCCAACGCAGGGGGCGACTGGTCGTCGCCCGCCTGGGCGCCGACGCAGTCCGCATCGCCAATCGAGAGATCGATCGTGTCTCCCGGCTTGCCAGGACAGAGAACCCCGCCGCTGCTCCACTGCCGCACATGACGGATATGGTCGGCGTCTTCGACCTGAATTCACGGTCCTTCCACCTCGTTCATGTGCACCGTCTCGACCGCCGTGCGCCATGGCTCCCCGCCGCCTGTAACGTGGTTGCGTTTTCCGAACCGTCCTATGCCGCTGTATGTACCGAGAAGCTCCAGCTCGCCACGCCCGCCTATTACCGGAGCGAAAATCTCAAGCCCGGTATCGGCGACTGTCATGACGGGACCCTCGCCAAGGACAGCACGGGCTGGGCAAATGCAACCGTCCCTGGCGGCGGCGTCACCAGCGCCGAGTTGACCTATGGCTCCCCGCGCGAACCGTGGGTCTACTGCGCGGCCCACTACCGTGACCGCCGCGAGCTGCTCCGATTGTGGGACCACTTCGCCGACGAATACGGCTATACGGCCGCGACCGCGATTGCCGATCCCGACGCTTTCGCCATCCGACTTGGCATCGATTTCGCTCTGGCCCTCGACACGACTGCGGACGTGAAACTCGATGCGCTCGATGAGATCCACTATGCGCGCAGCCGGTACCGCACGAGCCTGTGGGAGGGCTTGGCCCCGATCAACAGCATCGTCGGCATTCACCATGGTCCGGTCAGGTACGAAGACTGCTCCGGCCGCATCGACACGCCGGAACAGTGGTACGACCCGGACATCGGACCGAAGGCGTGGTTCACCAAGAGAACCTCATTCGCGTTCCAGAGTGAGTACCGCTTCGCCGTTTCCACCCTCGGCGAGCCCGTCGAACCGCGACATTACATTGCCGTCTCGCCGGAGTTGCGCGCACTCACCGCCGCGCTGTAGCTCCGCCCGTTTCCCTCCACAGGATTCAGGGCCTCGCGCGCCGTCGCCAAGGACAGCATCTGAACCAGCGCATCCATCGGAAAGGCGGCACATCCCAAGCCCCGGTAGAACCCGGGCGCCCCTTCGACGATGTCGTGCACGACGAGCGGCACGGTCCCGATCACCGTGCGCAGGAGCCCGGACGCGCGGTCACAAGCCCCCCAACATACGCGACCACCTTCGGGTCATGACCCCAAGGGCGCGCTTCGCCACGGCCTTCCATGCCCGCGGCGGAACGCACGCGCATCTTTTCCCGCCCCGCGCCGCCCGTCGCCGCCAGACTCCGCGAAGCGCGTTCACGACCTCGATCCGCCGTTCAGCCACGCTCCAACCCAATCTCGCGCGAAAACACTTGGGCGCGGCGATTCACGTCGCCATTTGCCGCCATGGACCGTCCGAATTTCCAATTCTCATGATTTCCGTGAAATTCCCCAATAGCAACTCAGGCATTTTCCGGGCATGACTAAGGCCCCTTCAAACCTCACCTTTCTCAGAGGTTTGTCGATGGTTTCCGAGGCAGGTTCTGAATCTGCAACGTTCGGATTGCGGGTCTGAGGGTCTCGTTCACCATCGACGAGCCGGCGGCAAGACCGGCGCCGAAGACCGAGCCGCAATTGAACCAGATGTACCGGCCAAACGAAAACGAGCAGGACACAAGTTGAGGCTGGCTGGTTCCGCAACCGCTTGCACACCTGTGCGGGCCATCCGAAATTGCGTGTACTCGTAGCAATCGATGGCGCTGCGATCGCGCTATCGAACGGCTGCCGGGACTGGTCCCCAGGGGAGATCTGGCCACTGCGGCATCGCAGTCAGCAGGAGGCCAGCCGCGGACCAATCGCTTGACGCAGCGTGCCGGAAGAGCTTGGAGTACATTGGGGACCGTCTCTGGAAATTCCGCGTTACGAGGAAACGAAACCCCTGGTGGACTTCTCGCAAGCGCTCCGGGGGTAGTTACTCTCCCTGGATATCGAGTAAATCGAGCGATATATGTCGAACCAATCGAATAGCGCACACACTCAACCAGGAACTCTGATAAAGCGCTTTTCGAAACTCTCCGCATGGAGACCGTTTCTGAACTGATACAATGCGTGGAAGATGGCACGCATTTGTTCAGGTGATATTTCAATTGGATCTCCAGGCTGAAAGCATTTGATTAGCTTACAATTCCTAATTTCATCACTCGCTATTCCTCGGTTATGGACTATCGAGTTCCTCAAATGCCGAATATCGCCCCACAGATCGAAACTCGCATGCTTTCGAAGCTCCTCATGAGTCCCGTCGTGGTACCCCTTTGCCTTGCAATACTCGCGGCGGAGGTAATCGTTCCAGAAGCCATAGAAGGCAATGATACATACATTCGCTAGCGTCGTGAAATTCTTCCCGTCTGGTTCATTCCTGATCTTCGCATCTTCTATAGTGCCAACGTGCAACCCGGAGGCAATAAAATCCTGACCAAAGAGCCTGTCATATGCGAGGCGCTTTCCATTCCAGAACTCGTCTGTATCAAGCTCCGTGCCTCTGTAGCGGCCACGCTCAGTCTCTTGGTCCGATGCCACCGTCGTTCTAAACAAAACGAAGCCGGCAACAGAGTCGTGATAGAAGGCGTGAATTCGGTCATAGTGCGCCCCAAATTCCTCCCAAACTTCACGCATTCGTTTGAGATCTACTTTTCTCTCTTCCATCAAGGATCTCCACTTATCAGGAACATGGAATTCTTTTCGCCTTACACCGTGTCTTGCGGCCGTAGGGACGCCGTCGTCCACGTCGATGATAAACGGTCTAACGGCGGATGGCCCCAGCAAAGCTGACCGACACACGCCGGCCCGGGCCGCTGCCTCGGCCCCGGGCGCTGCAGACCCCTGCTTGTCCCGCGCAACGCCATTGCCCGCAGGACGTTCATCCTGTGCTGCCGGTCCTACCGACACCCATGGCACGGAGCTGTACGCCGTTCGAGTCAGCGGAGCGCGACGCGTGCGCAGCGAACCGACGACGACGCGAACCGCGGATTGACGCACACTGAAACAACTGGCGACGAAGGCCCTACCGCAACTGCGCGACAATTGGGGTCAGATCGTTTTCAGGAATGAGTTTCACGTCCAGCAAGGCCATCAAGACCACGCGCCGGGTGGCCGCGGGTGGTTGCCCACCCGCGGCTCCCACAGATCCGAGCATGCGCGATTGACGCACTCGGCTCCTCGGATAATGGTCTCGCTGTTCAACGGTACACACTGTGCACGACTCGCGCCGCGGGGAGGGGATAGGTGTTGCGTAGGCACGCAAAGCGGTCCCATGTCATGCGGCCCCGCCAGCTTCTCCGGCCCAGCCATTTGCGCCACAACCGCTCTACTTCGAATCGGAAGCGGTGCAGTGCCTGGAAGTTGCCGGTGATGCCGTAATACGCGTAGTGGCCTTGCAGCTTGCGGCTCAGCGCCACCTGCTGCTCGCGCAGCTTCCAGTGCCGATGTTCCCGGCACCATTGGCCAATCCCCCTCAGCGCTCGGCTGAATCGGTCCGTGGCCGTCTTGCGCTTGACTACCCATCGCCCCTTCCTGGAGCGCCCCCAATAGTGGGTGAACCCCAACATCGCGAAGCTGCGCTCGCGCTGCGAGCCGCCTCGTTTCGACTTCGACGGTCTGCAAAACTCCACCATCCGCGTCTTGCCCGGATGCAGCCGTAGCCCGTACTTCTCCAGCCGCTTCGCCAGCACCCCAAGCACCCGCCTCGCGTCGTCTTCGTGCTCGAACACCAATACGGCATCATCGGCGTAACGGACCTCAAACGCCCGTCCACGCAGCCGCGGCTTCACTTCGTGCTCGAACCACTCATCCAGCACCTCATGCAGATAGACGTTCGAGAGCGTCGCCGAGAGCACCCCACCTTGCGGAGTGCCCTTCTGCGGATAGCTCAACTTCCCCGCCTCCATCACTCCGGCGTTCAGCCACTTCCCTATCGCTCGTCGTATCACTCCGTCTCGCACCCGTCGGTCCAGAAAGTTCCTCAGGTGCCCCCAATCCACGCTTCCGAAGAAGTCCTCGATGTCCAGGTCTATCACCCAGCCACCTCCGAACTCCATCAGCCCATCCCACAGAGCTTGCAGCGCTTGGTGAGCGCCGCGCCCCGGCCGGAATCCGTACGAGCATTCCAGAAAGTCCTGCTCGTACACCGGCTCCAACACCATCAGCACCGCACGTTGTAGGATTTTGTCCTCCAGCGTCGGAATGCCAATCGGGCGTGTCTTGCTCGTGCCCGGCTTCTCCAGGTGTATCCGGCGTACCGCCGGCGCGCGATACCGCCCGGACTTGAACCGTTCGAGCAATCCCGTCAGGTTCGTCTCCAGGTCGGCCTCGTAGTGCGCCGCCGTCACTCCGTCCACACCCGGCGCCGCGTCCTTGCGGGTTCGCCGGTAGGCTTCGCGCATCCACTCCTCATCCACATGATGCGCCAGCGTCGTCAGGGTCAGCTTCGGCTCCCTCTGAGCCAGCTCCGCTATCTTGCGTTGTCGCGTTGAGATGACCTCTCGGCCCAATGTCCCCGCCATCTGTCCCTCCGCAAGCTCCATCATCCGGTCGGCCGCTTCCCATCCGCCGGGTCCCCTGGGGCGGGTTCCCCGACCTCATCGGTAGCTATCAGCCGACTCCGACTTCTCGCCCCCCATCGCGCATCACTTCGTTTCCTTCGCTCCGCGCTACCACCGCTTCGTCCTCTTCGCTCCCCCGGAGTCGGACGATTCCCCGCGGGCCTGGACCATTTCTATCGCGGCGCCCGCGCCGCCTCTCATCGGTGGAGAAGACGAGATATCCCAGGTTCCTGGACGACCCTTGCGTACATGCCCCGCTCTTGGACCCCGGCGGACCACCAGCCCCAGGCCATTACAGGACCGGCGATGTGGTCTTCCGCTGACTTGACGACGTCGACTCCGCTTCGGACACTTTCGAGGCTCTATCACGCGGCCTGTACGCTCTCTGTGTACGCTTCGCAGCCGGGGTCACCCCCGGACCACGCCACACTCGATTCCGGCTGGTGGCCAGCCTTGACCGGTCAGGACTCTCACCTGCTGGGTCGCGTAGAAGGTTTCCGTCATGTCTGTCCGTCTACATGGCTTCCCCCCTCACCAGGCTTAGCCTGGCGCAACAAGTCCTTGAGTCTGCATTGATCCCGGCTTAACATCGGTGGGACCAAAAGCGACCTCGCCATCAAAGTTGATGAACCCACGGCTGTATAGGTCGAGGAGCTCGTAGAGCACCTGCATCACTTCAACGGTGATGCCTTCCTGGTCCCGGTAATCTTCGGCTCGCAGCTGGCGCTGTGGCCTTCCATATGTCGCAATGTTGAGCAGGCAGAATTGCCTGAAGCTCAACTGTTCGGCATGTTTTGCGAGCTGATGCGCCATGAGGGCGCTGACATCTGGGCTAAAGGCCACATTGGCGAAGAAGTGCCCCATATAGGGGATCTTCTTTTCTTCAGGCTCACGTTGACACTTGAGCAGGATACTTTCAGCGACCTCGTCGGCATGGCGCCGATCACCAGGCCCAGCATCGAAGAACCCGTCGGTACGAAGTTCTTCACCTCTGGCGCGATGGTCGTGAATGTCCTCTGCAATCACGGTCAGGACAGCGCCAACGCGCTTGCGTTCCCGAGGTCCCAGGAAGCGATCTACGAATTCGTGGCCGACATGACGCAGGGCACTAGCCGCTGCCACACCAGCACCACCCAGCGCTGCTACGACCACAGGATCGCCACTAAGGAGCCCGAGGACAGCCCCACCTGCCCCGCCGGAGATCTCCGCACCTTCGTCGATCATCCTGCGAAGTTTGTCGTTCGCTTCATAGGGTTGCTGCTCATTCGTCACGTTGATTCATCCGATTCCTGACACGCAGTCCCGCCACGCCGCAGTGTGTCAGAATTTTTCGTCCAGCGTTCAACCGGAATTCCCATATCGAACCGTCCCGGCCTGTTGAGTGTGACTCGACACGGCTCGGCGTGCAATTCGCCTTCGAATGTCGGCCATCTTCGCGCCGGTCCGGACGATTGAGGAACAAGTGGCGGCGTTGGTGGCGCGGAATGGCATTCTTGCTGGCAATCCGGGCCGATCCGGGTGCACCGATCCTGTCGGCGGCAACGCGAATGAACGGGGAGCCATCGGTCATGCCGGGGCTGGCGGCGGTCTGAGCCGGTCGATACGGCGCAGGATGCTCGGCTTCTCCACCGCGGCCTGGAAGCTCGCCCCGCGCGACAACTTCATCGGATGGACGCCCGAGAAGCGTGAGAAGAACCTCCCCCTCCTGGTCGACAACCCGCGCTTCCTGATCCTGCCCTGGATCGAGATCCCTAACCTCGGCTCGCACATCCTCGCCATCGTGCGCCGACGCCTGCCCACCGACTGGACCGAGCGCTACGGCACCACCCCCATGCTGATCGAAACCTTCGTCGAGACCCCGCGCTACACCGGTGCGGTCTACAAGGCGTCGGGCTGGACCCGCGTCGGGACCACCCAGGGCCGGGGCCGTTACGACAGGCACTCGAAACGAGCCCAGCCCAAAAAAGGACATCTGGCTCCGGCCTCTCGGAAAAGACTGGCAACGCACCCTCAATCGGTAGAATCATGCCCGGGCGCGGCCGGATGCGGGTGACCATGCCAACACGCGGATGACCTCCTCCTCATCCCCCGGGACCCGTAAGTGTTCCTTCAGGCCGTGCTGGCCCGAGCGACCGGAGGTGGTCACTGCGCGCAGTACGTGGAAATCTGCTGTCAGGACACATCGAACGTAGCGGCCCGCCGGTCGGCTCCACGGCATCGCGGAACGGTTACCGGGACCCGAACAGTTACCCGAACGCGTATCCGTTCGGCTCTCGGGGGATGAGCGCGGCGCCAGACCGGGTTGAATGGTCGGAGGGTCGCGCCTTCCCTCGGGACTGCGTCACCACGGTAGCGACCGCGTGTGTTCCGTCCCCCGGAAACCGAACGGTTTCCCGAACGCTTACCGGCACGGTTGCGCCAACGGTGCCATCGAGAGCCAGAGAGGCCCGCACCGGGTGATGCAACCCGCATTCCTTGTGATTACACCTAACTCCAATAGACAATTTTCTCTTTCTATTACGGTGTGTTAGGTCGATTCTCCATCCAACGGATAGCAAGACCGGGCCGCGAAGGGTCTGGCTGAGTCAGGCCGCGCAGACCATCCTCGCCCGCCAGCCGCGTGCCGCAAGTCCTTACGTGTTCCCGTCCCCGAGGCATCCTGACAAACCGCTTTCGGACACATTGCGCCTCTGGCGCCGGGCGCGGAAGGAAGCCGGTCTCGACGACGTCCGCCTGCACGATCTCAGGCATACCGTTGCCAGCCAGGCCGTCGCCCGGGGCGTTGCCCTGTCCACCGTCGCGCGGATGCTCGGGCACGCCGACCCCAGGATGACCCTGCGCTACGCCCATGTCGGCGACCGCGACCTGCAGGCCGCCGCAGAGCGCATCGGAAAGGTCATCGAGGCCGCAATGGAAACCGGCCGGGCCGCCGGAACGGGCTGACCCGTTGGAGCGAACCGCGCACGGTCTGGCTCTGCACGGCGACGCGGGCGGCGACGCCCACGCTCGCAGCCGAAAAGCCCCATATTGCCACTACCAGCGGCTACCCGCTGTTCAATCAAGTCGACGATACCGGCGATATCCCGGGCTTCGATGTAGACATCGCGCTATCGCTCTGCGCGGAGCTCGGCACCGATTGCGAGATCGTGCTGGAGGAGTGGGAGCGGCTGATCCCGGAACTGCGAGCCGGCAGCTTCGACGCCATCACCGCCAACATGTCGATCACCAAGAGGCGGCGTCAACTGGTGAGCTTCACGGAGCGGTACTGCAACAATGTGGTCCGCTTCGTAGCGCGCAAGAGCTCAGGCTTCGACCCGGTCAACACTGCGGGCAGTGGCGTGGGCAAACCGGTAGCTGTCCGAGAGTTCCGGATTGCCAAAAGGCAGCTCGGGCCCATACCCGCTCACGGGCAGGCTAGCCATATGAACGTTGCTACGGTTGGCGCGATGCGGATTCTTTGCCAAACAGGGATGCGGAAAATGCCGACCGAAGGTTGTCACTGCGCAATTGACGGGGGCTTCGGGCAATATTAGGAGTGTAGTTTGCATACATTTGCAGCGTAGCTTGTCGGTGCAACCGGTCTAAGGGCGATGGATGTGGATTGATTATCGTTGTAACGAGACAGGATCGTGGACGGTAGGTACCGGAATTGAATCGGAAACGTTTTCGACAAGGCTGGCGCGTAGTCGTTGGTGCCGGTGGCGTGAGAGCTGGTGACTGTGGAGAATCATTACTCGAGTAATCTGCACTCCGGTCGAAAATTGCGCACCTCTTATCGTAGATGGCGGCCCAGCGGGATGGCGACTGCACTTGCCGACGACCTTTGTCACTTCCGTTCCGAGTTATTCGAAGCCACAAGCCTCTTTCGTTGTTCCGATCCATGCTTTGCCGCCGTCTGGTCCTGAAAGGCAACCCCTATGCCAGTTTCCCTCATATCGATTTCTGGACGCTGTCGTTAAGAGCCCCCAGCCGTGCGGCTTACCGTTGCGGTACGCTCCTTCGTAGCGGTCACCGTCGGGTCAATTGTAGATTCCGGAGCCATGCTCTTTACCGGTTCGGTACCCACCTTCATACACGTGATCTCCACCTTTGGTCCGCCAAACCGCGCGTCCTTGGCCGGATGCCTTTCCGTGGCACGTGCACCCACCTGATCGCGTTGCCGCAGCTACCGTGCGTGGCTATCTCCGCCTTACTTGAGACAGGTTGAAGCTCACGATGATCCGATCGGCGTTTTTCCCCTTGGCCTTGGATCGATTGGGATCCACGCTATGGTACAGCCAGCTGGGGAAGATCAGCATTCTTCCGGCCACGGGTTTGTATTGGACCTTCGTCCAGCAGCTTCGTGGGCGCTTGGTGTTGGGGATGTATTCGACAGAACTCATCAGGTTCTGGGTGCGCGGATCGATGAACTCGATTCGACCCGAGTTCCTGGGTGCCTGAACGTAATAGACGCCGCTCCAGTTGCAGTCGGGATGGATATGGGCCCGGTTCAAGCCACCCGGTGGATTGATGATCGACCACATGGTGCCGATTCTCAGTCGATAGGACCTGTGATATCCGAGCTCGCGGCACATCATGGCCGCTGCCTCGTCGACGTACTGAACCAATCCCGCAAACGTGACGTCCTTGTGCAGCTTGACGTGGCTGTGCCACCCCCCCAGCTCCGGGAAGTTCGACTTGCGCACCCCTGACTCGTCGCGTTCTCGTTCGGTGTAGATCGCCTCGATCAGGTGCGCGTTCAGAACCTCGCTGTCCGGAACTTTCACGGAAAACACGAGTGTCGGAAAATAGCGTTCCACCTTGAACGCGTCTTCGGACAGACCGACCTCCAAGCCGCAGTTCGAGGCCG
>MKWU01004752.1_pt1 | contig 15620 bp, 14 predicted proteins | sample 809101 | NCBI WGS metagenome assembly MKWU01 (sample SAMN05860141, study PRJNA318959) | sponge metagenome | host: Aplysina aerophoba | place: Slovenia: Piran, Adriatic Sea, Gulf of Piran | collected 2013-05-07 | reverse complement strand
TGGGACCTAAAGGTGGGTCGCAGGGATGGCCGGCTAGGGCTGTGCAGATGAGGCGTTCGAGGCCGCGTTCGGAGGTATCGGTGGGCACTGTGGAGACTACCCGTCCGTGAACGGGTTTATGACCCGGAGGCCGTCGTAGTCCTGTTCCGAACTGAGGTCTTCAGAATAGATCACGTCGCAGCCGAGGGTCCGGGCTGCGGCAAGGATCGCGCCGTCCCAATAAGACAGCCGAAAGCGTCGGCTGATGGCGGTGGCGGCATGGAACACATCGAGAGTGATGTCTTGCACCGGAAAGTGCCTGATGCTCTCGATGAATTGCAGCGCATCTTCTTGAGTGACCGCTCCAAGGCGGTTGGAACGGGTTGCTTGGTGATAGAATTCTTGGAGCACTTGGACGGACAACGCAAGGTCTCCCTCTTCCAGCAGCCGCTGGGCCGAACGCTGCTTGTCGGCTTCATCAGGAGCGGGGCTGGCCGCGTATATCAGGACGTTCGTATCGACAAAGCGCACGGCACTTACCCGCGCTTGCGGTCTTCGTCTTCGGCGGCCGCTGCCTGAGCTTCGGCTCTGGCTCTGGCTCGGTCGTACAGTTCTTCGCGAGGCAGGTTGTCGGCGGCCCTGAATCCGGGCGAAGTGGTGCGGATTTTCTCAATGGCCTCGCTCAACATCCTACGCCGACGCTCGGCCTCTGGCTCCGTGACCGGCCCGTTGTCGGCTGTGCCGCCGGCGCGGTCCGCAACCAGACTCTTCAGGTAGTCTCGCACGAGGGCCGATACCGAGGTGTCCAACTCCGCCGCCCGGATGCGGGCGAGCCGGTGGGTCTGTTCGTCGATGGATACGGTGATGTTTTTCATAGTCGCAGTCTCACAGTTTCTGTGTAGCACAATATAGATGTTCATTGGCCTATGGGCAATGCCTGCGGCGGCGCGGGCGTGCCTTGGTCAAACAGTATCTTCAAGGCTGCTCACCGGCACGGCCTTCAGAGAGTCGGCCACGTATTGCAGAACGGCTCTCACCTTCCATTCGTCCACGGGCGCGAACCACTCCATGAACTCATCGATGGTGGCACCGGCCTCGAGGTTCTCGAACAGGGCGGATACGGGCAGTCTGCTGTCGGTGAAAAGCCAAGCGCCGCTGACCTTGCCCGGGATTTGCTCCACCCCAGGGCACTTGCTCCAGTCCGTCATAAGGGCATCTCCTTTTCAATTGTGTACTCTGCTGCCGATTCCTCGGCGTCCGCTAGGCACCTATGATCAAATCGTAACTGTGTAGTGATTCACCACAACCGAATCCGCCGCCAGACCACCATCCCGCTCAAGCTCATCGAGATACAGCCTGATCGCGTCGGCGACTAGGTCATGCACCTCATCTTCGGTCTCTCCGGCAACCCCGATGCCCGGAAGTTCCGGTACATAGGCTCCATACGCTCCGGGGCCGTATTTCTCTACAATGATCAGATACTCAGTCTGTGCCATCTCCACCCTCCGTGTAGTTCTATTTCAAGCCGGCTTGTTTGAGCACTTGGCTGAGCGTACCGGCTTTCATGTCTGCGTTTAAATTCCCAGCCACTACAACTATGCCTCGCTTGGTAGGGTGTCGCATCACCCGGTGACTCCCACGACGACGGACCTCGTACCATCCGTCTTCACGCAACCGTCTCAAAACCTCCCGGACTTTCATTGTATATAATTATACTGCATACTGCTCTGGACATGAACCTGCGCCGTGCAGAGTCGAGGTGCATTAGCCTTCAAGCAGCGTAGTCTGCCCAGGTAGCTCTTTCGAACGCTTCCTCTACAGAGAGAAGACACTTTGGGAGTCGCCTTCTGGTGGTAACTCCGAGGAAGAGAGCTGCACGCGTTATGGCTACGTATAGGAACTTGTCGACTAGGTCGGGACGCTCTGTCTCGATCATGTCGATATCGAGGAGGAAGACACCCTCGAACTCCAAGCCTTTCAGGTAGTCGACACTGAAGACACGAACACGCTGACCATCTCCGATCTTCCCTTCAGGACACTTCTCGGCTTGGATTCCATGTTCCGACAGACGGACAGCAATCAGATCATAGGCTTGGTCGATCTCGCGTTCATTCGGTACGCACACCGCGATGGACGGGAGTGAGTTGTCGACGGCATAGATCTCAAGGATCCTCTCGACGATCCAACCACCATGCAGCTCCGAATCGCCCTCGTGTTGGAATAACAGTGGAGCAGGCATGATCTCCTTGTTACGATACGCTGATTCTAAAACCGGTTGTTCACCGGTCGCAGATCTCGACAGCTCCTTCGCGATCCCCAACAATCGGGTGCTCTGCCGGTAGGTCGTCTTCAGTTCTCTGACAGCCACCTCTGGAATGATGCCTTCTAGCTGATCCCAAGCCTGTAGACCACGCGGTGCAACGCGTTGCATGAGATCACCCGCCATGGACAGCGCCCCAAGGCCGGGATGGGTGAGGCCATACATACAGCCGATTTGGTAACTTGAGAAATCTGTTACCTCGTCGATAACGATCTGGCCGAACAGATGCTCCTTCATGCGCTCGAGTAGCCTACTTTCGGTGTTTGTCTGGAGGGCCCTCTGCCCCATTGATAGAGCGATCCTACCAAATCGCGTAATGATGTAGAGCAGGAGGTCGATCTCATCTGCACAAATACGACCACTCCGTATCAGATCTTCCTTGTGCCCTTCCAGTTGGCTGGCTGAATCTTTTCCTATGAGCCCCCGGCGGTATCGCTTGTAGGCTTGGGGAACATGAGATAGCAGGAAGTCTATTCCACGCGTCCATCGCTGGGCATGACCCAGTTCCACCACCCGCTCCCCAAGGTGCTGCAGCGCCACATCACGGGGGATATGGGCTTCAATCTTTTGGATGATTTCCTGCTGTAGTGGTCTCGGGCGTCTTCCGGTAGCTAGGGCTCGAGCGTGTGCCCTTATGGCTGAAACAACGTGACGCTTCGCTCTGACGACACTGTCACTTCCATCGCTTGTTATTTCTGCCAGATCACCCGACCTGATCTGTTCGTCATCTTCGAACGGGTCATCCTCTTCGCTTTCGTCATCCTCTTCCATGGAAGAGCGTATCCCTCGCTCCGCACTACCCTCCGCCTCCGCCTTATCCACGATCCCGTTCACACTGGCTACCACTTCCAATCCTGTTAGTACAGTTTCCGCAATTTCTTCTAGCTCACTCCTCAAAACCGATCTTTCGGTGGCACACACTTCCCTGTAGGTGGCTAATCTACGGAGCACACGCACCAACTCAGGCTCAAAGTCAGCTATCGTCACTCCCCTAATTGCGTTGAAAGCTGAGTTGAGAGCATTGGCAAAGGGAGGATCGTCTGAACTATCCCTTATTGCTGCTACACTGGCTTCTAGACTGGCGACCACATATGTCTGGAGAAAAACCCTGAACCCTTCACCGAAGGCCAGTAGCTCCTTATTTGTCTTCGCGGTCAGCAACCGCTCCTCCGTGTATCGGAACGGACCGTGTCGGTTTCCAACACTTAGCAGACCAAAACATTCAGGTCGGGCGAGACTGCGCTGGTAAGTGTCCCACGTCTGGATCCTCTCATCGGCTGCAGGAACGTCCTCACGGTTCAGTGCCTCCTTCAGATAGACCTTTAGAAGGTCCGAGGGAGTGAACAGCAACCACCCGCCTTGTAGCAGTTCATTAATCCCGTCACCACTAAGGCCAACCTTGGCAGCAGTGGCCTTTTCCTCGTCTGTAAGGAACTCTGGTTTGGTCTTCAGTGAGATCCTTCGTATGAGCACCGTGGTTTTTCCGGTGCCAGGGCCACCCGTCAGGACAAATCTTGAATTTATCGGCAACCGAAAGACCTCGTCCTGAACTGAGTCGAGGATTGCCTGGTCTCTTAGCTGCATCGTTTGAATTACCTGACGCCTCCGGCCCTCCCGTATCCTCCCCCGCTCTTGTAGCTGGCGGAGCTCGTCCTGCTCGACCTGACGTAGTTCCTCACGGACATCCACATCAGGTGCCACCTCTGAATGCTGGTCCATCCAAGCGACAAGCGATGGTACGGAGAACTCGCCGATATCCATGAAGAATTCGTTGTCTGTCGCGTCCCAATTCTTGTGCTTTACTGGACGGAACGTATGACGCTCGATGACCTCGACTATGTGCTCATCGCTGCCCGTCGTGAAGGTGAACCTCTCACCAACATCGACTGCGGATGCTCTGCCGATTGGGGCATTGCGACTGGCAAACTCCACGTCCTGCAGTTCTACTCCTGTCGGGATGTAGTTGCGACAGATGAGGAAGATTTTCTCCGCGCCATTGTGGCTAAGCCTGACATATGCCACAAAGGGCTCCTTCGCGAGCTGGATCAGCTCCGATGATATGATCCAGGACGTCCCGGCTGTGGCACTTAATAGCGCCGCCTCCTGATCATTACTAGGTCGGCTAATGGAGGGCATCTGACGCTCCCGCTCCTGCTGTAGGCACGACCGCTCGACTTCCCCAAGAGCGGGTAGGACGGTCTTTGCGATTGGCTCGATCCTAGTGGCTGCTTTCTCTGTCATTGTGGCTGCTTTCTCCTACCAAGTTTCGCTGACGAAGTGGATGCGCTCATCGGTGAGCTGTTGCCTGATTCATGTCTCGCACGCCACCCTTAATGAGTAACGCATTGCAGAAGTAGATCGACCATATGCCGCCCCCCGGGTTGCTAGTAGTGGAAGAAATTGACGGTAGTGTATTCGTTTGAGTGCGACCTTAAAGCCGCATATGTAGAGTGAAAGGTATAAACTTTCTTGCTCAGTGTGTAGAGCAGTTACCAATCCCACATGCGCACGGAGTAATCGGTGGGTGTGAAGCTGGGATAAAAGCCCAATGCCAAGTAGTCGCAAACGGAAGCAGGGCAAGGTAAAGACCGGACGGGAGAACGAAAGTGAACCTGTGCAAGCCTCGTCAATACAGCTATCGGCCAAGCGGCTCATGTCGATATTTGAGCCTTACGTGAAAAGTGAATTTCAAACGTCGCTGCGCACACACCACCGGCTCCGGGGTATAGCAGGCTCCCAACCCGGTTGTATCTCACCTATGCGGAAAAGGAAAACCCCAACGAGGTCTGAGCAATCAGGAGCCTAACCGCAAGGGAAGGTCAAATCCTCTGTGGGAGTAGGATGCCACAAGAAGCCAAGGCCAGCCGCCGAAAGGTACGGGAAAATCATAACCCGCTGGATAGGGTAAAACCCAACCCGAAAGGGTGCTGACGTGTGGCAGGTGAACCGACCTTGAGCATGGCATCGAAGGGCATGAATTAGATGAGGGTGTGCAGGGCCGTACGGCGAGCAGATCATCTAAGGAGAAATCCAATGCCTAGAGGAGGCCCGACAAGGAAGCGGGAGCGGCATGCTCCAGCCCAGTTTGCTTGAGCCGTGTGCGTTGAAAGGCGCACGCACGGTTCTGAGGGGGCGGGGGAGTGGCGACACTTCCTCGCTACCCGACAATTTAAGGCTTGTTTTTGGGGCACCCGCTAACGTTCCTTTCCGTACCACTTGAGACGCCATTGCCGAGTATCATCGATGTTTCCGAAAAGTTTTTCCTCTACTTGAAAAATTACATATCCATGCGTCTTCACATCATCTGTCAATGACGCAGCCGCTTTTATCGCCTCGCTCAGGGTTTCGGCTTCCACGATAACTTCAAACGATGATTGCTCTTGAGAAGATATAATTTTAGCCATCTTTGGCTCCTATACTTTGGGAATTTAGGTAGTGGGTGCCCAAAAGACCGCCTCCGATTTCAAACGCAACCACTACCGATGTAGGGGCGACCGGCCGGTCGCCCCTACGGGTGGGTAAAACATTTTAGAATAAAGCCAAACGGGTGCTTTGGCTATGCTGCGCCAAAGCGCTCGATGACGTTTGCGGTGATGCGCGAAACGGTCTCATCCACGAGAATTGAGGCGGGATAGGTGATGGAGCCGACGGAGAAAACTGCGCCGCCGCTGGCCGTCTCGTAGTGGACGATTTCCGCGCCGCCTTGGTCGGGGTTGAGGCCGCGAGCGACGATTTCGGTGTCGGGGGGCGAAAAGGGCGAGGTTTTGTCGGTCTCGTGGCCGGAGGCGCCGCCGGGGATCCGCTCGTGTAGGCTGGCCTCGCCGAAGATATCGCCGTTTTTGACGCCCGTGTTGGCAAAAATCCAGTGGTCGGCGGCGAGGACTTGGTACGGTGCGGCCGTCATAATGCCCGGATGGGTAAAGACCACGCCGAGCAGGTTGGCCTCAGACTCGTTGTACTGGTGAAAGCGGCTCTCGTGGCCCTCGGCTCGCTGGACGCGCCCGTCGCCGTTTTTGACCTTCATCGTCTGCTCGTCGAGTAGCTCCACCTCGCAGTTGAGGCCGTTGCCGCCCAAGTACATGAATTTGCCGCCGCGCTCGCGCACCCACGCCTTGACGTCGTAGTACATCTTGCGCGACCAGTACTCGGGATGAGTGGTGGTGATGAGGATTTTGTACTGGTCGAGGTCGAGTTGGTCAAAGTGAAATTGGGTCTCGGCGTACAGGTCGTAGGCAAAGCCTTCGCGCTCTAGCCAGCCGAGGAAGCGCCACTCGGCTGGGGCCACGTGAGAGGCCGCGCGTCCCGCGATGGGGTCGGTGATCTCGACGTCCTCGGGAATGTGGTTGATCGGCTCGGGCCGGTCGAAGGAGAGGGGAGCGTAGTCCTCGGCGTCGTAGTTGATGTGCTCGGGGTCGGTGTAGCGCTTGAGTTCTAAGCGGGCATTGATCGTCGGTGTGGGCGGGAAGCAGTCGGGGTGGATGTAGTTGGAGCGTCCGCCAAAGTTGTTGTACGCATTCCAGTTGATGTTGGCGGCGAGGACCGCGATGTCCGCGCTGGGGGCGGCTGGGGCGACGATCCAAGGGAAGGAAAAGAATGCGCCGGACTCGCCTTTGGCGTGGAAGTAGTAGAGGCCAGAGCGTTCTGGCGCGGTGACGAACTGTTTGTGAGAGGGGCTGGTGTAGCCAAACTTGTTCCACATTACCCCGGTCTGAGTGTAGTCGCCGTCTGGGGTGATCTGCATGGTGGCGCGCGGCCCGTGCTCGTCGAACCAGCCCAGCGGGCGGATGTGTTCTTTTTCCCAGCCGTAGCGCCACAAATCGAGGCGAAAGGCTTCGAGCGCGTGGACGCGGAACTCGGATTGCTCGCCCGACTGGACCCACTTGGGCCAGGCGTAGCCGAGCAACTGATGCGCGAGTAAGCGGAAGTGGTGCGGCCGCTCGGGGTGGATGTTGATCTGCCCGCGCTTGGGGCCGAAACCGTCTTTTTGCAAGGTCACGGTGTAGGGGCCGGGGGGAATGTCGGCGAAGACTTCGCCGGTGGCCCGCGAGCGGGTTTCGACGTGCAGGTTTTCGTTGGCGATTTCGAACTGCACGTCGTGCAGGGCGATGTAGCGTTCGTCGCTGACGTAGCCGATTATCATGGGTTAGCTCCTTGGAATAGAGGCGTAGGGTAAGGGGTCGCTGGCACCGGCTCGGCGAAAGCCCGCCAAGCGCATGCGGCAACTTGTGCAGTGGCCACAGGCGAGGTCTTCGCGCTGATAGCAGGACCAGGTCAGGTGCAGGGGGGCTGCTAGCGCTAGGCCGCAGCGGACGATGGCGGCTTTGTCCCAGTCGATGAGTGGGGTTTGGATGCGGACTTGGGTTTGGGGGCCAGTGCCAGCGGCGACCATGCGCTCGTAAGCGGCGAAAAATTCTCGTCGGCAGTCTGGGTAGTGGCTCTCTGCTTCGTGAGCGCCGATATAGATGTCGGTTGCGCCGATGACCTCGGCCCAAGCTACGGCAACGCCGAGTAGGTTGGCGTTGCGGAAGGGGACATAGGTCGTGGGTAGGCTGGCTGGGGATTCGTCTTCGGGGATGGGCTGGGTCGCATCGACCAAGCTGGAGCCGCCGATCTGGCGCATGTAATCGACATCTACTACGAGGCGAGTCTTCACCTGAAAGTGATCCGCGAGGGCGGAGAACGCTGCGAATTCGCGTTCCTCGGTGCGCTGGCGATAGCGCAGGTGGAGAAAGGCCAGGGGGCCGCGGCGGGCGGCAATGGCGGCGGTGACGCAAGAGTCGAGCCCACCGCTGACGAGGACGATTGCGAGGCTCAAAGTAAGACGACATCGTTTTGGATGGGGGTTGTAACTTCTGGCCCGGTCTCTGGATCCACGTACACATTGACTTCGAGCCGCACGCCGAACTCCGGCAGGTACGCGCCCGGCTCGACGGAAAAGCCTGTTCCCGGTAGAATTGACCGCGCGTCGTGGGTCTCCAAGTCGTCGAGGTTTACGCCGAGGGCGTGGATGCTCGGCCCTGGGCCTAGGCTGTGCCCTGTGCGGTGGACGAACTGCTCGCCCAAGCCGTGCGTTGTCAGGACTTGGCGCGCCACGCGGTCGAGTTGCCAGCCCTGTAATACTTCGTCGGCGCGCCATGCGGCGTCGAGCCGCGCCAGCACTTGATCGCGTGCTTCGCGCACTGCGGCAAAGACCTCGGCGTGAGCCGCTGGCACGCGCGGGCCGGCAAAGGCGACCCAAGTCATGTCGCCGAACACGTGCTGCTCGCCGGGGTGGCGCGCCCACAGGTCGATGAGGATCCAAGCGCCCGGCTCGATGGGGACGGCTGTGTCCGCGCGCGGCTCGTAGTGAGGATTGCCGCTGTTGCCATTGACTCCGACGATCGGCGGATGCCCAATGTCGAGGCCACGCTGCTCCAGTTCGGCGACGATGAATGATTGGACGTCAAACTCGGTGACACCGGTGTGGAGGCGGCTGCGGATGTACTCAAAGGCCATGTCCTTGACTTCGGCCACTTGGTGGCAGGCGTTGCGGTGCGAAGCGAGTGCGTCCGCGCTCCAGGTGGCCAAGGCGACTTGGCACAGATCGGCTGAAGACACTACCTCGGGGCCGAGGGATCGCACCAGTTCTAAGGTGCCGCCATCGACCCAAGACACCGTGGGCAGTGTGCCCCCGGGCCAGTACTCCATTGCTACCTGCGGCAGATCCTCGACTGCATCGCGCAACAGGGCATGTAGCTGTTCCCAGCTAGCGTAATGGGCGATCTCCACGCCTAGCCCGGCGAGGGCCTCCGGCTCGACCGCCGAGCCGAGCAAGCGCGGCGCGCCCTCCGCTGGTACGATGAGAAAGACGCGCCGGGTAGTAAGCCGCCGCTGGCCCAACAACTGCCATAAGACCGGATTGCCGCCGCGAAAATCGTACACCAGCCAAGCGCCGATTCCCTTTTGCTGCATGTAGGCTTGTATTTTTTGTAGGTCCAATGAAAGTCTCCTCAACTTGCTCAGCCTTGCGCGGCAAACAACTGCTGCAAGTACGCGCCCGTGTGGGAGCCGGCCGCGTCGGCCACTTCCTCGGGGCGGCCGCAAGCGGTGATCGCCCCGCCAGCTTCTCCACCTTCTGGCCCCAAGTCGATGACCCAGTCGGCGGCCGCGATAAATTCGATGTGGTGTTCAACTACCACTACGGTATTGCCTTCGTCAACTAAGCGCTGCAACAGCGCGAGCAGCAAGCGCACATCCTCCAAGTGCAAGCCTACAGTCGGCTCGTCGAGGATGTAGAACGCGTGATCTTGGCGCGAGCGTCCTAGTTCGGCCGCCAGCTTAACCCGCTGGGCCTCGCCGCCGGAAAAACTGGTCGCTGGCTGGCCGAGGTGCAAATACCCCAAGCCCACTTCCGCGAGGGTCTCTAGCCGCTGCGCGACTTGGGGCACGGCCGCAAAGAGCTCACTCGCTGCGGCCACGCTCAGCTCTAGCACTTCGGCGATGTGGTGCTGGTGGAAGCGCACGTCCAAGACCTCGGCGCGGTAGCGCCGTCCGCTACAAGAAGGGCAGACGACTTCGAGATCGTCGAATGCGCCCCGGCGCGTGCTGTGTACTCCCCGGCCCTTACATAGGTCGCAGGCTCCCTCCGGGGCATTGAAGCTGAAGTGGCCGGGCCGGTAGCCCCGCAGGCGGGCTTCGGGTAGGTCGGCAAACAGGCGGCGAATCGGCGCTAGCAACCCTGTGTAGGTTGCCGCGTTCGAGCGCGCACTGCGGCCGATGGGGTGCTGATCAACTGCGACGACGCGCTCCACCTGCTCGATGCCAGTGCAAGCGCTATAGGGTAGGGGACGCCGCTGGGCACCATGCAGTTTGGCTGCTAGGAGCGGATGCAGGGTGTGGCTGACCAGCGAGCTTTTGCCCGACCCGGAAACTCCGGTCACGCAGGTCAGGGTACCCAACGGCCATTGCACGTCGAGTTGGCGCAGGTTGTGGCCGCGGGCACCGGATAGGACCAACCACCCCTGTGGCTGGCGTGCTTGGGTGCGCGGCAATTGCAGCGCACCGCGCAGATAGCGTCCGGTCAAAGAGTCAGCCGCGGCTACCTCGCTCGGCGTTCCTTCGGCCACGACCTGTCCTCCGGCGGTCCCCGCGCCCGGTCCCATGTCGATCAGCCAGTCGGCCCCGCGCAAGAGCGCCGAGTCGTGTTCTATTAGGAACACGGAGTTCCCGGCGTCGCGCAGTGTCTTGAGCGCGTCTAGGAGCTGGTCGGCGTCGCGCGCGTGCAGACCGGCGCTGGGTTCGTCGAGCACGTAGAGCATCTGGGTGGTGCCCGACGACAGGGCAGACCCGAGGCGCAGCCGCTGAAACTCCCCGCTCGACAGGGTGTCGGCGCGGCGGTTTAGTTGCAGGTACTCCAGTCCTAGCTCTTGCAACAGGCTCAGTCTGCGGCTGATCTGGGCGCGGATGGCCTCGCCGACGGGAGCCGTAGTCGCGGGGAAATCGAGGCTTCTGAGCCACTCGGTCGCTGCGACTACGGCGCATTCACCGACTGTGGCAATTGACGCTCCGCCCAATTCCACGGCGAGGGATTCGGGCCGCAAGCGCGCCCCGTCGCAGCTAGGGCACGGCGCGTCGTCGAGGCGTTCCTCCAGCCAAGCCAGTTCCTCGCCTTCGGCTTTGGCACTGATGCGCTCTAGCCAGCGCGCTAGTCCGATGAATCGGCGGCCCTCGCCGTGCCACAGCCGTTCGGCCGCTTGGTCCGGCCAGTCGCCCACGGGCTGCTCGGGATCGATTTGGTGCCGCCGACAGAAGGTTTGTAGGCGGTCGCGCAAATCGCCGTGCCCAAAGTCGTGCCACAGGGGCCCCAAGGCTCCTTCGAGTGTGGCCCGTCCACTGGCGAAGATCTGCTCGCTGCTCAAGCCGCTCTGCACTCCGAGGCCCCGGCACGCCGCGCAGGCTCCGGTCGCGCTATTAAAGGAAAACAGCGCGGGTTCTAAGGGTGGGAAGGGTGCGCCACAGGCCGAGCACGCTGGTCGTACGGCAAAAATTAGGTCGCTGCCTGCGTCTGCGGTGGAAAGCACCACTTGGCCGTCGCCCGCTTCCAAGGCCGCTTGCAGCGACCCTTGTAGGCGGCGCGCGATGCCCTTTTTAACGACGAGGCGATCGACGACCACGGACAGGTGCTGGGCGCGGGCGACGTGTTCGGGCGCGATGTCCTCTAACAGCAGGTCTTGTCCGTCGAGGCGGACATGGCGGTAGCCGGCGCGGTCAATCGCGGCGAGTACCTGCTCGGGCGTCTCGTCCTCCCGCCGTCGGCGCGGCGCGAGGATCATCAGGCGAGTGCCCTCTGGCATACTCGCAGCCGCTTCGTTTGCTTCCTCAAAGCGATGCGTCTGCACCCGTCCGCCGCAGTGGAGGCAGCTAGGCTGGCCGACGCGGGCGAAGAGCAAGCGCAACAGGTCGTACAGACCGGACAGGGTCGCCACCGTGGCCCGCGGACTCTGGTGACCAGCCCCTCCGGCCAGCGCGAGGGCGGGTGCTAGGCCGTCGATGCGGCTGGCCTTGGGCACGCGCAATGCGCGCCAGCCGCCTCCTTGGTCCAGCGCCGCTAAGAAGCGCCGACGCGCCTCGGCGTAAATCGTGTCCAATACGAGGGAGGTCTTGCCCGACCCGGACGGGCCGCTGACGGCCACGAGGGATTCGTGGGGCAGGTCTAAGGAGACGGCGCGCAGGTTGTGTTCGCAGGCTTCGCGAACGATTAAAGTCGGCTGCATGGTGCCCGTCTATTCGCGCATTTTAAGCAAAACATAGGTGCATAAAACATAGGGTGCGGGTGTTGTATAATCCAAGAAGCAGACGGGCGTTCAGATTGACGATAAATCGCTCAGTCTGTATATTAACTTAACTATTTTTAACAACTTATAAAAATGACGGACCCGCGCTATCACCGCGAATTCCGCCTCTTTCGCTGCCGAGATTTCCCACTAGCATGCAAATTTGTGCCCCCTTCTGGCTAGGGGTTTGGAGCCTCGCCATATGCTTGCCCTCCCTCCCGGCCCGCGCCCAAATGCCCGACAAGCGCTGGACGCTGACTGAGCTTATCGACCGCGCTTGGGAACACGATGGCGAGGTTGCGAGCGGCCGTTGGAAGGTCGAGTCGGCTGACGCTCGCCGCCGCCAAGCTACGGCCGCCAAAATCCTCCCCCGCCTGCGCATTGACAGCGAAAGCGGCCTAGTCCCAGATGCTATGGGCAGCGTGTTCAACCCGCCCTCTGACACCACGGGGTTCCGATCCTTGGGGCCTTTTGCGCGCGCCGAACTGCAATTTGTGCAGCCGCTCTATCCCATCAGCCTCGCCCGCCACTTGGACGAGGCCGCCACCCGAGGGGTCGATGTGGAGCAGTCCGATTTGTCGCAGACTCGGTTGGACGTGGCCTTTGCCGTCAAGGAGCTGTACTACGGACTGCTGTTGGCGCAAGACTTGAATTCCTTGGCGCAGCGCGTGAGCGATGAGTTGGCTAGCAGGGCTGAGAAACTGGATGACGACCCCGCGCTCTCGTCGTCCGACCGCTACAAGCTGCGGCTGGCTCAGCTCGACTTGGCCGTGCAGCAGCGCGAGGTTGGCGACCAATTGGCCTTGGCGCGGGCGGCGCTGGCTTGGCGCACGGGCCTGCCTAGGGATGCGCCGCTTCTGCTCCGGGCCGAGCGACTCGCGCCGGTGGCGGCTTTGGTCCCACCCTTAGAGGAATTGGTCGTGCGATCCCTCGACCTGCGGCCGGAATGGCGCAAGCTGCAAGCGGGTCTCGCCGCCCAACAGGCCCTCACACAAGCCGCCCGCGCGGCGTACCAGCCCCAAGTGTTCATCGGCGGAGGTTTGCGCTATGCTGTGGCTCCTGGGCGCACCGACCAGCGGAACCCATTCGTCAAAGATGAGTTTAACTTTTTCAACGGCGGCGTCTTCATCGGGGTGCGGCAATCCTTGGAATGGCACTTGTTGGCAGCGGATGTAGATAGGGCACGCGCTGAATACCGCGCGCTCGAAGTGCGCGTACCGAGCGCACAGGAAGGGATCCGCTTAGATGTCCACCGCGCCTATTTGGACTATCGCCGCGCCGACCGCGATCTGCAAGACGCGCGCCAGAGCCGGCGATTGGCCCGGCAGTGGCTGCGGGAGGCCCGCGACGATTTTGAGTTCGACCCGCAAACCATCGGTGAGTTGATCGCCGCCTTTGAGACTTGGGCCCGCCGCGAACAAGGCTATGGCGAAGCCCTGTACGACTTCAACCTCAGCGTCGCCCGCCTCGAAAAGGCCACGGGCGGCCTCGAACTGATTCCACGCGATGAACCGTCTCCTTAGCGCGGTTGTGGTGTTGGCATTGGCCTGCCCAAGCGCCGGCAGGGCCGACGAGGCTTGGGCGACGGCGGCTGTGGCGCGGCTGAACGCACTGCTAGAGGCTCCCAACCCCGAGCGCGCTGACGGGGCCGACCGCCTAGTGAGCGAGCACTTGGCCGTGGACGAGTTTGCCGCGGCGACGTTTGGCGACTATCTCGAAAAGTCGCTGGACGACTACCAAGACCTGCTATCCAGCCCGCGCTTTACACACCTCGTCGAGCACTACCGCAGCCGTCTGGTTAGGGCCTATCAGCATCGCCTCAGCGCTGACTTGGCAGCCCAGCTTGCTGCTGAGGACTTGCGCGGCTTGCGCTTGGATAGTCTCGAAGTGAATGGTCAGCGGGGCCGTGCGCAGCTTAGCGCGTTATTTGCTACTCGCTCGCTCGGCGTGGAGGCCGACTTGATTATCGCAGACGGAACTTGGAAAATCGCCGAGCTGAAGATCGACGGCCGGCCCGTCTCCAGCCACTACAGGCGTCGCTACCAGTCGCCAATCGACCGCGGCCATTCGCCGCCGGTGCTGGAGGCTCAGCTCGCCGAGCGCGAGTACGTCGTCCTCGAGGACTTTGCCGCTACTTGGGATGGGTCGCAGCCGATGGAGTGGGGGCCGTGGAAGAAAAAGGACCGACTCAAACCCGTGCTCTACCGCGTAGAGGGCCGTCCCCGGCGCTACATGGCCGCGCGCGATTCGAGCCATTCGGTCATCGTGGGGAAATTCGTTCACTGGAATCCTCGCCAATACCCGATTATGACTTGGTGCTGGCGCGCCGCGGCCTTGCCGCAGGGGGGCAACGAATTTCTCGACGACGCCAACGATAGCGCGGCTGGTTTGTACGTTATATTCTCCAAGAATTGGCTGGGGGTTCCCAAACAGCTCAAATACGTGTGGAGCACGAGCTTGCCCGAAGGCACGGTGGGCCGGCGCGACAAGATATTCCGGCCTTGGTTCTTTGTCGTCGAAAGCGGCGCGACCAACTTAGACAAATGGACTTTTGAGGTCGTTGACTTGGAAAAGCACCATCGGGAAAAGTTAGGTGGCCGGCCGGCTAAGCGCACCATTGGCTTGGGGCTGCTCACAGACGCCAACTCGACTCGTTCGTACGCTGAGGCGTACTACGCAGATCTGCGCGTGTGGACGCGCGGGGCTTTTGACGGTGGGCGCGTTGTCAACTACTGCGGCGGACTCCCCGCCCCCAACGGCGCGTACGCAGAGGAGGATTTACAATGAAAATGGACTTCGGCGAGCTCAGTCGAGCCGTATGGTGCGGTGTGTGGGTCGCCCTCTGCGCCACCGCGGTCGGCGCGACCGCAGAGGACGACGACCCCATTGCCTTCCTCAAAAGCCACGACGCCGAGGTACAGGCCGTCCTCGCCGAGGCACCGGCTGACTCGCTGCCTCCGGCCGTGCGGGAAGAGATCAAGAAGCACATCAATGCGGCCTTTGACTTCCGGGAATTGAGCCGCCTCGCCTTGGGAGATCACTGGGATGAACGCTCCCCGGACGAGCGCGACCACTTCGCCGAGACCTTCAGCAGCATCATCCGCGAGCAGAATTTCGACAGCTTCTCCCGCTACTACCGCGAGGGTGAGATCCGCTACGAGTCGGCCGAGGTGCAAGAAGACGCGGCTGTCGTCCAAGCGTTGGCACCCGTGCGGGACGAGGAAATAGAGATCGAGTACAAGCTCCATCGGGTGGAGGGCGTGTGGCGGATATACGATTTGGTCATCGACGGCGTTAGCACGGCCGAGGGCAACAGGCGGCGCTATGCCCGCTACATCGAGAAAAATGGCTACGAGAAGCTGATCGTTCAGCTCGACAAGCAGTTGGCTCGTCTGCGCGAAGCGGTTCTCTCGCCGCCTTCAGGCGGTGCAACCGAGGATTAACTCTCTGCCATGCCCATAAGCCACCAGCGCTTGGTTCGCTACATCTACCACCACTACATCGGCATA
>MKWU01004748.1_pt1 | contig 15634 bp, 19 predicted proteins | sample 809101 | NCBI WGS metagenome assembly MKWU01 (sample SAMN05860141, study PRJNA318959) | sponge metagenome | host: Aplysina aerophoba | place: Slovenia: Piran, Adriatic Sea, Gulf of Piran | collected 2013-05-07 | reverse complement strand
GGCATCGTGGCGGCCCGTTGAGGAGACTGATCGAAAGGAACGCCATGGAAGATCTTGAGTTCTTTGTGGGGATCGACTGGGGCTCTGAATCGCACCAGGTCTGCCTCATGGACAGGCAAGGCAGTGTGCTTGGAGAACGAGCTTTCCGGCACGGCGGGGCCGGTCTTGCGGAACTGGCAAACTGGATCCTCGATGCGACTGGCGCGCAGCCACACGCTGTCGGGATGGCCATCGAGATCCCCCATGGACCCGTGGTGGAAACCATGATGGAACGCGGCTTCATGGTCCATTCGCTCAATCCGAAGCAATTGGATCGGTTCCGTGACCGCTTCTCCCCGGCCGGCGCCAAGGACGACCGACGTGATGCCCGCACGCTCGGTGATGCCTTGCGCACCGACCACCATGCATTCCGGCATCTGGATCCGGCTGCTCCGGAGATCATCGAACTCCGCGAGTGGACACGGATCGCCAACGATCTCACGGGCGATCGAACCCGGCTCGTCAATCGAGCCCGTCAGCAGCTTTGGCGCTACTATCCACAACTTCTCAAGATCGAAAACGATCTCACCAAGACCTGGATCCGCGAACTCTGGAGCCTTGCGCCAACTCCCGACAAGGCACGGCGCATTCGCGTCAAGACCATCGCCGGCCTCCTGAAGCGCCATCGAGTTCGACGCATCACTGCCGAGACCGTGCTTGAGAGGCTTCGCGAGCCTGCGATCGCCGTTGCACCCGGCACGACAGAGGCCGCTGTCGCCCACGTCGAAGTGGTCTTCGCGCAACTCACCGTCGTCGGACAGCAACTCGCCAGGGCGTATCACGAAATGGATCGTCTGGTGACGGCGTTGTCGCAAACTGAGGCATCCCCGGAACATCAGCCGGAAACAACGGCGCAGCGTGACGTGGAAATCCTGAACTCGCTTCCCGGCGTCGGCAGGATCGTTCTCGCCACGCTGCTCGCAGAAGCACATGACCCTCTGCTCAGACGAGACTATCAGGCCTTGCGCTGCTTGTCCGGTGTCGCTCCCGTCACCAGGCGTTCGGGCAAATCACTGATCGTGGTCCGCCGCCTGGCAGCTCACAACCGGCTGCAGGACGCGGTCTATCACTGGGCCAGCATCGCCGTTCAACACGACGCCGTCAGCAAAACCAAGTACGCGGCCTTGCGATCCCGCGGTCACGGTCACGCCCGAGCGCTCCGCTCGGTGGCAGATCGGCTTCTCTGCGTGGCCTGTGCCATGCTCGAAAACCAGACCATGTTCAATCCCGATAGCTCGAGGCATAGCCGTGCTGCGTGAATTGCAACAACATGCATCCGCACCAAAATCGGCGGGCACATACTCCCGCCGAAAACAACTTTACAAATGGTGGGGAGTCCCCCCCCCTGTGCGCCGATGTGGAGGCACCGCACCGGCACTGCTGGAACGCTCATCGAGGTTGCCGGCCAGGAGGGATGCCACGTCTTCGGACACGTGTCGTTCTATGACCATGCACCGCCCATGACCTGGACGGGCGCCTGTCGGCACGGGAAGGCGCAAGGAGATGGCGCCCTGGTGGACGGCATGGCCAACCGTGCCGAGGGACGCTTCGTGGATGGCCTGAGGGAGGGCCGTTGGACGGCGACGCTTGACCAATGGCGACATCATCGCGGCAAGCTATGTCGAGGGCGTCTTTCACGGACCGTGGACCTTCGATCTCATCAACGCGAGGTTCTCCACCCTGCACTACGAGGACGGACGCATGCATGGCCCGTGGGACCGTCGCGATGATGACCGCTACAGCAAGACGGGAACGGTCGAAGATGACCGGTTTGAAGGAACCTTTACCGTCATCTGGCCCGATGGCGTTGAGATGCTGGTGCCTTACGAGAGTGGCGTGACCCACGGCAAAATGACCGTCACCAGGGACGGGCGTCCGCTCGGCACGCTCGTCTGCTGGAAGGGCAAACACGTTGACGGCATCCTCACTCTGGAGCTTCACTTCCCGGACTACCCCAGAGCTTTGGGCGTTCATTCTCCCGGCTCAGGAGTCCATGACTGCGATCGTGCAGGTCATGCCCCGCTTGTGGGTCCGCGCCACCTCGATGCAGTGGGTGATCTGCTTGTAATGGCGTTCCCAGAACTCATCGCGTTCCCGGTTCTCGACGTCGGCCGGCGGCGTCCAGATGCCCGTTTCCCTTTGCAGCCAGACCCCGCCTCTACCGGTCAGGAGGGCCAGAACGACAAGGAGGGTCCACCCGACTCTCCGTAGACGGCGGGTCTTCACGTTCCAAGTCCGCAGGCCAGCCTCGACCTTGTCCAGAACCGGTCTCATCGCCAACACTTCGGTGATGGCCTGAACCACTGTCGACGACGGTCTGATGGTCACCACCTCGTCGACCGCGCCGCGACTGTCGACCGCCGCGTCTCGGATGGCCGCCAGGTTGCGGGCGGCGGGCGTGCCGACAACGGCCCAGCTGCATGGACCCGAGGGCACGTGCCGACGGCATGACCTTCTCGACGATGCCGTCGATTTCGGCGAAAACTCCTCCCGCGCGGGTGTCGAGGCGCGCCGCTGCCGGGAACACGATCCCGTTCCATGAAAATTCCTCCCGCGCGGGTGTCGAGGGATGCCTTGAGGGCCTCGAACTCCTGCTTCAGGCCATTCGTCAGGGTCTCCAGGACCGTTCAGCCGGTCTGCCCTCGAACGCCGTTATCGCGGGGTCCTGAGCGAGAGCGGGCCGACGTTGATCCTTGCCCGCCTGCGAGGCGGCGCGATGAACAGGGCGCGGCGCGGCGAACTCCATGAGCGTTTGCAGAACAACCGATGGGGATTCGGACGATTCCGCTCGAATTGTTCGAGGGAACGGGGTGGGCGGCCCTCACGGGCTGTCCGGTGAGCGAAAAGCTCGACGCCCTGCCGTCGCGCGAGCGCCTCCTCCTCGACGTCATCCGCATGATCGCCTACCGCGCCGAGACCCGCATGATGCTGCGCATCATGCAGGCGCAGGGCAAGAAGACCCACCCCCGGAAACTGCTGTGCGCCCTGCTTGCTGCCGATGCCGACATCCTGCCGGACGCCGCCATCGGCGTCCTCCGGCTGCGCATCCTCGGCCTCGGAATTGACGCCCGCGACCGCCAATTCGACGCGTTGCTCACCGAGCTGAACTCCACCGGGACGGTCTTCCCCGGGACCGATCTGCGCATGGAATACCTGGTGGCCGCAGCGCCGGAATCTACTAAATCCGCATCACACCAAATCAGTAAAGGTCAGGAAGTCTGAGGCTGGCGAAGCGGATGCGCACCGAAAGACTGCAGGTATGCGGGGAACATCGGGGCAGAATTGTCCGTCCGGTTAGTTGCACGATTCACGCCTGCCCCAGTTTTTCCGTGATCGAAAGCAGCATCTTGCCGACTATAAGCTTGACGACATCGTTCTCGGCTCCCGCCTCGCGAAGCAGGGTTTTGCCCAACTCTTCCAGCGACTCTTCCGCCGATCCTTGCACTATGCCCGACTTCAATGCGTCGGCGATGCGCTCAGGCAGTTTCTCATTCATTGTCAGTCTCCCTTCAGTTCAAGGTGGACCCGGCAGCCGAGGCCGCCGGGGGCTGCGTTCTAGTCACTGCCGAGCAGATCGGCAATGAAGGCAAGAAGCAGGCGCACCAGGCGCAACATCGCCATAGCTCCTCAAACGCGTCGGGGCGGCCGATCCGCTCGCCTCGTTACGCGTGAGTAATGTGTTCGGCCGTGGAACCTAAAACGCCCGCCGATCCGCCCGGGATGCCGGTAAATCACCGTAGACAGGCCGATTACGGATAAGTGCTAAGTGACAGTGTGCCAGGCTAAATGTTGCGAGTGCAGGGGGTGCAAGTCCCTCAGAAAGGAAAGGCTAACTACCACTTTCTCTGCGAGCCTCACGCCGGACATCGCGAGGTGTCAGGCGAAGCGTCGATGGCGGCACGTGCGGGCCGGTGTCGCGACGGCACAACGGCGGTGTTGAAATCCGCACACCATGCCGGCCCATGGCTGCATCACCTGTTCGCCGATGGCGCCTATGCCGGGCCGAAACTACGTGGCGCACTGGACAGGATCGGAAAGTGGATACTCGAAATCGTCAAGCGCTCCGATATTGCCAGCGGTTTCGAAGTCCTGCCCCGGCGATGGGTCGTCGAATGCACCTTCGCATGGCTACACGTTGTCGACGCTTGGCAAAGGACCGGGAAAAATCCATCGCCTCAAGCGAGGCGAAGCAGCCCGCCTTCCCGTTCCCGTTCCGACGAACCCTTAAGCGTTACAGGGAACGGGAACCGGAACACCAGCGCCCAATACCATCGCGGTCCTGCCTGAAGCGATCGGCCATGGCAGCACTCTGTCGCGTGGACGGCGGCGGGTCACCCGAAAGGGCCGTAGCGGAGCGAAGGAGCCGCGCAGCGGCTTGACGCGCCGACGGCCTCGCGACACCCCCCGCTTTGTCCTGACCGCCAACCGATCCCCATCAAATAACGCGAAACCCACACCATCAACTACCGTGCGCAGCGAACTCCACTCAACGCGTTCCGGCCGGTTTCGTGCTTGAAGGCGCCCGGCCGATCAAGGGTCCGGATCATCGGGTTTGAGCATGCGAGGCGGCACGGTCTTCACCCGGTTCCGGGACCAAGGATCGGCGCGTGGCGCCACGGAGAGCTTGCCGGAGGATTCGGCTGCCGGTTCGCACGTCCGGCAGCAAGCTCCCCGTGGGGTGGGTGACCTGTGGCCGTGCCATCGGAATTCTCAAGACTCCGCTGCCTGTGCCTGCGGTCGCAAGCGTAGCGAACGTGTTCTGGATGACGCGGGCGAACTTGCGCGAGACGAGGAGGACGGTTTCGCGCGATGATCGGCAAGTCCCCGGCCAGGCGCGGCAGGCGCTTGCGCGCCGACGCCAGGGCCCTGCCTCTCGCAGAACCCGCAGGCAAATGCCGTGCGCAGCGGCTCATCGCCCTTGCAGGCCGTGCCGAACCACTCCACCGTCTCCGCTGGGACCTGACGCATGCCAATCTGCACGCCCGCGTGATTCTCAAAGGAATCCGACCTGGAGTTCCGGTGTGTTACTGGCAGCTCCGGGGCAGCCAGCAAGCGTGGCGTCAGGCGGGTTCGGAGGCGGAACGGGACTGGCGAATAACGATGTCGATATCGCACCCGAGCGCGTTGAGCAGGCGCTCCGGTGAATACTCGCGGAAGTCGCCCGCAGCACGTCGGGCCGGGACAGGCCCATCAGCCGCGCCGCCACGGGTCCCGGTGATGCCGCGATCGCGCACGATGTCGTCGATGCGGCTGACCAGCCCGGCCTTGACCAGGTGTGCGTCGGCACCGGGAAAGCCGAGATCGGCGAAGACGCTACCGCTGTCGCGTTCCACGGTGGTGCCGGCGGGGTTTCATGGCGTCAGTCTCCACGATGCGTGTCACGGCAGAGCCGGCCGGCGGCGGACCAGGTCGAGCTCCTGTTTCAGGGACGCGATGCCATACCTCGCCTTCTTGTGGAAGGCGTGCAGGACATGGACGGCGGTCTCGAACCGGGCCGTGCAGACGGCCCTGAAGTTGTCGCCGTCGTGGTGCGCGACCACCCCCAGGACTCCCAGGGTGAGACCCTTCGGTGCGTGCTGATCTTGGTACGAAGAAGTGCGCCGTTGCCACACGGTCTTTCTGGAATACATGCAGGTCAAGCCGACGAATTCCGTGAGCCGGGAGCAGATTGTCGCGACTCATGCGTTCATGCCCTATGTCGTGACGACATGAGAACTCCTCGTCGAGCAGAACATTCCTCGCCCCGCGATCCCGACGGGGTTGATCTTCAACAATGCGCACAAATGGAGCGTCTTCCTGGCGCACCTGATCGCCACCCGAGGGGATTTCACGAAGGCGAGGAAGGTCTATCCGAAGATGATGAGGGAGGGGACATGATCACCATGTCCCCTCCCGACAATCACTGGCGCCTGGCTCCGAACGCGCCGGTGATCTGGTTGCGCAGGAATATCCCGCCAACCTCCTCATGGTTGGGGCCGTAGAACTGGCCGGCGAGACCCGATGCCGTGAACGAGCCGCCGTTCAGCGAGATGTTGCTCCACCGCATGTCGCCAAGACGGCCATTGGTGTCCAGGTTGGTGACGTTGGTGAAGGCCAGATTCAATCTCGCGATACTGAAATCGGCGATGTCGAGCGTTGCGTCGCCGGCGATGAGATCGCCTCGCGTGCCGTCCGGGCTGCCTTGTTCCCCGCCGATGTCAATGCCGGCCATGACGCCGGACCATGTGGCGCTTCCGGCTACCGGGTTCGATCCCGTTGCATCGCCCAGCGAATAGACGTGTGTGAATGTCGATTCAGTTCGATCGAGAGGATTGCCGCCGTCGATGGTGCTGGACGTTACGAGAAAGAAGCTGTGATCGAGCCAGCCTCCATAGCCGAGGCCACTGAAGGTCGTGTCGCCCACGACGGACGAGCGCTCGCCCCGTGCCATGGAAACTCCGCGGCGGCTTGTCAGCATTCGGTACTCCAGTTCATCCGCATCGTTCAGATCGGAGAGAGACAGGCCGACGGGGGCGTTTTGGGTTCTGGCGCTCCAGAAGAACGGAACTTGTGCGCTGGTGTCCGTGACCATATCGGCGGCGTCGATCAAGCCCTGAAGTGTGGACTGGATGCTGCTGGCATCGTCGGGTTCATGCATCCGTTCATCCGCGACCGGCTCGTCCGTCGGCTCTGGCTCGGGGGTTCCGTCGTCCTCGTCCGGTTCAACGGGCAAGGGTGCCTCTTCCGCCCCAAACGCTGCGGTAAGCTCCGAGCGTTGGAGTGTGCCGGCGGCGACTTCTGCCTTGGCTCCATAGAATGCTCCGACCACGTCCGGGATGCCGTCCCGGTCGTTGGAGTCGAAGTAGTAACCGTTCACGTATAGGTCGTAACTCCACCCGCGTTGGTTCCACATGGTCCCGTCCCAGCGCCTGATCGTGTGGAATTTCGCCCACCCATCGTAGTTGTCGAAGTTCACGCCCAGCTCCGCAACCCCATGCACGTTTCGCGCGAATGCGGCGGTCTTGCCGACCAGTGTTCCTGTCCACGACGCTCTACCGCGCAGCGCCTCGACGTGCGGGAGCGGCATGTATCCGGCATCAACCCACGGAATGAGCACCGCACCGAAGTCAAGGTCATGGACGCCGAACTGCACACCGTCCGCGGTGCCTATCACGGTCTTGATGCCCCCTGACCAGTACTCCCACCCGTTCATGTCGTAGAGCACCGCCATGTCCACCAGCGGCACGTTGTCGAAGACGACCGTCGAGTGATGCTGGTACGACAACACGGAGGTATGGGTATGGTGGGGGTGACCCATGAGGCCGAGCGCATGCATGATTTCGTGAACCATTGTCTGGACCGCGTACTCGGGGTTGGCCATTACGTCTTCGTGCACGAACGCAAACCCCTTTCTGCCGTCTGTCCAGCCGAGACCTGCAGCCCCTTTCCCATCTACATATCGCCAGATCTCTGCGTGAATCTCGCCTGATCCGACGCGCCGCGTGTGGCTGTATGTGACTTCCGTGCCGAGGGCCGTCCCGGTGAACGTCTCGTTCGTGTACTTCACTGCCAGCCGCTTGCTTGCAGGCAGTGACCGGTTCACGATTGCGACCGCTCGTCGGATGACGTCCTCTTCGTCATACGTGCCCTTCCCCTTATCCGGATTCGGAATGGCCACATAGTTCGGTGCCTGGCTCCAACGCACGAACCACCCACGGCCATATACAGAGCATCCCGATTGGTTCTGCTCTATGCAGTCGAGGACCATGGCTTCCTTGTAGTCCCGGCGCCCAAGGTAAGAAATGTCTCTGCGCATCGTGCTGGGGTATGCGTACTCCTGCGCCTGCGGCGCAATGCCGACCGCTGGCACATGGTCCGCCACTGGACCCCCACCGCCGCAGGCGGCAAGAAACAGCAGCCCCGAGGCGGATGCCAACGATGCCAAGCTCATTCTTACTGTCATATGACTGTCTCCCGGCGCGCGGGCCCGACAGGGGTACCGCGCTGTTGCAACGTCATCCAGGATAAGGGTGAAGTCCCGTCTGTTCGCCAGACCGGGAAGCTAACCCGCGCCGATTCAAACGGCTGTTCTATTCAACGGGCGGACCGACTCAGCGGGCCTGGATAACAATGGGGATCATATAGTTGAGTAACACTTCAGCCGTTGGGGACCGCTTCCAGCTCGCTAAGGTCCCACCACCGGTGTCGACGCTCGCCGTCCTCGCACCACTCGCACAAGACCTGCACGGGGGGCTGGTCGATGGCGCAAATCGTCATGCAGGGTCCACCGGCCTTGAGCCGCACGCATAAGCCCTCGTTCGGCATTGAGTCCATTCCTCAGTCCGCCGGCTCGATCACGCCGACCTGAACGTCGCTGACGGCCGCCTTGAGCAGCTGCTCGGGCGTCGTGTCGATCCTCACGTCTTCTTCCAGCTCGGTCTTGGATGGCTGATAGGACGAGGGCCGCAGCTTCACGACTGGCCGGTCCTTACGTGCCTTGGGCATGTGACGATCTCCTTTGCCTATAGCCACTTGCAGCCGGTTATCTCTGAGCAATGACAGATTTGAGTGCCATCCGGGCTACGCGCGCCATCGCTGTACTCTCTGCCATCATGGTAGCAGACTTCACATTGGGCGTTTGAGGCGTCAATTGGCAGGGCTGCTCCAACGACAGATGCGGTGATGGCCGCGGCCATCACCAAGGCCCTTGTGTATCTCATCGTCACTGCCTTCTTTGCCTGACGGTAACTCACAACAATAACAACAACCACGCTTTTGTGCTGCTCTCCACCCCGCGAACATGCAGGTGCCCGCTCTGTCGGGCCTCCCGCTGAATAGAACAGACCTCGAAGCGGTCCGGCTGATCCGCGGACCCGGCGAACAGGCGGGGACTCACTTCACCTGTGTGTTCGCACGGCCCGGCACCCTCGCCGGGACGGACACCTTGACCGACGAGAGGAGATCATGCGTGTTCCAGCAATCATTGCAGCCACCATCGTTGTTTTGCTCACCGCGTCGGCTCCGGCCAGTAACAGTGCGTGCGATCATGCCACCACGGACCGCCAGACCAGCGGACTCAAGTCCCCCCAGTCGCGCCTATCTTGACGGCGAGATAGGCCTGGCTGGCGGCTGCGCCCTGGACGAAGACATCGACACGTTCGTGTATGCGTTCGGCTCGCAGAACATCACTATGTTCGGCGCCGGCCTGCGCAACCTGGCGACCAACCTCGAGAGCGACGATCTATACGCTCTCGGCCGCAGCATCGAGCGGTGGGGCGAATGCCTCGATGTCGGACAACCGACATCGGTGAACTTTGAGAGTTCACGGCACTTTCACCGTCAACGACATCATCCTCGCCGGCGAGGCAGCGCGCCAATTCGAGGACGAGGGCGTCGATCCTTACACCGCCCATGTGGCCGCTCATGCGATCGCGTCAGCGATGGTCGTCTCCATTGCCCTGGGCCTTGCCGAGAACATGGAACGGCTGACCCGTAACCGCAGGATCATACTGCTGAAGAGCACGGCCCTTTACATGCTCCAGGGCGGCACGGTCGAGGGCCTGACCGAAACCATGCGGGGTGTCGTCCGCGAAGTGATGGCGCATGTGATCGACGCCGACAATCCGGACACCGCAACGTCTGGCGGCAGTCCCCCGGGAGACCCGCCCGAGACCATCGTGTACCCGCTCGACGACGAGAACATCATGGTCGTCGAGCCGACCTACGGAAACATCACCATCATCGAGATATCCCCGCCATGACGTAGGGTACCCACCAACAACAGGAGAGAGACAATGAGTAGATTTCTACAGGACATCCGCCTCGCAAGGATGGAGGCGAACCTGCCCAAGAGGTTCCGGGCGCGTGACGTCATGAACGCATGTCACGAATGGTCACCGTCGACCTGCAGCACCTTCATGAGCAAGCACTGCGTCGGAAACCTCGGTGGATACAGGGCCTACTTCCGTCGGCACAGCGAAGCATCTTTACAGTCTTCTGGATGATCCAGAGGACTGAACCCAAGCCTCGGCCGTTTGTCGCGGTAGGGACGCTGGTTGCCCAGCGCCCCCCGCGCAGATCCGGACGTGCGCGTTAACGCATCCGGCTCCTACCTCGGGTGTTTGACGGCAAACCGCGCGTCCGGCCAAGGGTGCCGGATCCGTGGCTTGGGCCAGTAACGATCCACGAGCGCCGTCAACCGTTGCCAGTTGAACCGGCCCCGTTGCGATCGCCGACGCAGCACCTTCATCCATGTCCTTTGCAGAGCACGGACGAACTGCTCCAGGTGGGGAGAGCTGGTCGGAACGGCGTAGTAGTTCAACCATCCGTTGACGACCCGTCCCAGCCATCTGGCGACCTCGTAAAGGTCGTGGTGCATGCGTCTCCGCAGGACCTCCTTGATCCGCTTCAGAGTACGCCTCACCCGCTTTGCAGCGGGCTTGCGTCCGAGCCCGAACCGTCCGCCTCTGGTCTTTCGGCTGTAGTGCGTGAAGCCCAGAAAGTCGAACGTCTCCGGGCGACCCAGCCCCCTCGCTCGGCGGTTCGCATCCGCGTGCCTGCCAAACTCGATAAGCCGGGTCTTCGCCGGATGCAGGGCCAGATCGAACTGGCCGAGCCGCTCCGAGAGCGCCTTCAGGAAGCGTACCGCGTCCCGCTTGTGCTCGAACCCGACGACCACATCATCGGCATAACGCACGATGATGGCTTCGCCATCGGCCCTTTCAGGCCGCCACTTGCGGTGGAACCAGAGGTCGAGAACATAGTGCAGGTAGACGTTCGCCAGCGTGGGATATGGGAACCTTAAGATTCTGGGAACCTGACCCCCTGCGGGTACTGATATTCAAGGACCTGGGCACGGATCAGGTTCCCATAAGAATGTGTTTATCTCCTGCCAGTTTGAACCCTGGACAGGAGAATCAGCATGTCTTCCATGATCACAAAGGTGGCGGCGCCCGAAGAGTGTGGCGAACCGGACTCGGGCATCGTTGCGACCTACAAGGCGCGTTTGCAGGCCTTGGGATACTCCCCGAGTCTGATGGGCAAGTGCATCCGAACGATCCTGCACCTCATCACATGGTTGTCAGCGAACGAAGGAGGGATCGAGACGCTCGACATTCGCGTCCTGCACCGGTTCCTGGACCACGACTGTGTCTGTCCCGGTCCGCACGGTTACCGCAAGAACCTCGGGCGCGCCGGATGGCATCTGCACCGGTTCCTGGGCTTCCTTCAGGAGACGGGACGCGTACGGATGCCTGCGGAGATCGAGAGCGGCGCCCACGTGGTGGAGGCGTTCCTTCAGACGCTCATAGCACAGGGATACGTGCCCGAGTCGATCGCCGCATACCGGACACGCTGTCGGCACTTCATCGTCTGGCTCTATCTCCGCGATGTCGCACTCGCCGAGGTCGATGACGAGGTCTTCGCCCGGTTCCTTGCGCACGACTGCGCTTGTGCGCATCCACACTTCTTCATCAGAAACGGCAGATTCGCGGGCCGTCACAACAGCCGATCAAAGATCGGTCTGTTCATCAAGTATCTGATTGACACGGGCATCGCCCCTCCGCGGCGGGCACCAGTGTGCGAAGAGCCAGGACAACACCTGGCGCGCTTCCTGATCTGGCTGCGCCGCTATCGCGGTATCGGGGAGCGGACCATACAGAGCTACCACAAGGCCATGCGGGTGCTTCTTCCCCATCTTGGCGATGATCCCGATCGCTACAGCGCGACGCTGATCAGGAATGCGGTGCGGCACCGCCTTGAGACGGAATCGCGTGATCTTGTCCGACGCGAGACGTCAGCGCTTCGGTCGTATCTGCGCTTCCTCCTTCTGGAGGGCCTTTGCCGGCCCGGGCTTGTCGCTGTAGTGCCGACGGTTCCCCACCAGAGGTTCTCGACATTGCCCCGCCACCTGCCGCGGGACGATATCGAATGCATCATCGCATCCTGCGACCGGGCGACTCCTGCGGGACTGCGGGACCACGCCATCCTGCTGTTCCTCGCCCGGCTCGCCCTGCGTGCCGGCGATGTCGCCAACCTTCGGCTGAGCGATATCGACTGGGACAATGCGCGCATCCGGGTCAGCGGCAAATCGCGGCGTGCCGCCGTCTTGCCGCTGCCGCAGGATGTCGGCGACGCGGTCAAGGACTACATCCTCCATGCCCGGCCTGTGGCGGATGCCGGCAATGTCTTCCTGCGCATGATGCCGCCGCTCCACCAACCCCTGGCCAGCGGTGGTGTGTCGGCGGTCGCGAAAGCTGCGATCAAGCGGTCCGGCGTCAAGGCAGAGGGACTGCCGGCGGGGCATGTCTTCCGGCATTCAGCGGCAACGAACCTGCTGCGCGACGGGACGCCGCTTGAAGTCATCAGCACCCTGCTGCGCCATCAATCCACGCAGACAACGGCAATCTATGCACGGGTCGATGTCCGCATGCTCCGGGAAGTCGCCCAGCCCTGGCCGATGGCCGGAGAAGAACCATGACCCTGGCGGAGCATGTAGAGCACTACGTGGCATTCCGCAGGGCCCTGGGTCATGTGTATGTGCAACAGGCTCGGTACCTGCAGGACTACGCGATCTATGCCGAGGCCTGTGGCGACAGCTTCGTGCGCAGCAGCACGGTCCTCGAATGGGCATCGACAGCGTCATCTCCCCGGCAGGCGCAAGCCAGACTGCGTTATGTGTGCGATCTTGCCAGCGTCCTGCACGCCGACGACGCTCGTCACGAGGTGCCGGACCGCGACGTCCTGGGCAAGACAAGGTCACGGCGGCCATCTCCCCATCTGCTGTCTCTGACCGAGATCCGGCGGATCATGGATGCGGCGCTGGAGTTGCCGCCAACCGGTTCGATCACACCCCTGACGTTCCATTACCTCCTGGGACTGATGGCCGCGACCGGATTGCGGAGTTCGGAAGCGGTCGGCCTGCTTGTGACGGACCTGACAGCAGATGGTCTGCTGATCAGAAAGGCGAAGCTCGGCAAGCGTCGCCTCGTCCCGCTGGAGGACAGCGTCCACCGGGCCATGGATGCGTATCTCCGGGAGAGGATGCGCCGCGGCGGGCCCGACGACCACCTGTTCGTGCTGTCGACGGGCCGGCCCATGCACCCGGTCTATCTCACGACCGTCTTCATCAAGCTGGCACGGCGGCTCGGGCTCCGAGCCGGACCAGGCGAGCCGGGCCCGCGCCTTCATGATCTTCGACACTCCTTCGCGGTTCGCGCGCTCGAGAACATGCTCGCGACCGAGCGGCGGGATGTGGGCCGCCACATGCTGGCGCTGTCGACCTATCTCGGCCATGCCACCACCGCCAACACGTACTGGTACCTCGAAGCGACGCCGGTGTTGTTGCGACAGATGTCGCAGGCCACCGAGAGGCTGCATGAGGAAGGCAAGAATGATGGCTGAACTCGCTCCTCCCCTGGCGATGTTCCTGCGGGACCATCTTCCACGCGACAAAGGCACGAGCCGGCATACCGTTGAAAGCTATGCTCTTTGCTTCAAGCTGCTGGTCGTCTTCGCGGCGGACAAACACGGTATCCGGCCCAGCACGCTCGAGATCGGTCATCTCGACATAGCGACCCTTCTCGAGTTCCTCGAACATCTCGAACGGGATCGCGGAAACGGGGCGCGTACACGAAATGTCCGCCTCGCCGCCATCAAGACCTTCTTCCGCTTCCTCGAGTTCCGGTACCCGGCATATCTCGACCTCGCCGCGCAGGTGCGTCAGATCCCGGCAAAGAAGGGTGACGTGCCCCTCATCGGCTCTCTCGACCGGGCCGAAACGCGGGCCCTGCTCGACGCGCCGGATCCAGACACGGTGGCCGGAATACGGGACCGCGCGATGCTGTGCCTCACCTACAACGCCGGCTTGCGGGTCTCGGAACTGGTCGGGCTTGCGCTCGACGATCTGAAGATGCCGGCCCTCGACGAGGTGCACGTCATCGGCAAGGGCCGGCGCGAACGCATCCTGCCCCTGTGGAAGGAAACCCGCAGGCTCCTGCGGGACTGGCTGGCCCTCCGGCCGGAAAGTGCCGACCGGCATCTCTTCCTCAATGCCATGGGCACCGGCATGACCCGGCGCGGCTTCGCCAAACGGCTTTCCCTGCATGCGCAAACCGCGGCGCACAGCGTGCCGTCGATCGCCGGCAAGACCGTATCTCCCCACCTGTTGCGCCACGCTTGCGCGCTTCACACTCTCGAGGCGACCGGTGACGTCAGGAAGGTCTCACTCTGGCTCGGGCACTCAAGCGTTCAGACCACCGAGATGTATCTGCAGGCGGATCCGACCGACAAACTCGATACGCTCCACAGGTGGCGCCCTCCCAGCCTCAAAAAAGGCAAGTTCAAGGGGGTGCATGACGAGTTGCTCGCGATGCTCGCAGGGACCTGAACACTCCATTCTTATGGGAACCTGATCCGTGCCCAGGTCCTTGAATATCAGTACCCGCAGGGGGTCAGGTTCCCAGAATCTTAACCCATCTTTAACGAGCGCCGACGAGATTTCGCCTTTTTTCGGGCCATTCGTGCGTCTGTCGTGATGCAACTATCTGATTTGATGGGATAGACGTTTCGATGGGGCGTGAAGTAGTGCCATAATGTTTGTTTTGTGACTTCCATGCCCTCGAAAGGCCTGGTAGTCTCCCGCCATGTTCATCCGGCGCACCAGGACCAGAACCACCGAGGCCGGCAAGGCTTACTTCTCCTACCGCCTGGTGCACTCCCGGCGTGACGGCAGCAAGGTCCGCCAGAAGACCCTGCTCAACCTGGGAAGCGACTTTGCCGTGGACCGGAAGCACTGGCCTGAGTTGTGCGACCGGATCTCACAGCTTCTGTCGCGCCAGGCCACGATGCTGCCGCTGGCATGTCCCGAGGTGGTGGAACGCGAGGCGCAGCGCATCGCGGCGCAGCTTGTCGGCCGCTCTGCGGATGGTGCGGGGCCCCCGGGCGGCGAGATGCACAGCGTGGATGTGGACTCCCTGGAGATGGTGCGGCCGCGCTCGGCGGGTGTCGAACATGCCGGGCTGTGGGCCATGGAGCAGCTCGGACTTGGCGAGTTCCTGCAACGGCTGGGCTTCAACGGTCCGCTGCGCGCCGCGGCCATGGCTTCGATCATCGGCCGCATGGCGGCGCCGGGATCGGAGCGCGCCACCTGGCGCTGGCTGTGCGAGCGCAGCGCCCTTGGCGAGTTGCTGGACACGGACTTCGAGACCATGAGCATGATGCGGCTCTACCGTGCCTCGGATGCCCTGATGTCCCATCGCCGGGCGATCGAGGACCACCTGTTCGAGACGGTGAGCGACCTGTTCGGTCTTCAGCGCACGGTCACCCTGATCGACCTGACCAACACGTTCCTCGAGGGCGCGGCGGCGCAGCAACCCAAGGCGCGGCGCGGTCACTCGAAGGAGAAGCGCAGCGACTGCCCTCTCCTGACCCTGGGGCTGGTGCTCGACGGCAGCGGCTTCGTGCGCCGATGCGAGGTCTTTGCCGGCAATGTCGACGAGGACACCACGCTGGAAGGGATGCTGTCGCCCCTCGAGGCGCCACAGCAGGCCCTGGTGGTCATGGATGCCGGCGTCGCCACCGCCGACAACGTCGCCTGGCTGCGCCGCGGGGGCTACCG
>MKWU01004746.1_pt1 | contig 15641 bp, 17 predicted proteins | sample 809101 | NCBI WGS metagenome assembly MKWU01 (sample SAMN05860141, study PRJNA318959) | sponge metagenome | host: Aplysina aerophoba | place: Slovenia: Piran, Adriatic Sea, Gulf of Piran | collected 2013-05-07 | reverse complement strand
CCCGCTGCCGTGCTGAGGCACCGCCAACGTCGAGCCCCGCCACCACCACCTCGCCCGAAGAAGGCTCCACGATTCCAGCCAAGACATGAAGCAGAGTCGTCTTGCCCGAACCGCTCGGCCCCATCACTGCCACATGGCACCCCTCGCCCACATCAAGATCCAAGTCACGAAGCACGAAACGCCCACCAAAAACACGACACAAACCCCGACAAGTGATCGCGGGCTTCCGACCCGTGGAGCGGAGCGGCGTGTTACATGTCACGGTGCCCCCACCTCCTGCCAATTGCCGCAGGCATCGGGCCAAAACGAACGGTACTCGCATGTCTTGTGGCGATGGATATCCCAACCCATGTTCGCAGTTGCACAGATGCCGTTGTTGCCATCTACATCTTTCGCAGCATCGAACCCGGATCCCCATTGGTCTTTATCGGCCTTCGACTTTACCTTGGTGCTGTCACTTTCCATGTCACACGTCTGAATACCTACCGAGGAGTAGTCCCAAGAATAGTCAGCACCATTCCAACTGTAGACAGCAACGGCGATCCCCGAGATCGACAACACTACAGACGAGACAAGAAGTACGAAAAGACTCCGTGCAATATATTTCATCATTACCTCCATTGTGAACTCTCCTCACTTGAGCGGATGGAGCACATGCGTCAGATGACTGTTGAAATCGTCGGTCGCGTGACTCCACTTGGTACTTGTCGATTGAGGCGTTCGCGTTGCATCGAATCTGGAAAATCTTTGGAGAGCCCTCTTGCTGGGGGCCAAGACGCGCATCCCCCACGTTTACGCGCAGGCTCGACTTGGCGGCTCCAGCTACAGCGGGGGATCGAGCGGTAATCGCCATCGAGATGGGTGCCTGTAACCAAGTTGTCCAAGTCTTGAACGCCGCTAGTTCCAGGAGACGTTGAGGGGCAGGTGTTCATGGCGGCGCACGAACATGCTGCTCTCCCATCGGGGCGGGTCGTCGCCGGCGAGGGAGAAAGAGTTGGTCTCGGCCAGCAGCGCATTGATGGTGCAGTGGGTCTCCATGCGGGCGAGAGAAGCACCCACGCAGTGGTGGATCCCCCGCCCGAAGGCCAGGTGGCTGCGGGGGATGCGGCGGTTCAGCACAACCTCGTCGGGCCGGTCGTGTTCGGCGGGGTCTCGGTTGGCCGAAGCCCAGAGCAGCATTGCCGTGGTGCCCGCCTTGAGGGACACACCGCCGAGTTCGCAATCACGTTTCACTTGGCGATAGTGGCCCCGGAACGGCGACTCCAGCCGCAGGGCCTCCTCGATGAACGGCTCGATGAGGTTGTCGTCAGCGCGGACCTGCTCCTGAAGCTCTGGATCGTCGGCCAGCATCCGGGTGGCGTTGCCGATCAGCGAGGCGGTCGACTCGCCGCCGGCCCCGAGCAGGACCACGAGGGTTCCGATGGCGTCGGTGACCTTGAGGTCGCCGCCGGCAACCGCCTTGGCGCACACGCCCACGAGGTCGCTGCCCGCAGACTTGGTGGCCTCGGCCAGTTTCTCGACGAGATACGGCGCGGCATCCCCGATCTCGAGGGCCAGGGTGGCCATTTCCTCGAGGTCGCGGATTCCGCCCAGCATCAGACCGCCCTGCAGCGCCCAGCGCATCACCTCGGGCCAGTCGTCATCGGGCAGCCCGATCAGGTGTCCGATCACTCGTGCGGGAATCGGATGGGCAACCGTGTTGGCCCACTCGACCCGCCTCCCCTGGGCTCGGGCGTCGTGTACATGGTCTACGACGACCGATTCGATGTAGGGGCGCATTTCCTCCATGCGACGCGCCACCAGTTCGGGGAACACCACGTTGCGGTGCTTGGTGTGCTCAGGTGGGTCGGCGGTGGCCAGCGTGGTGGTGCCCTCGCCGAGATCGTCTGTGCGGAACAGGGCCGGCGAACCGTCATCGCCGGTTATCACCAGTACGTTGAGGTGGTTGGAGAAGTCGTCGATCCGTCTGAGGGCATCCAAGATGTGCTCGTGCGACGCCACGAAGGCCAAGTCGAGCCCGGGCACAAGCCACACCGGGTGCTCCCGGCGAAGCCGTTCGAAGAACGGATAGGGGTTGGCCAGCACGCCCCGGTCGATGATCGTGCGCGCCTCCAGAGTCCCGCTGAACGGTTCATTGTGGGCCATGTGAAATATTGGCACAAAACCCGCCGCCTGCAACGGTGTCGTGCGCGGGTCTGATTCGTGATTGTTGGGTGGGGCGGGAGCCGATTAGAGTGGGGAGCCTATGGAATATCGCAATCTTCTCTACAAGCGTGGTGCCGCGTACGTAACGATCACTCTCAACCGGCCTGAGCGGCGCAACTGCCTTTCGTCGGAGATGTTGACCGAACTGGAGGACGCCTTTCGCACCACGGGCGGCGACGGTGAAGTGGCCGGCATCGTGCTGGCGGCCAACGGGCCGGTCTTCTCCTCGGGTCACGACCTCGGCGAGATGGCGAAGATGAACGAGGACGAGCTCAAGGGGTTGTTCACGCTGTGCACGTCGGCCATGACCGCGATGGCCGAGATTCCCCAGGTGGTCGTCGCCCGGGTGCAGGCCTTGGCCACCGCCGCCGGGGCGCAACTGGCGGCCAGTGCCGATCTGATCGTGGCGAGCGAATCCGCCGCCTTCGCGACGCCGGGCGGCAAGGGCGGATTGTTCTGTCACACGCCGATGGTTGCGGTGGCCCGTCCCCTCGGCCGGAAGCGGGCGGTGGAACTAGCGCTCACCGGCGACACCATTGATGCTGCCACCGCACTCGACTGGGGTCTCGTCAACCGTGTGGTTCCCGCCGAGCAACTCGAATCGGCCACGTTGGAGCTGCTGGGCCGGGCGACCCGCGGCAGCCGCTACGCCAAAGGCGTCGGCAAGCAGACGCTCTACGCCCAGATGGACATGCCTGTCGACGATGCCTACAAGCTGGCCGTGGAGGTGATGGCCTACAACGCAGCGCGTGGTGACGGCGCCGAGTGGCCCAAGGCCTTCATCGAGAAACGCCACGCAGTCTGGACCCACTCCGCCTAGCCGGCTCAGGGCCGACTCAGGCCGGATGGTCACCGACACACTGGGCCAGTTCGTCCGTGGTGATCCTCTCAAGCAGTTGGTCAATGCGCGGTTCGGGTGCGGTGACAGCACTGTTGGTCTGACCTGCTGATCATGGTAGGTTCGGCACAGGAGGGCTCGTCTTGGCTGAATCGACTCACCAACTCCACCCGACGGAACCTCGCTGGACACACGTCGCGCTGCGGGTCGCCGACATTGACGCCACGATCGATTGGTACGCCGAGTTCACACCGTTGGAACTGATCGATCGCCGCGAAGACACCGATGGGTACGGCGCCTGGTTGGGGATGCCCGGTGAAACCAACAACCCTTTCATCCTGGTGCTCGCCGAGTTTTTTGAAGGCAGGGACCCCTTCGCTGGCGAACCGCTGGCAACCCTTGCCCCGTTCGCCCATCTCGGCATGGAACTGCCCGCGCGAGACGACATCGATGACATCGCAGCCAGAGGCGAGTCCGCCGGCTGTTTGGCGATGCCGCCGACGACAATGCCTCCACCGATCGGCTACATCACGATGCTGCGCGACCCCGACGGCAACATGGTCGAGTTCTCGTGGAACCAGGGCGTGTACGCCACACTCCAAGAACGGTGGGGCAAGTAGCGGCGCGCACCCCACAGACTCCACAACCGGAACCCAGCTCAATACGTCTGTGCAGCACTTCTTTGCAACCGCCGATAGAGCTTGCCCAACAACGGAGTTCGCGGTGGCCGCGGGTTGATGCGTCTCGTTGCGCCGGATGTGGCGATGCCCGGCAACGGAGTTTGCGGTGGCCGCGGGTTGAGGACTGACTGGCACTCGGCACCGGAGTGGTCCGGTTGCGTTCAGACGCTCGGCCTGCTCAGCTCCGAATAGCTTGCCGATAGGGTGGCGGCGTGGTCGAGACGCACGATTCTCTTGACATGAGCGGCCGGACGGTGATCGTCACGGGGGGCACCAAGGGTCTCGGGCGGGTGATCGCCCGACGCTTCCTGGAGCAGGGCGCGAACGTGGTGATCTGCGCCCGCAGCGAACCGCAGGTCCCGGTCGAGTTCGAGGGCCGACGAGCGGTCTTCGTCGCCGCCGACATTCGCGATCCCGACCAGGTCACAGCAGTGGTGTCGGCTGCGGTCGAGGCGACCGGCCGGATCGATGTGCTCGTCAACAATGCCGGCGGGGCGCCCCCTGCCGCGAGCGCCACGGTGTCGCCGCGGTTCAACGACAAGATCACCGCGCTCAACCTCTTGGCACCGATGACTTTCGCCCAGGCTGTGCATGATCAGATGCAGTCGCAACCCGACGGCGGGGTGATCATCAACATCGCCTCGGTCAGCGGGACCCGGGCCAACCCCCAGGGCGCGGCCTACGGGGCGGCCAAGGCGGGGCTGATCAATCTGACGGAGACTCTGGCACACGAATGGGGGCCGAAGATCCGGGTGATTGCCCTGGTGGTGGGGATGATCGTGACCGAGCAGGCCCACCTGTTCTACGGGGACGAGGAGGGGATCGCGGCGGTCGGCCGAACGCTGGCCCTCAAGCGCATGGGCACTCCCGACGAAGTTGCCGACGTTGTGCTGTTTGCAGCCTCGCCTCTGGCCCGCTGGATGACGGGGTGCGCGATCCCGGTGCATGGTGGTGGTGAGAGCCCCGGCTACATCGCCGCCTCGACCGTTGGGCAGGCGGCCCGGCCGAAGTCATGACCGAGGCCACGGACCGTTCAGAAGGTCTTGAGCGGCACTCGTTGTTGACTGACCGCACGACCGTTGCGGCCCTGCTGGTGATGGTGTCCGCGGCGATCTTCGTCTTCATCGCCTTCACGAACCGTCACGACCACAGCACCCACGACCACCCCAGTGCCACCGTGGTCGCCGACCTGAGCGCTTCAGATCCAGAACACGATCACAGCACCCATGACCACTCACAAGACATCGGTTCGACCTTCGTGAGCACCGAGCGCATCAGCCCGCCCACTGCCTGTCGCACGATAATCGGCTGCGACGACGCGGGGCCGAAACCGCAGAGTCCCGGCGACCGGGGCGGCTGGGCGCAGTTCCTGACCCTCGGCGCGGTGGTCGTCGGGCTCGCCTTCATCGCCACAAAGATCATCCGCGCCACCCGCGGCGCCCGGTCATGAGCACCAGGCGACCTCCAACCTGTGGAGAAAAATCCAGGAAACCTCTCCACCCGATGGAGTAAATTCCAGGAAACCTCTCCACCCGATGGACAAAAACCCGGGGAAACGTCCAGATGCCGGGTAAGGTGACATCACTATGCGGTACGGAGAGGTACAGCAGCGGTTGAGCGGGTCCAACCGCTGGTGGAGCGACCCTGACGGCTGGGCGAACAGCGATCCCGACCTGCGCGGAGCCGCTAGCGCTCCCTTCCAATACACCGCACGAGTGCTAGCGGACCTTACTTCCGGCGGTCTCTACACGTTGCGGGGACCGCGCCGGGTCGGCAAGTCTGTCGAGGCGAAGAAGGCCATTGCGTCGCTGCTCCTCGACGGGGTCAACCCTCGACTCGTCGTCTACATGTCGGTCGATGGCTGGCAGGCAGACGACTTGGGGCGGCTCGCGGACGCCGCCACCGCGCTCCAGGGACCGGGACACCGATACTGGTTCATCGACGAGATCACTTCGGTCTCAAACGGATGGCCTCACCGCATCAAATGGCTCCGCGACAATGACCGCCGATTCGGCGCCGATACTGTGGTACTCACCGGGTCGTCTGCGGCCGACCTCGCCAGCGCCATCGGAACACTGCTCGGGCGGAGAGGCGACGCGGCGAGTCCCGATCGGGTACTCCTGCCAATGGGGTTCAGGACGTTCGCGAATCTGCGAGCCGACAGCCGCGACGAGACGCAGCCTCCTGAAGGCATCGGCCCCCTGCAAGTAGCCGACTTGTGTACCGACCGGTTGCGCGAAGCCGTTCACGAGATCGCACCGTGGCTGCATCACTTGGTGATGGCCTGGGAGGCGTACTTGTTGACCGGTGGGTTCCCCCAAGCCGTGGCGGATCACATCAACGCCAACGCCACAGATTCGCCGCTGTCCCGCAGCCTGCTGGACCTCGTCCACCGCGACGCCCTGCATCAGACTGACTGGTCCCGTGTCCAGACCAGCGCGTTCTTGCAGCGGCTCACGGGAGGACTGGGATCGCCGGTGAACAACTCAGCAATCGCCAACGACCTCCGCACCTCGGCCAACACCGTGCAACGGCGGATCACCGCTCTGCAGGAGGCTTTCGTTCTGTGGCCGTGCCACCGATCCCACAATCTGGAGCCGCAACTGCGTGCACAAGAGAAGCTGTACTTCACCGATCCGATCTTCACCAGCCTTCAGCCCGACAGTTCCGCCGACTCTTCTCTGCTGTCTGAGCAACAACTCGGGATTGCGCTGTTGCGGGCACTGGAACGCGAAGAGCCCGGCACTTACCTCGAGTTCGACCGGGTGATGCACCACCGCAACAAGTCGGGGACCGAGATTGACTTCGTGAGCGCTGCCCTCGGCAACTGCGCTATCGAGTCAAAATACGTCGATGCCCGCTGGAAACGAGCCACCCGGACCCTCACAGACTCCCCATGGAGGGGCATCGTCGCGACTCGCTCGGTTCTCGACATGGAGGATCCCGACCTCGTGGCCATCCCCGCCGCCCTTCTGGGTTGGCTCATCGACAACTGAACGAATCCGCGACCACCTCGCGGTGCCTCGAACACTACGACTACAGATGCGAGGTGTGTGGGTTGAGGTTCGAAGAGCGCTACGGCGAATTCGCTCGCGAATACATGCACGTCCACCACAAGACACCGCTGTCGCAGATCGACGATCACCAGAATCACCGGATCATCCCGGAGGCTGACCTCATCGCGGTGTGCCCGAACTGCCACGCAATGCTACATCACCACCCAGACAAGCCCTGCGACATCAAGACACTTCAGCAGTTGATGAAAGACGCTCCCGATAAATCTGACATAAATGATCGGAATTAGGTGCTTTGGGTGACCCAGTCGGTTACGGTGTTCTGAAATCCCGACTGTTTGGGTCAGAATTATCTGGATTGTGCAACCATGACTCCATACCCGGTCAACCTGGAACTCAGCGGCCAACCCGTCCTCGTCGTCGGAGGCGGACCGGTCGCGGCCCGCAAGGCAGCAGGCCTGCGAAGCGCTGATGCTCGCGTGACTGTCGTCTCCCCGACCGCAGTCCGCGAGATCAGCGCTGACCCCGACGTGGTCTGGTTGGCACGCCCTTACCAACGGGGAGAGGTGTCGGCCTACCGCCTCGCCGTCACAGCCACCGACGACCCTGAAGTCAACGCTGCGGTGCGGGCCGACGGCGACAGGGCCAACGTGTTCGTCAACTCCGCCGACGACCCCGCCAACTGCTCGTTCACCCTGCCCGCCGTCGCCCGCCGAGGCGACCTGCAGATCACCGTGTCGACCGGCGGCCGCAGCCCCGGCCTCGCCCGTTGGCTGCGCCGAAGACTCGAGGGTCAACTCGACGAGGGCTACGAAGGGCTCCTGGCGCTGTTGAGCGAGGCCCGTGCCGAGGCACGAGCCAGATTCGGCACATCGGAGATCCCCGGATGGGACGCCGCGCTCGACGACGGACTGCTCGAACTGGTGCAGCAGAACCGAACGACCGAAGCCCGAGAGCGTCTTCGCGACCACCTCGGCCTGACCCCCCAAGGTGCGCGCACATGACCGTTTACCTCGTCGGTGCAGGACCGGGAGACCCCGACCTGCTCACCGTCAAGGCCGCCAGACTGCTTCAGCGCGCTGATGTGGTCGTCTACGACCGGCTGATCGAACCGGCACTACTCAACCTCGCCCCGCCCTGGGCCGAGATGATCGACGTCGGCAAACGCCCCGGAGCACCCGCTGACTCCCAGACCCGGATCAACGATGTGTTGGTCGACCGGGGCCGCCGGTTTGACTGCGTCGTCCGGCTGAAAGGGGGCGACCCCTTCGTGTTCGGACGCGGCGGGGAGGAGGCGCTCGAACTGCGGGCCGCAGGCATCGACGTCGAAGCGGTGCCGGGGATCACTTCTGCAATAGCGGCGCCCGCCGCGGCCGGGATACCGGTCACCATGCGAGGCATCAGCAGCGGCTTCACCGTCGTCACCGGCCACCAGGACCCCAACACCGACCAGTGGCTCGACTGGGACGCCCTCGCCCGCGCTGGCACGACCCTGGTGATCCTGATGGGCGCGTCACGCACCGCGGTGATCTCGCAGCGGCTCATCGCTGCCGGAATGGCTTCCGACACGCCCGTCGCCGTCGTCTACTCGGCTACGACCGACCACGAGAGCGTCACAAGAACCACCCTCGCCGAACTTCCCGACATCGAAGTAACCAACCCGTCCACGCTGGTGATCGGCCCAGTTGCCGCCCAATCCGTGCTCCCGCCCGAGCTGGCGCCCCTCGACCGTCACGAACCAAACCAGAAAGAGATCCTGCGATGACCCTCCTCGAAACGACCAGACTCGAACCGCGGCCAGTCGATCCCGACATCCAAGCCGACATCGACAAGTTCCGCGACGTGCTCGCCAAGCACCAAAGCGGCGAGATCTCAGAGGAAGTGTTCCGCGTCTTCCGGCTGAACAACGGCATCTACGGCCAGAGACAGGGCGGAACCAACCAGATGGTCCGTGTCAAGGTCCCCTACGGGTCGATGGACCCCGAGCAGTTCGAGATGCTGGCGTTCATCGTCGAGCGCTACAGCCGCGGCTGGGCCCATATCACCACCCGACAGAACCTCCAGTTCCACTTCGTGCAGCTCGATCAGATCCCCGACGTGCTCGACCATCTTGCGGCTGTGGGCATGACCACCCGCGAAGCCTGCGGCGACACCGTCCGTAACGTGCAGGGCTGTCATCTCGCCGGTGCCTGCCCGTATGAGAACCTCGACATCACTCCGTGGGCCGAAGCGGCTTATCGCCACTTCGTGCGCAACCCGCTGAGCCAACGACTGCCCCGCAAGTTCAAGATCAACTTCTCGGGCTGCGAGACCGACTGCGGCCAGGCCATGTTCAACGACGCCGGTGTGATAGCCACCACCCGCACCCTCGACGACGGAACAACCGAGGCAGGATTTCGGGTCTTCGTCGCCGGAGGGCTCGGCACCACGCCGTTCCCCGCCCAGGCACTTGAAGAGTTCACCCGCAAGGAGGAACTGCTCCCCACGCTCGAAGCAGTCCTGAGAGTCTTCGATCAGACCGGCAATCGAGACAACAAACTCCGCGCCCGGATGAAATGGGTGGTCGAACAGCTCGGGATCGACGAAGTCCGTCGTCGGGTGCTGGCGATCCGCAAATTCCTACTCGCCTCATCGTCGTATCCGGGCGGTCTGCCCACCGAGGTGCGCGTCGGCGGCGATGCCCCCGCGGGGATCGGCAACGCTGAGAACGTCACGAAAGTCGGGCAGGGAATACCGGTCAGCATCGGCGGCGTGTCGCCTTACGACAAATGGTTCCGTGCCAATGTGGTGCGGGGCATCGCCTCTGGTCAGGTGTCCGCCTACGCCTGGGCGCAACTCGGAGACATCACCGCGCAGCAGTTCCGGGCGATCGCCGCGATCGGCCGTGACTTCGATGCCGACATTCGCCTGACCAACCGTCAGAACCTCATCATCCGAGGACTCGACGAGTCGCAACTGCCCGAGTTGTACCAACGGCTCGATGCCGTTGACATGGCCCGAGCGGGCGCGGAGTTGGTCCGCGACGTGGTGGCCTGCCCCGGTGCCGACACCTGCAACCTCGCCGTCACCCAGAGTCGGGGGCTCGCCAAAGCAATCGGCGATGCCCTCGAGAGCGAGGGACTCGCCGAGGTGGCCGGCCTGCGAATCAACATCAGCGGATGCCCCAACTCCTGTGGGCAGCATCACGCGGCCGACATCGGATTCTTCGGTGCTGAACGGCGGGCCAACGGGCGTTCAGCCCCCGGCTACCAGATGATGCTCGGCGGCTATATCGGGCAGGAACAGGCGCACTTCGGCACCAAGGCCCTGCGTCTCCCCGCCAAGAACGCCGCTGAGGCCGCGGTGCGGGTGGTTCACCGTTTCAACAACGAGCGCACTGTCGGTGAGTCGTTCCGTGCCTGGATCGAACGCTCCGGCGGGGTCTCCAGCATCGCCGCTGGCCTAAAGGACCTCGACCACTTCCCGGCCTATAACGACGACCCGGCGTTCTACACCGACTTCGACGAGGCAGGCCCCTACGAAGCCGTCGTCGGCGATTCGGAGTGCGCCACCTGATTCAAGACACACCAACCGGCCCTGAGTGTGCCGACCGACTCCGAACGCGCCGGCTGATTCGGGGAACACCAGGCGAACCGATCTACGATCACGAGTGCCATGCCGCCCGAGTTCAACACCGATTTCGATCCCCGCTACGGGGAACTGGTTGACGTGTCACCGCTGCTGCGCCGGATCGTCTGCAACAACCCGTCGCACTACACGTTCCACGGTACCGGCACTTACGTGATAGGTCACCGAGACGTTGCCGTAGTCGATCCCGGTCCCCGCGACCCGGCCCATGTTGAGGCACTTATTCGCGCTCTCGGCAATGAGACCGTTCGCGCCATCCTGATCACCCACACTCACGGTGACCACTCGCCCGCCGCTGCCGCGCTGCACGATGCCACCGGCGCGCCGGTGCTCGGTTTCGGCCCGCACCCCGAAGATGCCGTCAGCGAGGAGGACGATGCAGACAACGACTCCGACTCAGACGACGGGACCGAATCCACAACCGACTCCCGACCCGCCACCGACCGCCGACCCACAACCGACCGCCGACCCACAACCGACCGCCGACCCACAACCCACGCCGCCCCCAAAACCGCCGCCGCACCAACACCCAACGACCCCCCCACCCCCCGCCCCCGCACCCCAACCCGCCCGCCGACCCCCACCCGCCCGCCGACCCACACCCGACCGCCGACCCACAACCGACCGCCGACCCGCCGCCGGCGAAGACGCGGAAGAGGGCGCAGACAGCAACCGACACGACGCGCACCGGCCCGACGTCGACTTCGACCCCGAGACCCGACTCGCTCACGGCGACACTGTCGACGGGCCGGGTTGGACCGTGCAGGCACTGCACACCCCCGGGCACATCTCCAACCATCTCTGTTTCGCGCTGGCCGAGGAAGGCGCGCTGTTGACCGGCGACCACGTGATGGGTTGGTCAACAACGATCATCCCGCCCCCCGACGGCGACGTCAGCGACTACCTGCGCTCACTGCAGCTGGTACTGGACCGCAACGACGAGGTCCTCTACCCGACCCACGGCGGACCGGTACCCCAGCCGCGCCGCTACGTATCGGCACTGCTCGACCATCGCCTCCAAAGAGAAGCCCAGATCCTGGAGCAACTCGCCGTCGGCCCATCCTCGGCACGCGAGATCGTCGCCGTGCTCTACGCAGACGTCCGCAAGGAACTGCACCGGCCGGCGGCACGCTCCGTCGTCGCCCACCTCGCCAAGCTGCACAAAGAAGGACTGGCCGCCCCCACGATCGACAGCGCCTCAGCCACCTCGTCTGACACAGTCTGGTCCCTCGCCGAGGGCTAACAACCACACCCCGGCCACAACGCGAAGAGCCACTATCGGCCCACAGAAGTGCGAAACCCCGGCCGTTTGCCGAAGCAGGGACGGTTCCGGGGTCTTCCTCAACGATTGTATGTCTGCTGCCACGGTCTCCTGTCCACACTGGGCGTGGCAACGGCTGCCGCGTACCACGCGGACGTGTCTACGAAGACGCTCACCGATGCGCGTTTCGAGCAGTTATCGCCGCGGCCGTGGCTGCCTTGCGATCGACGGCGATGTCGCTGCCGCCGGAGTCCCCGATACCGAAGATGGCAGAGATGTCGGAGTTTGGGCCCGCCTGAGCGAGGTCTTGCTCTACGAGGCGGCGGATGTACTCGGCCATGCTGATACCCAAATCGACAGCCTTACGTTTGGCGAGTGCATGCTGTTCGGACTCAAGATCGATCTGTGTACGCATGATGCTACATCATAAGAGCACTCAGATGACCTGTCACGGTGCCGCGCCGGCGACGCTTGCGGGGTCTAGGGGGCCAGGGGGCGGCCGAAGGGCAGCTCATCTGACCAGGTCGACAGATAGGACTCGGCTGAGTGGCATGCGGCCAGGAAGGGTCCGTCGGGATCAGCCGCGAACTCGCTGCTTACAACGCCGACGGTCTCGCTCACGGCGGCGAGTATCTCGGCCTCAGAGCGGGCCGGATCGCCCCAGAGGGCAACCGCTGAGCCAGCGAGAGCCACGAAATCGGCGGGGACCGCCACACCAGCGCGTCGCAACACGGCAAGGGCCCGAGCGGTGAGGGGGAGGCGCCCGCAAGCGACGACCGCTGCCGCACCCTGGATCTGGGCGGCGACCTCGTGGTTGACCACACCCATCTTCGAACCGACGAAGAACACGTCGGCCCCGGTGGAGAACACCTCCGCGGGGGCACCGACCTCGCCGAACTCGTTCACCATCTCGGCCCCGTGCGCGGCCCAGGCATCGGCTAGGGTCTGCGCGTCGAAACCGGAACTGGAACTGACAGTGCCGGCACTTGTGGCGACAGCGGTGACAGAGGCGCCCCGCTCGACTGCAGCCGCGGCCAACTCCGGCCCGTTGGCGTTGAAGCCCTCGACCGCGACCGCACGGCCCGAAAGATCGCCCAGGCTGTGGTGGGCACACACCGCCGCGGACAGACCCTCGCACCGGTCCACGAAGGTTGGGCCGTCGCCTGACAGGCGAGTCGTGTCACGCGGGTCGTTGCCGCGCAGCGGTGCGAGATCGGCTTCGCTGACCCCCTTGGCAGCGTCGGGCAGATAGGTGCCGTACTCGACCAACTCGGCCGCCTCAGCCACGAACGCGCTGACCGCTTCGCTGCGCTGCGGGCCTTGTGCGCTGATCCCCGCCGAGGCCCCACCGTGGCGCAGGCTGAGAACCGCATAGGTATAGGTCTGGGATCGTGCCAGATCCTTGGCGCCCCCCTGAAGAATCCTGCGAGCCCAGCGGACCGGACCAGTCGAAGTCTCAGCCCCGACAAGGTCTATGGCCACGAAGGCGTCGGTGGAGGTGAACTTGTGGATACGCACGTTCGCAGCGTAGGCGATCAACCCCAGGCGAGTGAACGCCGGTGAGTGAACGCCGCTGGAGTGACCGCCGGAAGTGAACGCCGGTGAGTGAACGCCGGCAACGGACGGTCAGTCGTCGGCGACCTCGATCGCGAACTCGGGACAGTTGTCGACTGCCAGCATCGCCTTCTCCTCGAGGTCCTTCGGAATCTCCCCGTCGATCCGCAGGACGGCATAGCCCTCATCATCGGTGTCAAACAGCTCCGGGGCGAGCATGTAGCAGCGATTGTGGCCCTGACACGCATCGCTGTCCAAGTTGATTCTCATCCCAGCATCCTATATCAGCCCTCGGCGACAAGTCTCGTCAGGGTCAACTCTGGCTGGTCCGCCTCTAGTCGCGCCAGCCAGTAGGGGCTCTCGAACAGGGCCAGAAGTTCACCGTCTGCCCGGTTCGCCACAGTCACACCGCTCATTCGGCGAAGCTTGAGGGCCGACGGTTCATCGGTGATCCGCGCGGTGGTCCAAGAGCAGGGATTCAACTCGACCGGTGCACCGAACTCGTTGTTGAGGCGATGAGTCGCGACCTCGAACTGCAACGGACCAACCGCGGCGAGGATCGGCGCCTGATCGCCAACTTCGGGTTCCCGCAGGACTTGAACCACCCCCTCCTCGTCGAGTTGGCTGATGCCTCGGCGGAATTGTTTGGTTTTGGAAGTGTCGAGCGTGCGTGCCACCCGAAAATGCGACGGCGCGAATGCCGGCATGTCAGGCCAGCGAACCGGAGAGTCAACGTAGACCGCATCGCCGACCCGAAACTCGTTGGCGTTGACCAGGCCGACCACGTCACCCGGGTATGCCTCCTCGACAGTCTCGCGGTCACGCCCGGTCACCGACTGGGCGTACTTTGTGGCGAAAGGCTTGCCGGTCGGACCATGTGTGACGACCATGCCCCGTTCGAATCTCCCTGAGCAGACCCGCATGAAGGCCATTCGGTCGCGATGGTTGCGATCAGTGTTGGCCTGCACCTTGAACACGATCGCTGAGAACGGATCAGCAAGGGCACGAGGCTCGCCGGCCTTGTCGTGACGCGGAGTCGGCGACGGAACCAGGTCGACCATCGCGTCAAGCAGCAGCCTGACCCCGAAGTTGGTGAGCGCCGACCCGAAGAAGACGGGCGACAACTCCCCCGACTCGAACAGCTTCGAGTCGAATCCGCGGCCGACCGAGTCAAGGAGTTCGACACCGTCGCGCGCCTCGGTCCAGAGATCGCCTTCCTCCTGGGCTGCCCGGTCAGCTTCAACGAGTTCTTCTGGAGCTTCGGTCGCCCCTCTGGCCGTGCGGGTGAAACGCAGGAAACTGCCGCCGCGACGGTCGATCAAACCCCGGAACCGGTCGCCGTCGCCGACCGGCCAGGTGATCGGCACCGGTTCGAGGATCAACTGCTCCTCGATCTCATCAAGCAGCCCGAGCGGGTCGCGACTCGGACGGTCCCACTTGTTGATGAAAGTGACGATCGGGATCTCCCGGTCGCGGCAGACCTCAAACAGCTTGCGGGTCTGGTTCTCGATGCCCTTGGAACCGTCGAGCACCATGACGGCGGCGTCGGTGGCGGCCAGCACCCGGTAGGTGTCCTCTGAGAAATCGCGGTGTCCGGGGGTGTCGAGCAGGTTGAGGACACAGTCCCGGTACGGGAACTGCAGCACGGTCGAACTGATCGAGATGCCGCGCTGCTGCTCGATCTCCATCCAGTCCGAGGTCGTGGAACGGCCCGTGCCCTTCGCTCTGACTGCGCCGGCGCCTGAGGTCAGGGCACCCCCGTACAGCAGAAACTTCTCTGTGAGCGTGGTCTTGCCCGCGTCGGGGTGCGAGATGATGGCGAACGTCCTGCGGCGCTGCGCTTCGGTCTCAAGATCAGCCACCGTCACAGGCTAAGACCGGTATTTCCGATGTGGTCTGATCTGTGCTGCGTTTGCTCGGGGTGTCTGCTTGGGGGCCTCTGCTCCGGGGGTGGGGGGGCCTGCTCGGGTCTGGTTGGTTGTGCAGGCGGACTCGGCGCGGTGGGCGGACGTGTCTGCTCGGGGGTGTCTGCTCGGGGGTGTCTGCTCGGGGGTGTCTGCCTGGGCGCGTCTGTGTGGGTCTGGTTGGTTGTGCGGGCGGACTCGGCGCAGTGGTCGGACGTGTCTGCTCGGGGGTGTCTGCTCGGGGGTGTCTGCTCGGGGGTGTCTGTGTGGGTCTGGTTGGTTGTGCGGGCGGACTCGGCGCAGTGGTCGGGCGTTCCTGCTCGGGGGTCTCTGCTCGGGGGTGTCTGCTCGGGCGTCTCTGTGTGGGTCTGGTTGGTTGTGCGGGCGGACTCGGCGCAGTGGTCGGGAACGTCTGCTCGGGGTCGGGGGTTGGCGGTCTCGGTGGGCGGCGGCGGTGTTTGTTGTTGGTGGGTGTGCCAGTGCTATGCTGCGGCGATGCGTACTCTTCTGAATGTCTGTTTCCGCCTGTCCCTCCGTCGAGACTCACCTAACCCCCCC
>MKWU01004745.1_pt1 | contig 15643 bp, 9 predicted proteins | sample 809101 | NCBI WGS metagenome assembly MKWU01 (sample SAMN05860141, study PRJNA318959) | sponge metagenome | host: Aplysina aerophoba | place: Slovenia: Piran, Adriatic Sea, Gulf of Piran | collected 2013-05-07 | reverse complement strand
CTCGCCGGGTCCTGCCACTGGCGGGCGTGGGGGTGCTTATGCTCGCCTGCCTTTCTTCGTCGGCGTGCGTGAGGTACGTCAACGTCGACCTAGAGCGCGCGGCGGCGGGTGAGGACGTGAGGGTGCGGCTCAACGACGAGGGGGCGGTGCGGGCCGCCCGGCACCTGGGGAGGATTGCAACCGAACTGGACGCGGATGTCCAGCCGCGATCGGCGGATTCGGTCGCGGTGATCGTCTGGCTGGGCAGGAAGTACGCCGGTACTCAATTCGCGGACGTGCGCGAGACCATCGTGTTTCCGGCAAGCGAGGTGCAGGACTTCCACCTGCGGGAGCTGTCGCCCCAGCGCACTGCCGTAGCGCTGGGCGGAGCCGCGCTCGTGTTTGCGTTGCTGGTGGACCAGATCTTTCTTCAGGAGGATCCGAACCGGCCCCCGGGGGACGACCGCGAGAATCCGCCACCTGCGGGCATGACGCTAGTCCGCATACCCATCGGGCGAATGCCTTGAAAAGGTGAACACCATGAAGATCCGGTCTCTTCTCTTCTGTGCGATCTCCACCGTTGTGGTGGCCTCGGTGGCAGGGTGCGCGATGACCCCTGCGGGCACCACCTCTGCGGATCGGAACCGGCTGGGCGCTGACGAGCTTAACGCCACCAACAGCCAGATGGTGTACGAGGCCCTTGAGCTGCTCAGGCCGGAATGGCTGAGGGGACGCGGGCCTGTCTCGTTGACGGATGCGGCCGAGGCGCGCCCCAACGTGTACATGAACGGCACGCGTATGGGTGACCTGGATTACCTCAGGGAGGTGTACATCACCGATGTCGCGGAACTCCGCTACTGGCCGGCCGGCGAGGCCGGGGCCCGCTTCGGGATGGGGAATCCCCGGGGGGTCATCGAGATCATCCGGCGGTAGCGGACCGGTAGGAGCGCACGAGTAGCGCTTCCCCCCCGGCCACGGCGGCGATGAGAGCCGGATGCCCGCCCGGGCCGACGCGCAGCATCATGAGTTCGCGCACCTCTCCCTCCAGCCAGAGGCCGCTCGCGGGCGGCTGCACGGCCACGAATCCGCCCGCTCCGTCGCCCCGCAGGTAGAGGCCGACCCCGCCATCGAGCCGGGGAACGCTGTGGTCGAAGAGGTGCAGGTTGCCGGCGATCACCAGGTCGATGTTGCCGTCACCGTCGAAGTCGGTGGGGACCACGCCCGCTGCAACCGAGACCTGCGCGGCGCGGGGAAGGGGGCGGGGCTCGAACTGGCCGGCACCCACGTTCTGCAGGTAGGTCGTGTTGAGGGTGCGAACATCGAACCGCCGTGCACCGCGTACCCCCACCGGGTTCAGAACCTCGCTCAGCGTGGCGCGCGCAAATGCGTCCAGAGTGGGGTAACGCTCCGAGACCCACGGAAGCATGGATGCCATGCGGTCCCGGCCGAACCAGGGGTACAGCGCACCTGCCACGTGATAGGCGGGGATGCTCTCTTCCTGCCCGTCGCGGTCGAAATCGCCGACGTACAGCTCGAAAGGCACGTCGGGTGACGGGTGGAGGGGGTGGTTGAGGCCCAGATTGCCGGCGATGACATCCGGATCGCCGTCGCGATCGAAGTCCGCAACGGCGAGTGTTTGCCACCACCCGGTGAGGTCTTCGAGCCCGGAGCCGGCGGTGGCGTCGGCGAGTCGGCCGTCATCGTTGAGGAGCAGCGTCGGAGCCATCCACTCGCCGGCGACGAGCAGGTCGAGGGTCCCGGTGCCATCGATGTCCGCCCACGCGGCGTCGGTCACGGTCGTGAGCCGGGCCAGCGCGGGTGCCGTCTCACCGGTCAAGTCCACGAACGTTCCGCCATCGTTCCGGAGCAGGCGGCTTCCGGTGGCGTGACCGCTGCCCGGCACCGAGTGACTGCCCACGAACAGATCCGTGCGTCCATCGGCGTTGTAGTCCCCGGGTGCGAGGATGATTCGCTCCCCGGCCTGTTGCAGGGAGAGGTCCGGCGACTCGCCGAAGTTGGCGTCCCCGGTGTTGATGAAGAGCCGGTGCCGGTGCTCGGTACGGTTCAGCGCCGCGGGGTGGCTGGAGACCGTCCAGATGTCGTTCCGGCCGTCGCCATTGGCGTCCAGGATCGCGGCGGCGGTCGTCTCGGACATGGCGGCGTCGGCGGGCAACTGGGCGCCCGCGGTGAAGGTGCCGTCCTCGCGCTGGAGGTACACAGTCGTGGGCGCGTTGCCACTACCGCCGAAGACGAAGTCGTCGAGCCCGTCTCCGTCGAGATCGCCTACCGCCAGCGCGACCTGTTCCCGACGGGACGGATAGGGCTCCAGCGGCGCGTCCAGGACGGCCAGGCTGGCCATGTGGCGCGGTACCGGGCGTAACGCGTCGCGCGCGTGTCCGAAGACGGGCGGGGGGCCGGGTCCCGGGAGTGCGTGCGCCTGAGCATCCGGCGCCGGGGGCAGCGCGTCTGCATGATCGAATGTCACGATCGTGTCCGCGACGACGGTCGTGCGCAACTCGGTGGACCCGTCCGGCCAGCGGACCACGATGGTGTCCACGGCAGGGCTCTCTCCGAGTCCGAAGTGCAGTACGGGCTCGACCGACGACTGGTATCCCCGGGTCAGCTGCATTTCCTGCATCTGCCGCGTCCCGCCAGCCGCCAGCCACGCGCGGGCGCCGATCCCGAACGGATTCGGCGACGGACCCCGCAGGCGAATTGCGACGTAGTGTGCCCCGTTGGTCTCACGGGCGTTGTTGCGGTAGACGAACGCCTCTTCCAGCACGTTGCTAACAACCAGGTCGAGATCCCCGTCCCGGTCCAGGTCGGCGTACGCCGCTCCGGTGGAGTACGCCGGCTGGTCCAGTCCCCAATCGGCCGTCCGGTCGGAGAAGTCCAGGTCCCAGGTGTTCCGGAAGGCGTAGTTGGGCGTCCGTCGGCGGGGCATGTTCTCGATGAGCTCGAGGATGACCGCCGCTGTGGTTCCCCCTGTCGCCGCCTCCACCTCGGCCAGCCGGCGGGTCATGTAGGCGTCGAAGTCCGGGTTGATGCTCACGCCGGCCATTCCGTTGGTCACGAACAGGTCCTGGCGCGCATCGTTGTCCAGATCAGCGAACAGCGCCGTCCAGCTCCAGTCGGTGCGCGCGACACCGGCGAGGTGTGCGACCTCGGAGAACACCGGCACCGTGCCGTCCGGCGTGCCGCGGTTCCACTGCAGCGCGTTGGCCATGTACTGGAAGTGCAGCCCTTCGCGGGCGATCAGGGCGAAGCGCTCCTGCTCAGTCCCCATCTCCCGTGTCTTGCGGCCGTAGTGCGTCGGCAACTCCATCTCGACCACCGCCAGGTCCAGCCATCCGTCGCCGTCGATGTCGGCAATGTCCGAGCCCATCGAAGAGAGCGGCGTGTGTCCCATCGACCTCTCGATCTCGTTGCGGAATGTGCCGTCCGCCTGGCCGAGGTACAGGTAGTCCGGACCGGAATAGTCATTGGCGACGTGGATGTCGGGGATTCCGTCGTTGTTGAGGTCTCCCACGCTGAGGCCGAGGCCGAAGCCGAGATTGGTGTCGATGAGTCCGGCCTCGGACGACACATCCGTGAAGTGCCCGCCGTCATTCCTGTACAGCTTGTCGACCTCGAGAGGGGAGCGTCCCGTCCCGAGTTCGAGAAGCGTACGGTAGGCCGGAATCCCGTGGTTCATGAGGTACATGTCGAGGTCGCCGTCGCCGTCGCTGTCGAAGAACGCCGCCTGCGTCGAATACGCCGGGTCGTCGAGGCCGTAGGCGGCTGCCTCCTCGGTGAAGACGGGAACGCCGTCCTGCGCTCCCTGGTTGATGTAGAGGACGTTGCGCCGGAGGTCGTCCTCCCCGAACGGTCCCGACTGGCTGACGTGGATGTCGAGCCGGCCATCGGCGTTGATGTCCGCGAGGGTGACGCCGGTGGCCCATCCATCCGACGGGCCCGCGACTCCCGCAACGTCAGTGACGTCTTCGAAGCGCAGTCCGCCCCGGTTGAGATAGAGCCGGTTGGGACCGATGTTGGCCGTGAAGTAGAGGTCGGGGAGGTCGTCGCCGTTCAGGTCCCCCGCGGCCACCCCGGCGCCGTTGTAGTAGTACTGGTAGGCCAGCCCGTTCCTCGCCGCCGTTTCCGGCAGGCGGTTGGCGAATGTGACGCCAGTCTGTGAGGATGGCATGAGGGTGAAGAGCGGCCCGGAACCGGCGCCTCCGGTACGCGCGCCCGCTTGGCCGTCGGCCTGGCCTGTCCCGTCCGGGCCGCAACCTGCCAGGGTGGCCGCGAGCAGCAGCGGGAAAGGGAGCAGATTGCGTGGAGTGGGCATGGGAACTCGTCTTTGGCCGGTGCGGGGTGGGTGGCCGGGACGTATTGTAATGACGCTGAACGGCTGTGGCGAAGCCGCAAGCCGCCGACGGAACATGCTGGAAGGAGGGTGCGACCATGAACAGATGGAATCCTGCAACCCGTGGATTGCTGGCCTGCACGGCGGCCGCCGTGATGGCCGGCGCCCTGACGGAGACGGCGATAGCGCAGGAGCGACGGCAACGCACGGAAGCGGAGGCCCGGGCCGCGGCGGAGCGGAACCGGGCGGAGCGCGCGAGACAGGTGGCCGAGACGGGACAGCCGGTCGCCATCATCCACGACTACGTCGGCGCCACGGTCGGGCCGGTCCCGGAGTCGCTCGGGGCCGATCCCTTCTACCAGAAGTACGTGGACGCGGGAGGCATCCCCGTGCTCGCGTCCACAAAGGTCCCCGACATCGCGCTGCTGGTGGTGCGCGACATCATCAACACGATGCTGGTGGCGCGCTCGGACCTGCGCGCGTCGATGATCGAGCGGAACTGGCGCACGGGCGTCATTGCCGAGGTCGAGATGACGATGGACATCCCCGAATACGGCAACATGAAGCGCCCGGGAGCCCCTCGCGACGAGCCGATCATGCAGGCGGACCGGGACTACCACGCCAACCGCTCCCGCGGCCTGGGCGGCAACCCGACGACAGGGGCGGAGGAGAACATCCTCGGCTACCCCGGGACACGGTACTATGGCGAGCACATCTTCGTGCACGAGTTCGCGCACGCCATCCACCGGGCCATTCGCGATGTCGATACGGACATGGCGCAGGAGATCAACGACGCGTACGATGCCGCGATGGCCGCGGACAAATACCGTCACCCGGACGGACGCCGGCACTACGCGACCACGAACGCGAACGAGTACTGGGCCGAAGGCGTCCAGTGGTGGTTCTTCTCCAACTACGGGGAGTGCTTCGCAGGGGACGTGAAGGTGGAGTCGCCAGAGGAGTTCGGGGCCTACGACCCCGTGCTCTTCGAACTCATCGGCCGGGTGTTCAACACGCACCACATCCCCATGGACATTTACCACGGGAAGCGGATTCGGCCGGTCGAGTGTCCGGCGACGCCTGGTGGATAATGTAAAGTAAACATGACAGTTTGTAATATTTTACTGACATTCTGTGGACTTTTCATGCTCTTTGCGTGCGGCGAAGGCGGGGATGTCGTCGTGCCGATGGGCCCCGAATGCCGGACGCCGCTGTGTGACCGGCCTACCCTGGAATCCCTGGGCTACCACCCGTTCTACCGGAAGTACGTGGATGCGGGCGGAATCCCGGTGATCAGCTCGGAGAAGGCGCAGGACCGGGCGCTCCTCGTCGCCAGGGAGATCGTCGAGGAGATGCTGGCCCACCGCCCGGACGTGTTCGCGGCGATGCGGACGCGCGGGGCCTACGTCGGAATCATGTCCCGCGACGAGGTGACGACGGACATTCCCGAGCACGCTCATCTCGCCAACGATCCGGATTTCGACTGGGACGAGCGCGCCCGCGGTCTCGGCGGTACGCCGCAAGTCCCGATCACGACGGCCGGCGAGGAAAACCTGCTCTGCCTTGTCGCCGACCGCTACCGGGGAGAGAACATCCTGGTCCACGAATTCGCGCACTCCATCCACCTCATCGGGATCGACCTGGTCGAGCCCCGGATCCACTCGGAGCTCCGGAACCTGCACGCGACCGTGCTGGCCCTGGGGCTGTGGCGCGACACCTACGCCGGCTCGAACCCCGTCGAGTACTGGGCGGAGGGGGTTCAGTCATGGTTCGACGCCAACCAGCAACCGCAGGCCGGCATTCACAACCACGTGGACACGAGGGCCGAGCTGAAGGAATACGATCCGCTGCTGTCGACCATCATCGAGCGCTTCATGGGAGACGGCAACTGGCGACCGAAGTGCCCTGGGTGACGGTGCACTCCGGCGCGGAGGCCTACTCCGGCGGCCGGTCCTCGACCAGGGTCGCGCGGATGAGCCGGTCGAGCAGCGGGAAGTTCTGGTCCAGGTAGGCGTTTCCGCCCTCGATGATCGGACCCTGGCGGCCCTGTCGCACGCCGCTGCCGGACTGCTCGCCGTACCCTGAATGGATCCGGTCCAGTACGTCCATTCCATCAACCACCCGCCCGAAGACCGCGAAGGGTTCCACGTCGTTGCGGGTGTTGTCGCCGAGGTTGATGTAGATCTGGGTGTTGCGGGTATTCGGCTCCGGGGACATGGCGAAGGCCAGCGCTCCCCGGACGTTGCTGCCGTGCGCGGGGTCGTCAGGTAACTGCCGGTGCAGCCACGCGGCGTTCACGAGGGGGTCCCCGTGCAACCCGAACTGCACGATGTACCCTTCGCTCACCCGGTGGAACCTGGTGTCGTCGTAGTAGCCCAGCCGCACGAGATTGTAGAACCGGTCCACGCCGATGGGCGCGCGCTCCCGAACCGCCTCCACGATGAAGTCGCCCTTGCTCGTTTCGAAGCGCGCGCGCCAAACCGGTGGCGAGGGGCGGATCCACTCCGGGTGGAACGGGTCGATAAGCAGGTCGGCAATGGCGGTATCGGAGCCCTCGTCAGTGCATGCGGCGGCTAGTAGCGAGATGAGAAGGAGCACACCGGCGGCCGGCGCACGGTTCCGCCTTCGGGCCCTGCCCCCGACAATGGCGCCGAGCCACGTCGTCTCTACCCTGTCGGCGCCTGCGATGTTCGCCATTGGTCGTCTCCGGTTCGGCTCCGCTCCCCCAAGATCGGGCATATTGGCCGCTTCCGGCAATCCTGTGGATCCACATTGCCACCGGGCGTCCCCGGTCCCAACTTGCCCCAAGACTGCTGGCGCCTGTGGAAGTCCTCCGCGTCAGCGCCAGGACCGGCGATTGCCTCCGTGGGTGGCCAGCAGGCCGTGACGAACTCGAATGTCGCGGCATCAAGTTCTGCCCCAAGGAGGGAACGATGCGAGTTCGCGCGATCATCCTGGGTGCCGCTCTGGCACTGACCGTGCTCCCGGCGGCCCCGCCCGCGGCCGCCCAGGGAACCCTGGAGGACTACCGGCGCGCCGCGACCGTCCGCCAGCGCCTGAACGGCCTGACCGTCGGTGTGCCCGACGCGCCCAGCTGGATCGACGGCACCAGCCGCTTCTGGTACCGGCTGTCGGTTGCCGGTGGACACGAGTTCGTCCTGGTCGACGCGGAGACGCGGCAGAAGACTCCCGCCTTCGATCACGCGGGGCTGGCCCGGGGCCTCTCCGCCGCGACCGGCGAGGAGCACACCGGTGTAACGCTCCCCTTCCGCACCTTCGAGTACGCGCAGGGCGGGCAGGCCATCGAGGTCGGCGCCGCCGGGGACGAGTGGCGCTGCTCGCTTGCCGACTACACATGTGAGGCCGTCGAGGAGGACGATCGCGGAGGCGGCGGAGGCGGCGGCTTCGGCAGCTTCCCCGTCAACCGCAACAACGGCCCTCCCCGCGTCTCGCCCGACGGCCGGACCGAGGTGTTCATCCACAATTTCAACGTCGCGATCCGGCCTGCGGGTGATGAGGCGGGCCCGGGGCAGGGTGGCGGTGCGGGCCGCGACCCATCCCACACCATGCTCAGCTATGACGGCTCCGAGGGCGACTCCTACCAGCTCCAATCGATCCGCTGGTCGCCCGACTCGAAGAAGCTGGTCGCCTACCGCCAGCGGCCGGGGTACAACCGGACGGTCTACTTCGTGCTGTCGTCGCCCGAGGACCAGCTGCAGCCCAGGCTGGATTCGATGTTCTACCGCAAGCCCGGAGACGTGCTCGACCTCAACCGGCCGGTGCTCTTCGACGTCGAGCGCGCCACGGGCATCCAGATCGACGATGCCCTCTTTCCGAATGCCTACCGGATCTCGTCGGTGCAGTGGAGGGAGGACGGGCGGGCCTTCACCTTTGAGTACAACCAGCGCGGCCACCAGATCTACCGCGTAATCGAGGTGGACGCGGAGACTGGCGAGGCGCGGGCCGTGATCTCCGAGGAGGTGCCCACCTTCTTCAACTACCGCAGGATGCGCACCAACACGCGCGACTCCGGGAAGCAGTTCCGCCAAGACATCGACGACGGGCGAGAGGTCATCTGGATGTCGGAACGGGACGGTTGGAACCACCTCTACCTCTACGACGGGGTCACCGGCGAGGTGAAGAACCAGATCACGAAGGGCGAATGGGTGGTGCGCGCCGTCGACAGCGTGGACGTGGACAACCGCCGGATCTGGTTCGAGGCCAGCGGGATGATCCCCGGCCAGGATCCGTACTTCATCCACCACTACCGCATCGACTTCGACGGGTCGAACCTGGTTCGGTACACCGAGGCCGACGGCAACCACGCCATCTACTGGTCGCCGGACCGGCGCTACTACGTCGACCGCTACTCGCGCGTCGACATGCCCACCGTGCTGGAGCTGCGGAGCGGAAGTGACCGGCAACTCCTCGCCGAGCTCGAGAAGGGGGACATGACCGCGCAGCTCGCCACCGGCTGGCAGCCTCCCGAGGTCTTCGTGGCCAAGGGCCGCGACGGCGTGACCGACATCTGGGGCGTCATCGTGCGGCCGACCAACTTCGACCCGAGCCGCAAGTACGCGGTCATCGAGAACATCTACGCGGGCCCGCACGGCTCCCACGTGCCGAAGGACTGGAGCCCGGTCTCCAACATGCTGTCGATGGCCGAACTGGGCTTCGTCGTGGTGCAGATCGACGGCATGGGCACGAGCAACCGCTCGAAGGCGTTCCACGACGTGGCCTGGCAGAACCTGGGCGACGCCGGCTTCCCCGACCGGATCCTCTGGCACAGGGCCGTCGCCGGGAAGTACCCATGGTACGACATCTCCCGCGTCGGGATCACAGGGGGGTCGGCCGGGGGCCAGAACTCGACGGGCGCGCTGCTCTTCCACGGGGACTTCTACAAGGTGGCCGTGTCGAGCGCCGGCTGTCACGACAACCGGATGGACAAGATCTGGTGGAACGAGCACTGGATGGGCTGGCCGCTCGGTCCTCACTACGAGGCGTCCTCGAATGTGGTGAACGCGCACCGGCTGACGGGCCGGCTGCTGCTGGCGGTGGGCGAGCACGATCGCAACGTCGATCCGTCGTCGACGATGCAGCTGGTTGACGCGTTGATCGACGCCGACAGGCAGTTCGACCTGTACGTGCGGCCGGGTGGAGGCCACGGGGTGGGCGGGCAGTTCCGGCAGCGGCGCGACGACTACTTCGTGAAGTGGCTGCTGGGCGTCGAACCGCCGGACTGGAACAGCGTGGTGACCCTGGGGATCGACGAGACGACGGGCGAGCCGCTCGATTATCCGGACTGGGAGCTGGAGCCGGCACCGAGCTTCTTCGAGCGGGACGACGAGGTGGGGCCGGCGGGTTGGTGGTAGGGGCGCGATAATCGGTTCACGCTCTTGACTCGACCGTTCGGGCAAGTGGTGCATGTCTGACGTGACGAGGACGGAGCTGGACTCGATGGCAAGGCGAGTTCATGGACGAATCCGTACCTCAGGCGTCGCCAGCAGGCTAACTTAGGGCATGGAGAGGAAACCGCGGGCCGACCCGCTTACCGTATTCGACGAAGCGCCCAAGGGTGCAGTGTTCCATCGGTGTGCCCTTCAGGTGAACCCGTTTGAATACGGCCCCAGGTATCGAGGACAGAAGAGTTCCGGTGACGCCGAATCCCACGCGCGCGAAATGATTGCCAAGGCGCTTGAACTGCGAGTATCAGTGCTCGCGATCACGGATCACAACGACGTGAGGGGGGTCGGCCCTTTCCGCAAAGCAGCCATGGGTCACGACATCACGATTTTTCCCGGTTTCGAGGTCCGCTCCTCGGAGGGGATTCATGTGCTGTGCATCTACCCTCCCGACATGGAAGAGGACCAACTGGAGCGGTTCCTGGGGGAACTCGGAATCCGGCAATTGGGATCCAACAGCACTTTGTCCGACAAGACGTTTGTCAAGGTGCTGGCAATCGTTCGAGAACAAGGGGGAATCACCGTTGCTGCGCACGTGACGAGCAGTCCCGGCGGCCTTCTTGAGGTTCTCGACGGGGATCCCCGCATCCGGGCCTGGAGGAGTGAGGACCTTCTCGCCGTACAGATACCCAAGTCGCTCGACGAAGTAAACCCATGGGTGCGACGTCTCATCCTGAACGAGGATCCCCAGTATCGTCGCTCGCGAACCGCGGGTGGCGGCTTCGCTATGGCCGCGATCAACGCCAGAGATGTCGTGGATCCGGAGGACTTGGGTGGCCGTGCGGCAACTTCTCTGATCAAGATGTCCCAAGTCGGTATCGAAGGCCTGAGGCAGGCATTCCTGGATCCGGGATCTCGAATCCAGCTCAATCCCGCAACGGCCAGTGTCGAGCAGGAACCCCGCGCCGCAATGCTCGGAATGTCCTGGAAAGGTGGGTTTCTTGACGGAACGAAGATGCCCTTGAATCCCAATCTCAACGTGCTGATCGGAGGAAGGGGCGCCGGGAAGTCCACGGTGATCGAGAGCCTCCGTTACGTATTGGGTCTGAATCCAATTGGTGACGATGCCCAGAAAGCCCACCAGGGAATTGTCGACAATGTGCTCCAGAGCGGGACCAGGGTATCGCTTCTGGTGCGTACTCGTGGGCCGGGCACGCGAGACTATCTGATAGAACGTACCGTTCCGAACCCGCCGGTGGTGCGCGACCGGGATGGTGCAATCTCGAATCGGCTCCCGCAGGATATTCTCCCTCGCGTCGAGATCTACGGCCAGCACGAAATCGCCCAGCTAACCCGAAGTGCCGTTGAACGAACTCGCCTACTGGACCGGTTCCTTGAGCGGGACACGTCGTTGGCCAGGAGGAAGACCGAGATTCGACACAGCCTGAAAGAGACCAGGCGGTCGATCCTCAAGGTACGACGCGAGTTGGAAGACCTGCGAGAGCGTCTGTCGGGACTGCCAGGGCTTGAAGAGACGCTTGAGCAGTACCGCAAGGCCGGATTGGAAGAACGATTGCGAGACCGCAGCCTCCTGGTTCGTGAAGAGCAGATCCTGGACTCGATGGCAGAGCGCCTGGAACCACTTCGCGAGTGTGGCGAGAACCTCCGCCAGGAGCTTCCCCTGGACTTGACCTTCCTGTCGCGGGGAGCGCTCGATGGCCTTCCTGGTAGGGACATTCTGGGGCTTGGAAACCGGATCCTGGCGAAACTGAGCGGCGAGTTGCAGGAGTTGGCCGACAGTCTCAGGGAGTCATTGGGCCGGGCAGACGACAGTATCGCGGAGATCAGATCCAGTTGGGAAGAGCGTCGCAGGGAGGTACAGGAAGCATACGAGGCCATTCTCCGAGGGCTTGAGCGCTCCGCGGTGCATGGAGAGGAGTTTATTCGCCTCCGTCGGAAGATAGAGCGCCTTCGGCCTCTCGACCGGGAAGTGTCCCTGGCGGAGCGCGCGGAAGCAGACCACCTGGAACATCGTCGCACGCTCCTTGTCGAATGGGAAGACCTGAAGACTGCCGAGTTCCAGTCGCTGATCCAGGCAGCCAGGGACGTAACCGAGCGGCTTCAGGGGCGAGTCCAGGTCGAGGTGGTCGCTGCCGGTGACCGGGAGCCACTCTCTGATCTTCTCCGCGAAGGGATCGGCGGCAACCTCGCAAAGACGGTTGAAATCCTCGATTCCGCGCCGGACCTCTCCCTTCCGGAATTGGCAGACACCTGCCGCGCGGGGTCCGATGCGGTTTTGGCAAAGTACGGGACCACCCCAAAGCAGGCGGAGCTGCTGGCAAATGCCCATGAGGAGACCCTCATGCGCATCGAAGAGCTCAACTTGCCCAACACCACCGAGATACGGCTCAACCTGGCTCCATCGGGGCAAACGCCGTCGTGGCGCCCACTCGACGAACTGTCGACCGGCCAAAAGGCAACGGCGGTTCTCTTGCTGCTTCTGCTGGAGTCCGATGCCCCCCTGATTGTGGACCAGCCCGAGGACGACCTGGACAATCGCTTCATAACGGATGGGATCGTTCCCCGGATGAGGGAAGAGAAGCAGCGTCGGCAATTCATCTTTTCGACGCACAATGCAAACATCCCCGTGCTTGGTGACGCGGAGCTGATCCTCGGCCTCACTCCTGTCGGCGACGCCGAAGGGGGAAGAGCCGAAGTCCTCTGGGAGCACATGGGTTCAATCGATGACGAACAGGTACGCGAACTGATAGAAGACCTGCTCGAGGGCGGTAAGGACGCTTTCGAGAACAGACGACACAAGTACGGGTTCTAGAGGGTGTTGGCGTAGATGACCAGGGCCGAACTGATCGAGTTGATCCGCAACGACGAGAGCTCCGGTGTGGAATTCAAGCGGGACGATATCTCCCCCGGCAAACTCGCTGCAGAGATGGTTGCGCTCCTCAATCTCAGGGGCGGACACATCCTGCTGGGGGTTGAAAAAGACCAGACCGTCAGCGGCTTGACACGGGATCCGCGGAAGGCGGAGGAATGGGTCATGGAGGTCGCTCGCGTCCATGTTCAGCCGGCAACCCTTCCGTATTGGGAGACCATCCGCTGGGACCGAGACAAGGTCGTGGGCATCGTCTCGCTGGCGGAGGATTCGCCGGACAAGCCCTATAAGGCGAAAAAGGGTTCGGCCTGGGTCACGAAGGTGAGAGTAGGGACCACCACACGCGATGCGACCCGCGAGGAAGAGGCCCGGTTGTATCAGCAGTCCGGGCGGATCGAGTATGGCCTCAAGCCTGTGCCGGGTGCGGAAGCGACGATTCTGGACCACCGGCGGCTGCGCGACTACTTCGAGCGCGTATTGCGGTGGGAGGCACTTGGCGATCCGCAGTCCGAAGAGTGGAGAACGCAGCTCATCAATCTGGATCTGGCGGTGAGCACGCACCGGAGAGCGGCGCCTACTGTGAGCGGAGCGTTGCTCTTCGGCAACAACCCGAAGCGTTTTGTACCGCAATCCGGCATCCGGGCCATCTGTTATGCGGGTGATCAGCCCGACTACGCGACCCGAGCGGACCAAGACCTGCGGGGACCACTCGTTCCCCTGCGCGACCGCACCGGATCGGTGGTTGAACCAGGTCTGGTCGACCAGGCCTGGGACTTCGTCCGGCGAAACACCACGCCGACAGCTCGCTTGGAAGGGCCTCGCCGGGTGGACCGCTGGGAGTATCCGCAGAGAGTGATAAGGGAGGCGGTGACCAACGCCCTCGTACACCGCGACTACAGCATTGCCGGCACCGACATCACGCTCAATATCTTCTCCAATCGATTGGAAATCAGAAGCCCCGGTCGGTTGCCCAACACGGTGACGCCTGAAGGAATGAAGTCCGGGATGCGCTACGCCCGCAACCAGACCCTGGTAAACGTCATGCGGGACTACGGGTACGTTGACGCCAGAGGAATGGGAGTGCGGAACAAGATCATTCCGGGGATGCAAGCACACAACGCCACTGAGCCGGATCTCGAAGATCGGGAGCATGAGTTCATGATTCGACTCTGGAAGTAGGACAGCCCGCCCCCGTCACCGGTAGAGCAGATAAGTTTCCCGCCGGGCGAGATAGTCGCCCAGCCCCTCCCCCCACCCCTCCGCCAGCTCCGCGTATGTCACGCCCGCATCCAGCGCCACGCGCAGCCCGTCCGTCCCCGCCAGCCGGTCGAAGTGGCCGATCCGCCAGCCCCACTGGTCGCCCGACATGGCCTTGATCTCGGCCATAAGCGCCAAGGCCGCCAGCGTCGGGTCGTAGTCCGGTCCGGCGGCCTCCAACCGCACGCCCCCGACCTCGGTGCCGCCGAACTTGCCGTCACCGGGGTTCTCCGGCGTAAACCGCACCGGGATGAAGTGGGCATCCGGCACGCCGAGCGCGTTTAGCCTGGCCGCCAGCGCCTCCCCGTCGAGCCACGGCGCACCCACCAGCTGAAACGCCCGATCCGTCCCCCGGCCCACCGAAATCGGCGTCCCCTCGAAGAGGCAGGTGCCAGGGTAGTGCAGGGCACTCGCCACCGACGGCATGTTAGGCGACGGCGCAATCCAGGGGATGCCGGTGTCGTCGAATGGCATCGTGCGGCTCCACCCGTCCACTACCGCCACGCTCAGCTCGACATCCACGCCGAACTCGCCCACCGCCATCCGCGCGAACTCGCCGGCCGTCAGCCCGTGCCGCATCGGGATGGGATAGAGCCCCACGAAGCTGGAGAAGGCGGGGTCGAGGATGTTGCCGTGCACTGGATCGCCGCCGATCGGGTTGGGGCGGTCGAGGACCACGAAGGGGATGCCGTGTTCGCCCGCGGCCTCCATGCTCAGCGCCATGGTCGACAAATATGTGTAGTAGCGGGTGCCGATGTCCTGGATGTCGAAGAGGAGCACCTCGATGCCGTCCAGCATCTCGGCCGTCGGGGCCCGGTTCTCGCCGTACAGGGAGTGAACGGGCAGCCCGGTGCGCTCGTCCACGCCATCGTCGACGCGCACACCCGCCTCGGCGCTGCCCCGGATCCCGTGCTCGGGGGAGAAGAGCGCGACCAGCTCCACGTCGGGGTGAGCGGCGAGCAGGTCGATCGAGGGGGTGCCGCTGCGGTCGCGTCCCGTGTGGTTGGTGATCAGCCCCGCGCGGCGGCCGCGCACCAGCGAGAGGGAGTCGCTCAGGAGGACTTCGATGCCGGGCCGGACGTTTCCGGGTTGGGGGGGCTGCGACGGGGGGGTGCGGGCGGCGGTAGCGGCCGTCTCACCGTTGGCGTCGCCTGCTGGGGCGCAAGCGGCGGCGGCGAGGACGCCGGACGCGACGACCAGCCTCGGAAAGGACGAATAGAAACGCCGGGCGTAGAGAAAGGGCATGCGATTGACCGGGGGCGGTGGGGTTCTTGACAGACGAGCCGGGACCCGGAATTGAGACTCGTGGCGTCGTGTGGGTCAAGGGGCCGAGGGACCGTCAGCGAGAAGGCATTGGCCGTTCGTATCGCTCCAGGCGCACAAGATCCATTGCCCCGAATGCGGCCACGTACACCGATCGAGCGCCGAAACCCGCGAGCCTTCGATCCCCGGCCAGGGTTACCGACATTAACCGCTGCCCCTCGCCGTCGAAAACATCGTACGTTGCGTTGCTGCCTGCGGGCATGGAGCGGCGGACCCACGCTCGGTGCTCCGGGTCCACGCGAATGGTCTCAGGCCTGATTGGCGGCAGGACGGCGGGCCATTCCCGAGTGGCGTAAAGCTCTCGGAAAGACTCGCGAAACGCAGTGCTGCGCGCGGACACGCCGACACTGGCGGTGCCCCAGTGAAGGTATCCCTCCCTGAACCACTCCTCCTTTTCCGCATCCGTCAGCGGGACCGGCTCGAACGGGACCGGTTCGCCGTGCG
>MKWU01004744.1_pt1 | contig 15643 bp, 12 predicted proteins | sample 809101 | NCBI WGS metagenome assembly MKWU01 (sample SAMN05860141, study PRJNA318959) | sponge metagenome | host: Aplysina aerophoba | place: Slovenia: Piran, Adriatic Sea, Gulf of Piran | collected 2013-05-07 | reverse complement strand
CCTGCACGGCCACCATTTCCATGAAATCCTCGACGACGGCTCGCTCGGCCCCTACCGGGACACGACCCTGGTCGACCGGCAGGCGAGCCGCGACATCCTCTGCGTGTTCGACAATCCCGGCAAATGGCTCCTGCACTGCCACACGCTCGGCCACCAGGCCTCGGGGATGAAGACATGGGTAGAGGTCGCATGAAGGCCGTCCTGCCGGCTCTCGTCCTGCTCTGGCCCACTTTGGCCCTTGCCGGCCACGAACTCGACAACCGCGACCTCGCCAACGGGCAGGTCCTGTACGGGCAGCACTGCGCCTCCTGCCACGGCGCACAGCTTGAGGGGCAGCCCGACTGGCGGCGGCCGGGCAAGGACGGGATCCTGCCGGCTCCGCCGCACGACGCGACCGGTCATACCTGGCATCACGACAACCGGCTGCTCTTCGACTACACCAAGCTCGGCGGCACGGCGCTGATGGAGGCGCGCGGCATCGCCGGATTCAGGAGCGGCATGCCGGGCCTCGGCGACGTCATGAGCGACGACGATATCCGGGACGTTCTCGCCTACATCCGCTCCACATGGCCCGAGCGCATCCGGACTATCCAGGCCGCCAGAAACCTGGAGCACGAGCGATGACCGGTCCCCGTTCCGCCCGCCGGGGAATCCCGCATCGCCGCATTGCGGCCTTTACTCGCGGCGTTCGCTCAAGCACCCCAGAGTGTTCTTTATGTTGACTTTAGGAGTTCAAGCATGCACTCGATCACTTCGTCCATATTTGACTCAATACGGCAGTTGTAAACCTTGTCTAGTTGGACGTGCTTTTGTGTAATCATCGTATGTAGAGATTTTTCCGTGAAAAACGCATCGCAATAGCCCAAAGCCGCGGACGCATGAGAAAAATCCCAAAGATCGTTTGTTTTAAACGCTCGGTTCTTGTCCCAACGCAAGGACGCATGGAGGCATGCTTGAATATTCAACGCAGGTAGTAACTTTGTCGCCTTGTCACGCACCAGTGCAATACGAAGTAAATTCTTCCACAAATTTTCCCTCACACCCTGGTCATCTGTTGCTAGTCCGCTGGGTGTAATTCCCTGTTCACGAACGATAGCTTGTATGACATCTAACGCCATCCCACCGAAGTAGTCGACTATACCACTTACCTCAGCGTCGTACGCCTGCGAGAAACTTCGGAGATCATCAGAGTGTCTTGCAATGTTGTGATTCATCCTGGTGACAAAATTCTTCTGCAGGCCTTCCTCACTGAGCATCTCATCGCCGATCATCTCAATCATGTAACTCAGCGACAGTGAACACATGTAATCGAAGAAAGCCTTCTGTATAGCTTCATCCATTGCTGGATTTATTACCGCCTTCGGCATGCGCTGCATTCCGAGAACGTAGCTGAGCTTTCTCCAGATTAACTGTTTTGGAAGATATCGTTGAGGTAATCCATTGGTGGATCGAATAAAAGCATCAATTTCGATGTGAACCCTCTCCTTCAATCCAACAATAGACACTCCCAAGCTAAGCTGGTCCATCAGCTTGGCAGTCTCTTCGCGAGAGAATTGAGATTTTTGTCGCATCACTTCAACAAATGTGGCTTCGCTAATAGGACAAAATACTTTGCCTTTTTCAACACCACGTTTCAGAAGCGCCAGCAGCGTTTTTGATTGATGGTGGCCGTTCTTGTGACCGGAATCCCGCAACAATATCCAATATTTTGTATCCAAGTAAATTGGTATTTTTTCTGAAAGATTTTTTCCTAAAGTGATCTCAAATTTGCGCACATATTGCTCGAAACTCTCATTCGGAGACAGGAGATGTTCAGCGATGGTTGGCACAAGTTTCCCGGGGTTCCCCATATGGAATCTTCTCCCAGCCCGTTGACCGTGACTCGAAACCGCTCGACGCGCAACCTGCCTTCGAATAACGGCCGTCTTCGCGCCGACCCCGACGATTGAGGACCACTCGGCGATGTTGGTGGCGCGAAATGGCATTTCTTCCGCCGAGCGACTTATGCGTTCGGTGACCGGACAGGCCCCAAGCGTCACGGGCATAGCACGGAACGGCGGGGAGTTGCTTCGATATGCAGCAAGTGACCGGCAGTCTTTCAGGACGACGCCACGCTGTCACTCCGTAAACGAGATGTTAGGTAATATGTTGATATTATTGAAGAAAAATAGAATTAGGGGTTTACAAAGGCCCCTTCCGACGGTATAATGGACAGCCCGTTGGAGGAGGTAGAGCCTCTATGGCTTCAACACCCCGCCGCACGCTCCGGGTCCCCGAGACCGCAAATGCCAGGATTCTCGGTGAGCCGTTCCCGATCCAGACCAACCACTGCCGCACGCCCGGCTGCGCCAATTTCGGTTTGCCCGCCCGCACGGCGCCCGGCAAGACCGGGCCCAGCAGGGATCGCGATCTCCGCTACAAGCTGAACTCGACGGCCAAGGGCCAGGAGCCCGCCATCGAGTGCAAGGCCTGCAAGGGCAAGGGCGCCCTCCGCTCGAACGCCGCCATCGCCGAGGAAATCGAGCGGATTGCCGACTATGCCCGGCCGCTGGAGCGCCGGTTCGCCTGCAAGACCGCAGGCTGCGCCAATTTCGGCCTCTCCATCGGTGAGCATCGCCACCTCTATGTGAGGCGCGGCTACTACAAGACACCGGAGAACCGCTACTACCAGTGCAAGGGCTGCCTGCGCCGCGTGCTCGTCTCGCACAAGGCCCCCAGGATCCAGTCCGGGAACCAAGCGCTCGCCGCCGACGTGTTCTCGCGCATCGCCAACAAGTCCCCGATGCGCCGCACGGTAGAGGGCGCCGGGCTCAGGAGCCAGGCCGACTACTACACCATCCTCGATTTCATCCACCGCCGCTGCCGGGAGATGAACGGCGCCTTCACGCGGGCCTTCCTGACCGGCGAACGGCATTTGCCGGCCCGGATGGACATTGCCATCGACTCCCAGTCGCTCATGGTCAACTGGCCGAGCAGGGTCCAGCGCCGCACCGTCGAGATGACCTCCTGCTGCAGCGTCGATGCCGCCTCGCGTTTCATCCTCGAACTCGACGTCAACCACGATCCGCGGTTTGACCCATTCGACGTCAACTGCGAGTCCGCTGAGTTGGGCGACCTGACCCGCAAGGAGGCGTTCCGGAAGTATGCGCGCTTCTGGCTCGCGGGCGACGAGATGCGCAGCGGTCGCAGCGCCCAGCGCCGCATGGGCCGTAGGGCTGCCGAACAGGCGGTCGGCGACATCCAGGACGCCTTCCGGGCGGCCAACGCCTATGAGGACGTGGCCGAGATGGAGATCGTGCCCGGCCACGGGCCACTGCGCGACACCATGCTGCGCAACGGCATGCTGGTGAAGACCGGTTACCGGACGCTCGGGCACATGTTCGTATTGCGTGAGATCCTGAAGGGCGCCGGCGTGGAGCGGTTCCAGCTGTCGATGGACGAGCATCTCTCGACCATCGCGTCATTCATGTGCGCCTTCCGGGAGCAGATCGCCCCCGCTGGCGCAACTCTCCCGGAAGGCGAGGCAGGCCTCCGCGCGCACGGCTTCCTGGTGCGCTACGACAAGGACTGCCCGATCGACGAACGCGAGCGGCTCTACAAGGCGGCCCGGAAGCGGATGCGGGCGTTCGCCCGGGCGCGGGGCCTGGAGGGCATGGACAGGGAAGAACTCGGCTTCGAGATGATCCGGGCGGCGCTCGACGCCGACGGCCTGCCAGAGGACGGCTGGCTGCCCCATCCGATGCCGACGCTGCAAGAGCCGCGGAAGAAAGTCCGCTGCATCGCCGGGGACCCCGACATGGCGCTCGACGAGAGGGCCCGGCTCTATCTCGGCGCCTCGCTCGGCCGGGTCGACAATGTCTTCGAATTGACCCGCCGGTTCATGTCGGCGCTGGAGCGGCCCTTTTATACGCCGAGCGGCGGCTGGAACCAGGTCTGGTACGGCTATGCGCCCTACAACCCGGACAATGTCCGGAAATATCTCGACATCTTCCGGGTCGTGAACAATTTCGTCCACACCGGCAAGGACGGAGCGACCCCCGCCATGCGGCTCGGTTTCGCCGACCGACCGCTCGCCTATGCCGACGTGCTCTGGCCGGGCGAGAAGATCCCCAGACCCAAACGCACCCGCCGCAAGGGGCGCAAGCTCAAGCCTTGACCGGACCCGGTCGCGGCGGCTGTGCCCTGGGCCGGCGTCAGTCCTCGTGCAGGCGAAGGCGGGACGCGGCCCGCATCAGACGTTTGTAGGCGCGGGTCTTCCGGAAAGCGGGGCAGCCGTAGCGCGCCGTGTCTCGGGCGTCCTCGACGGCCTCGCCACCGCCGGCCGGGTCGGCGCCCGCGTCCAGCGCCGCCTCGATGAAGGCATCGTTGGCAGTACTGATGGCGTAGTCGAGCGGTTTCCGGCCATGGCCGTCGCAGGCTTCCGGGTCGGCGCCGGCCTCGAACAGCGCCGCCGCGACCTCGCCGACGGGGTTGTTCCAAGCGGCGTAATGCAGCGGCGTGCAGCCGCCGGCATCACGCACATCGGGATCTGCGCCACGGGCGACCAGATCGTCGATTTCGGCGCGGTCCTCGGCCATGGCGGCGGCGACATGGATGAACTGCGCCCCGTAGCCGAGCCGAAACAATCCGTGCATACCGTCGGCGTAAATCATGGCGAAATATCTGCTTTCTGTCGGCCTTCAGCCATGGATGCCCCCCCTATACCGCAGGTCGAAGCACGATTTCTGGGGAAAGTCGCAGCCGTGAAGTCGATAGGCAGGGATTTGTCGCTAATATGGCAGCAGGTTGCCGCCCGGCTCCACCGCGGCGGTCGGCTTGGTCGGGAGATCGTCGGATGCACACCAAGATTCAGACCGGATCGCGCCGAGGGCGACAATCCGGCAGCGCTCTGGCAGGCCGATGAAATGGGAGCCTTGTGGTCACGCCCCATGCCTTCGCCCCGGTCTTGTGGCCGGCTGGTGCCGGGAGGTCGGCATCTCGAAGGAAACGGCGTTGCCTTGCCACCCTCCGGCGGCCGGGAAGACCTCCGTGGAAGGATGAGATCGCGACACCGGATATGCGTGCCGCCCATGCGGGATGACCGATGAACCCTGTAGAGATTGAGCAGGTGATTTCCGAGCTTGCGGAAAAGTCCTTCGATCCCGAGGAATTTCCCTTTGAGTTTCTGAGGGCCTTCAACAAGCCTACGACGATCAAGCGTCTGCGCTCGGGCGCGTCGAACAGCTCCGACCTCGGCGGGGTGCTCCAGCGCAGCAACATCCACATCAAGGTTTGCCCCGAAGGCCAAACCGGCGCGACCCTGATGGCGCTCAAGGACAGCCGGGCGACGATGCGTGCAAAAGCAAAGTTCGTCCTGGCGACCGACGGAGAGGAATTCCACGCGGAGGATTTGAGCAGCGGCGAAGTCGTCGTATGCGACTATCCCGATTTCCCTGACCATTTCGGATTCTTCCTGCCGCTGGCTGGCATCTCCACGGTCCGGCAGATCCGCGAGAGCGCGTTCGACATCAAGGCGACCGGACGCCTGAACAGGCTTTATGTCGAGCTATTGAAGGTAAACCCCGAGTGGAGCGCCGCGGCTCGCCGACAGGAGATGAACCATTTCATGGCGCGGCTGATCTTCAGCTTCTTCGCCGAAGACACCAGCATATTCAACGGAGAAGGGCTGTTCACCGGCACAATCGAAAGGATGAGCGCCGGCGACAGTTCGGACACCCATGAGGTGATTGGCGAGATATTCCGTGTCATGAACACGCCGGGTGAGGCCCGGAAGACTGCGGGCATTCCCCGTTGGGCCGAACCGTTTCCCTACGTCAATGGAGGGCTATTCTCGGAAGCAGCGGACGTGCCCCGGTTCAGCCGGATTGCGCGATCCTATCTTCTCCATATCGGCAACCTCGACTGGACGAAGATCAATCCCGACATCTTCGGCTCGATGATCCAGGCTGTAACGGAAGACGAGGAACGCGGCGCGCTCGGCATGCACTACACCAGCGTGCCGAATATCCTGAAGGTGCTCAATCCGCTGTTTCTCGACGATCTTCGCGAAAAGCTGGACGAGGCGGGCACCAATTCCCGCAAGCTGCTGAACCTGCGCAACCGCATGGCGCGCATCCGCGTCTTCGATCCGGCCTGCGGGTCCGGAAACTTTCTGGTCATCGCCTACAAGGAGATGCGCGGGATCGAGGCGGAGATCAACGAGAGGCGGGATGAAAAGCATCGGCGGAGCGACATCACGCTGACCAATTTCCGCGGGATCGAACTGCGCGACTTCCCTGCCGAGATCGCCCGGCTTGCCCTCATCATTGCGGAATACCAGTGCGACTTGCTCTATCGCGGACAACAGGAAGCCCTGGCCGAGTTCCTGCCGCTGGATGCCCAGAACTGGATCATCTGCGGAAACGCGCTCAGGCTGGACTGGCTCACACTCTGTCCGCCCACGGGAACCGGCGTGAAGCTGAACGCGGACGACCTGTTCGAGTCGCCGCTCGACCAACCCGAAATCGACTTCGAGAACGAAGGTGGCGAAACCTATATTTGCGGGAATCCACCATATTTGGGCTCGAAATGGCAATCAGTTGGACAGAAACACGATCTTGAACGCATATTCGAAGGGCGCGTGAAGGGTTGGCGGTATCTTGATTATGTCGCCGGTTGGTTTATGAAAGCCGTGGATTATGGAACGCGGACCCGGTCCGTATGTGCGTTTGTGTCCACCAATTCGATCTGCCAAGGTCAGCAAGTGCCAATTTTGTGGCCGACTATTTTTGAAACAGGCCATAAAATTGCATTTGCTCACCGGGATTTCAGTTGGTCGAATCTCGCAAGCCACAATGCCGGCGTCACTGTTGTAATTATAGGTATAGATGTGGAGCCACAAAGTCCGAGGCGCCTGTATGAAATCAACAACGACAAAGAAGTTATCGTGAAGGATTGCCAGAACATTAACGCTTACCTAATACCCGGAGACAATGTTGTCGTGAATCCCTCCTCTACACACATTTCTGGTCTCGCGGAAATGTCAAGAGGAAACTCACCAACAGATGGAGGCACCTTATTCTAGAATCTGCTGAAATTCCACTTCTCGATCTAGACACCCTGTATCAACAAAAAGTCATCAAGCCTTTTGTCGGTTCGAAGGAAATAATTGGCAGCACCAAAAGGTATTGCATCTGGATTGAAGACGATGAAGTTGACTTTGCCTTGAGTTTTCCAAAGATAAACGAACGTGTTGAAGAAGTTAGGAGTTTTAGGCTCGGGAGCAAGAAAAATGGAACAGTAAAAGCAGCTAGTTGGCCTCACCGATTTGACGAGAGAAAAACGATCCCGGAAGGATCAATTATTGCAATTCCTGTCATCAGCTCTCAAAACCGTCCGTACTTGCCCTCCAACCTCCTGCCCCCCGGGACGGTGGTTTCCAACAAGGCATTTACTTTGCCCGGAAGCCCGCTGTGGCCTCTGGCAATAATATCTTCGCGGATAAATTTGGTGTGGGTGGCAACAGTATGCGCGAGGATGAGGACCGACTATTCCTACACGAGTACCCTGGGTTGGAATACGCTTCCGGTCCCGCCGCTGACGCAGAAGAATCAGGCAGACCTGACAGCCTGTGCGGAGAATATCCTTCTCGTACGCGAGGCGCATTTCCCGGCAACAATAGCCGATCTCTACGACCCGGAGAAGATGCCCAAGAATCTGCGGGCCGCGCACGAGCGCAATGACGAGGTGCTGGAGCGCATCTACATCGGCCGGTGCTTCAGGAACGACACGGAACGGCTGGAGAAACTGTTCGACATGTACGGCAAGATGGCTGCACTCGCCGAGGTGCCTGGAAAGAAGGCCGCAACACGATGACAGGCTCCTCTCCGGTTCCCTTCGTTACGGTGTCCTGCGACGGCAGCGGCGTATCGACCCGGTCGAACGAACTCGGCATGCGGCCGATGCAGGAGCGGGCCTGGGAGAAGCGCGGCGAACAGTATCTGCTGATTAAGTCGCCGCCGGCGTCGGGCAAGAGCCGGGCGCTGATGTTCATCGCGCTCGATAAGCTGCACAACCAGGGTCTGGCGCAAGCGATCGTCGTCGTGCCGGAACGGACTATCGGGGCGAGCTTCGAGGACGCGCGGCTGAGCGCGTACGGGTTCTGGGACGACTGGACGGTCCGTCCGAATTGGAATCTCTGCAACGCGCCGGGAGGCGACGGCGGCAAGATCAATTCCGTCAAGACCTTTCTCGACAGCGACGACCGCATTCTGATCTGTACCCACTCCACCTTCCGCGGCGCCGTCGACCGGTTCGGCGCTGTCGCCTTCGATGGCCGATTGATCGCCATCGACGAGTTCCATCATGTCTCGGCGAATCCCGACAATCAGCTGGGCCAGTATGTCGGACAGCTCATGGCGCGGGACCGGACTCACATCGTGGCCATGACGGGATCATATTTCCGGGGCGACGCGGAACCGGTGCTCCTCCCGGAGGATGAAGCGCGGTTCGAGACCGTCACCTATACCTACTACGAGCAGCTGAACGGCTACGAGCACCTGAAACGCCTCGACATCGGCTACTACTTCTACACAGGCAACTATGCAGACAGCATCCTCAAGGTTCTCGATCCGGACGAGAAAACCATCGTCCACATCCCCAGCGTCAACTCGCGCGAGAGCACGAAGGACAAAATCAGGGAGGTGGAGCACATCCTTGAGGAATTGGGCGACTGGCAGGGTACGGATCCGCAGACCGGGTTTCAGCGTGTGATGACGCCCGGCGGGCGCGTTCTGCGCATCGCCGACCTGGTCGATGACGACCAGGTGAAGAGAGATCGCGTGGTAGCAGCGCTCCGGGACCCGGTCGAGAAGGACAACCGCGACTATGTGGACATCATTGTCGCGCTCGGCATGGCGAAGGAGGGGTTCGACTGGATCTGGTGCGACCATGCGCTGACAGTCGGCTACCGGTCGAGCCTGACCGAGATCGTGCAGATCATCGGGCGAGCGACCCGCGATGCGCCGGGCAAGGCCCGCGCCCGGTTCACCAACCTGATCGCCGAGCCGGACGCTGCCGAAGATACCGTCGCCGAGGCCGTGAACGACACGCTGAAGGCCATCGCGGCGAGCCTGCTGATGGAGCAGGTGCTGGCACCGCGCTTCAACTTTACGCCGAAAACCCCGGAAAGCGGCCCTGTAGAGGGCGTCGATTATGGAGAGGACGGCTATGACCCGCACAGATGCAATGTCGGATTCGACGAGAAATCGGGCCAGTGCCATGCCGAGATCAAAGGTCTTGCCATGCCGACGAGCAAGGAGGCGAAGCGCATCTGCCGGGAAGACCTGAATGAGGTGTTTGCTGCGGCCGCTCAGGACAGGACGACTGTCGAGCGCGGGTTTTTTGACGAGGATATGGTTCCCGAGGAGCTGACCCAGGTGCGGATCGGGAAGATCGTCAAGGAGAAGTATCCGAATCTCAGCGAGGAGGACCACGAGGCTGTCCGCCAGCATGCGGTCGCCGCCCTGAACCTGACCCGTAAGGCGAAGGAGGCCGTCACCGATGAGGGCGAAGATGACAAGGGCGGCGGGACGGCGCTGATCGACGGGGTTCGCAAGTTCGCAATGGACGTACGCGACCTCGACATCGATCTGATCGACCGGATCAATCCCTTTCAGGAGGCGTACGCGATCCTGGCCAAGGCGATGAGCGAAGAAACCCTGAAGCAGATTGCCGCGGTCATCACGGCGAAGAAGGTCCAGCTCACGCCGGACGAAGCGCGCGACCTCGCGCAGCGCGCGCTGAGATTCAAGCAGGAGCGCGGCCGACTTCCGTCGATTATGTCGCCGGATCCCTGGGAGAGGCGCATGGCGGAGGGTGTAGCCTTTCTCGCCCGCATGAAGGCTCAGGCGGCCGATGGGTAAGCGGTTCACGGCCGAGGACGACGCGCTCCTTGCGGAACTCGGGGTCGAGGCCGCGCCCGACAAGGCGTCTAGCCGAACGCCGCGCGAGGAGCGGATCGTGACGGGATTTGAAGACATCCAGCGCTTCATGGATACACACGGCCGCGCCCCGCAGCACGGCGAGGACCGCGACATCTCCGAACGCCTTCTTGCGGCGCGGTTGGACCGCATCCGGGAGCTGGAAGAATGCCGCGCGCTTCTCGTCCCTCTCGACCGCCAGAATCTTCTGGTCGCGATGCCCGAAGCGAATTCACCGGCGTCGGAGGACATGGACGATGACGCTCTGCTGGCCGAACTCGGCGTCGAGACGGCCGCGCCGGACATCGCCGAGCTTCGTCACGTCCGGTCCAGCGCCGACAAGCGAGCCGCGGAGGAGATTGCCAACCGCACCAGATGTGAGGATTTTGGCTTGTTTCGGCCGCTGTTCGAGCAGGTTCAAAGAGAACTCGAAACCGGGCTTCGCCGAGCGCGTCCCTTTGAGCTGAAGTCGGAAATACGGCCCGGAAACTATTTCGTCGTCAGTGGACAAAAGGCCTATGTCGCCGAAATGGGCGAGGTGTTTTCGAATGCCCAAGGACGGACCGATGCCCGTCTTCGCGTCATATTCGACAATGGTACCGAGAGCAATCTGCTGATGCGGTCCTTGCAGCGCTCCCTGCACAAGGATGAAGCGGGTCGGCGAATCACCAACCCTTCCGCCGGACCGTTGTTCGCCGATCAGGCCGCTGAAGGCGACCAAGCGAGCGGCATTATCTATGTGCTGCGCAGCAAGGCCGACATTCCGTTCATCGCCGAAAAGCGGAACCTTGTCCACAAGATCGGTGTCACCAACGGAAAGGTCGAGACCCGTATTGTCCGAGCCCGGCAGGAGCCGACCTTCCTGATGGCGGACGTCGAGATTGTCGCGACCTACAAGCTCTACAATATCGACCGCGGGCGACTGGAGAAGCTGATCCACCGCATATTTGCTCCGGCGCGCCTCGACATTGAGATCGAGGACCGCTTCGGCAATCCCGTCGTGCCTCGCGAGTGGTTCCTGGCACCTCTAGACGCGATCGACGATGCGGTGGGGAAGATCAGGGACGGAACCATCACCCAGTATTTCTACAACGTCGAAACGGCATCACTCGCCAAGAGGTCGTGATGTCCCGGATCAGCACGGCTCGCTCTCGCCATCTTCGGGATCGGGCTCGCCGCCTTCGGGCTCAGGCTGCTTCAGGAGGTCGTCGATCAGTTTTCCCCTGGCATGTTCCTCAAGCAGTTTCGCGAATTCCAGCCCGGCCCAGGCGGAGGGGATCTTCAGGCCGTCCCGGATCGCCGACATGGTCCGGCCATGCAGGTTGGCCAGGATCGTGTCGACGTCCTGCCCGGTCAGCGCTTTTCCGGGCCGGTCCCGGCAATGGAGCTTGTGCAGCCTGTAGCCGGCATGACCCGTTTCGCGGATGGAGAGGGCGATGAACTTCGCGAGGCCGGGCCGTTTCCAGTCCAGTTTTGCCTGCGCCGCCGCAAGATGGCGCTGCATCACTCCCTCCCGGTCGTGCAGGTCGAGCCGGCACACCATGATGCAATAGACGCGCTTGGCGCCGCCCCGCTTCAGGAGCGCCATCCTGGTGTGCCTGACGGCGCCTGCGCACTGCGCGCGGACATTGACTTCGTCCATGTCGCGTATCGTGGTGACCTCGCCGAGCACGGTGAAGCCGTCATAGTCGATACGGACATCGGGATTGCCCGCCGGGGCGGGTCCGTAGGGGAGGACGCCCCGGTTTTCATCCCGATAGGCGCGGCACGGGCAGAGCGCGGTTTTCGGTGCGCCCAGGCAACTGAACAGAAGGCTCACGATCAGTTCCAGGCCCAGGCCCTTGAAGAGGTATCGGTAGTATTTGTTCCCCTCCTCCGGTTCGGGGGGCGCCGTGCCGCCGGCTTTGTGGTTCGCCTCCGCCTCGGCCTCTGCATGTTGTTTCGCGGTTACGTGGTCGAATCCGATCGTCGGATAGATGTAGTTCCTGGTCACAAGGTCGTGGTTGTTGAAGAGCTGCGTTGCCGCGATGTCCAGCGCGCGGGGCTCGATATCGACGTCCGGCGCGGGAAACTCCAGCCTTTGGCCGGCAAGATGGCCGACCTCGATCCGCGCCTTCAGCGTCATCGGGCGGCCTTCCGGCGCTTCTTCTTCTTCGGTGGCGGCGGCTTCCCGCCCGGCCGCCATTCCCGCACCGGATAAAGCCATTGCAGGCCGCCGGGCATACCGACGGGATAGAGCACGTCGGCATCGCAGAGCATGATCGCGCTCGACCGGGCGGCGGCAATCTTCTCCGCGGCCTCAGGCCAGTCCTTTTCGAGCAGGACCACCGCGGCGTCCGCCATGACGATGGCGGCATATTCGATGCCGCCCTCGCCGACGTCGAGCCCCTCTAGAACCGTCCGTCTGTTCTCCACGATATCGTCGGCGAACGCCGAGGCCGAAGGACGCCCGTCCCTCCTTGTGTGCGCTTTCAGCAGCCAGAAATGAAGCTGCATGAACTCGGCGAGGCAGAGCGCCGGCCTGTAGCGGACCGACCGGATGTCGTCCTCGCGCTCCTCGCCCGCGTCCCGGATCCAGCCGCAAACCCGGCGGAACCAACGGCCGACCCGGCGCCGTCTCTCATCCTCCCCCTCGACGCGGTAGTTCCCGGACAGGGCCCGCTGCAGCGCCTCCCGGTTCCGCATGCACTCACGGCCCGCCGGCGTCACCCGGTCCTCACCGTCGACCAGTCCCAGTTGCCGGAGTTGGTCGAGGCAGTCCTCCGCCAGCTTGGGACGGATCATGGTCCGGTCCGGTATGGCGGGATAGCCGTCATCGTCCTCCGCATCCGTCTCGTACAGCCCGAGTCCCTCCAGATGCTCGACGCCCAGGCCCTCCTCGTCGATCCGGTCCGCCAGCACTTCATTGGCGCTGCGCTCGTCCCGGCGCGCCGCCAGCGCCCCGAGAGCGAAGGGCAGGAAATATAGCTCCTGCTGCACGCCGGCGAAGAAAGGCGCCTTATCCATCTTCTTTTTCCTCCAACCCCAACCGCTCCGTCATTTCCTCCGCTTCCCGCCAGCCCAGGCGCAGCGTCTCGCGCTCGGCGACCTCGAAAGCGATCGGCCCCACATCGTGCTCTATGCCGACCAGGTCCGCCGGCCGCTTGCCGCCGGTGCGGTCCACGGTGCGGCCGTAGTTCGCGGTGAACCAGGCAAGCCATGCCTGGCAAGACAGGAGTTCTATGTTCTCGGCGGCCTTGACATACTTGGCGCCTCCCCCCGAGCGCACTTCCGGGCGTTCAAGGTATGTCGCATAGCTCCGGATCATCCCAATGGCCGTGTTGACCCTCTGCAGGCTGGTATATCTCAGCAATGCCCCGACCGTGTCGCTTTCGGGCGGCCACTCGCGGTCGGGCCCCTGGGACAGCCACAGCACGGCGAGAACCTCGCGTTCCCTGCGGCGCCGGGGCCATGCCCAGCTTCCTTCATCCGTCCGGGCGCTGCTCATGACTCGCCGAAAGAGAGTGGCCTTCGCTTCGGGAGCCGGCCCGTCCGGGCCTTCCGGGGTCCTGTCGCGCCAGTCCTTTGCGAGTATCGCGAGCTGGCCGCCCCAGGACGGAAGCCGCCCGATTCTCTGACCGGCCTTGACCGTCTGCACTGTCTGCACGATGGCTATCTCGGCGCGGCGGCAAGCGGGATCGTCCTCGCACCGGGTCTGGATGTTCCCGGCGAAGACGGCGGCCGCGCTCCTGTAGGCCGTGTGCTTGCCGTCCATGGTCAGCAAGACCCGCTCGAACTGGTGCGTCAGGTCCTTCACCACCATGAAATGCGCGAGTTCGGCATATTCATCGCGCATGAGCAGCGCACTGCCGCCCAGATAGGAGGACTTCTGCCCGCTCAGCGCGTTCTGCCCGTGGTCGGTACCGTAGTGGAGGAGGTGATCGAACTGCCGCTCGGCGACGGGGCGCATGGCGTCCGCGAGCGCCTCGCCCGGGTCCCGCGGCATGGCGTTCCCGTCCCGAAACACCGCGCAGGGGTGCACTGCGAGAACGAACAGGCTGGCGGGCTCGTGGAGGCGCAGCGCCGTCACCAGCACCGGCAGCTGCCGCTCGCGACCGGGATAGCCCGCTCTCGGCAGCCTGACCGGGACGAACAAGGCGTCGGTCTGCAGGGCGGCCATGCCGTTGAAGGGGTTGTCCGAAACGCCGGGCGCGGCGCCGTCGTTCGCCGCCCGAAACAGCGTATCCAGGCTGTCGGGATAGCCGGGCGCCATGAAGTCGGTATTGCAGTAGCTCTGGTAGTCGCGGATCCGCGCTGCCACGTTCCTCAACACAGCCCCGTAGTGGTCCGGAGTGAGGCGCTTGTCGTCCACTCCAAACACCTGAAGCATGTTAGTCACTGTGACGCCGCCCCGCAGATGCTTGAACACCCAGGCCATGCGCCGCTCCAGTTCGCCCGGGTCGTCCAGGTGCCGGGGCAGGTTCAAGGCTTCGCCCAGATGCCTCGACGACCGGCACCGCCTCCCTTGCCCGCACCGGATCTTGTGGGCATCGGTTTCCTTGTCGAACCGGTAGCGGCTCCAGTATTCGAAGGCGTTGACGCCCTCGTTTGGGCAGCCCGCCCTGTCGCAGGCGGCGAACGGAATGCTCTGGCGCTTGAACCAGACATAGGCGGCGCGCAGAGAGCGGTTCGACAGCAGCCGCGAGCTAATTCCGCAGGCCAGGCAGGTGTAACGCCGGTCGAACAGGAAATCCGGATAGGCCTCGACCTTGTAGCGCTCTCTGTACGCATCGAGGTCCGGCGCCGGCCCGAAATTCGGACACATCGGGTTGCGGCAGAAATTGGCGTTGAACTTCACCTTCGGCCCGATCTCCTGGAAGAGGATCGGCTTGAAGGCCTGAAGGTCAGCCTCCTCCATGGGCTGGCGCTTTCTCGCCATCGTAGTCCCCCCAGGACACCGCCTGCCCCGGACCGGATCCGGGAGCTTCCAGCCGCTTTTCCCGAAATACCAGCGAGGGGGCCCGGCCTTGTCAAGCCGGGGGGCGCTCGCGTCGGGAACTGAGACGCCAAACGGCCCGGCTTGCCCGGATACGCCGACGCCGGCTTCGTCCCGCAGTTCGACCGCGCGCGCAATGCCACCAGGGGGTATTTCTGCACGCCCGCCGGGCGGGACGGCAAACTCAGATCAGGACAAACTCTTGAAATTCATTGATTCCTGGGAGAAACGGGATTTGGTCCTTGGGCCTTAATGTGCCACAAAATGCCGAGCGCCTCTGGCGGTGGGAGAGGGGATCGGAAATCCTGTGGAGGATCCAGACGGCTCCTCATAAATAGTTGAACTAATAGATTAATTTGTCGATCTTCGCTCGACTTAGAATGGCACTATACAGCCAGTTCCTGTCCTTTGTCATCATCTGCGGAATCCGGTGCCGAGCGCATGCCGGAAGAGTCCGGGAACGACGCCTCCGGTTTGCGGCAGGATATCCAGAACGTGCTCGGCCGCCTGCGCCTGCTCATCGGGAAAGCACCGCGCCGCCGCGATGGAGGCGTCGATAACGACAGCCATCAGGCGCGGCCTTCGTCCCTGGCGGCGCGAATCTCCGCGGCAGAGACGGAGGGGCGTTCCTTTCGCTCCTGCCTCAAGAGTTCGACGGTGCGGGCGACCGGTTCCCGTATCGGCACGATGCGGGCGGCCGGCACGCCGT
>MKWU01004743.1_pt1 | contig 15645 bp, 13 predicted proteins | sample 809101 | NCBI WGS metagenome assembly MKWU01 (sample SAMN05860141, study PRJNA318959) | sponge metagenome | host: Aplysina aerophoba | place: Slovenia: Piran, Adriatic Sea, Gulf of Piran | collected 2013-05-07 | reverse complement strand
CCAAGCCCGCGTCGCTTCGCTCCGACAGGTGATCGGTTTGCGTCGGAATCAGCGATCGGTTTCGCGTCGGAACGGGTGATCGATTTCACCGGAATGCGCAAGCGCCAGCCTCGACCTGCCGACCCTGCTCGGCGAGGTCGTCGACAGCGCTCGCGCGCTGACCAGCGCCCGCTACGGGGCCGTCACCACCGTCGACGCCGACGGACAACTCCAGGACTTCGTCACCCGTGGCACCAGCGAGGCCGAGCACCGCCGCCTGCTGGAGTAGCCCGACGGCCCGCAGCTATTCGAGCGCCTGCGCGACCTGCCCGGCCCCATCCGCCTCGCGGACCTGCCCTCGCACCTCAACGCGCTCGGCCTCGACGGCGATGTCCTGCTGCGGTACCGCACCTTCCAGGGCACGCCGATGCGCCACCTCGGCGAACACGTCGGCAGCTTCTGGCTGGCCGAGAAGGCCGGCGGCGCCGGCTTCTCGGCGGACGACGAGGAGCTGCTCGTGCTGTTCGCCGCGCAGGCCGCGGTTGCCATCGCCAACGCCCGCGCCTTCCGCGACGAGCGCCGCGCGCGCGCCGACCTCGAGGCCCTGGTCGACACCTCCCCGGCCGGCGTGGTGGTGTTCGACGCGGCGACGGCGCATCCGGGCTCGCTCAACCGCGAGGCGAGGCGCATCGTCGAGCGCCTGCGCCAACCCGGCCACACCACCGAGGACCTCCTCAATGTGGTCACCTGCCGGCGCGCCGACGGGCGGGAGCTGGCGCTGGGCGAGTTCCCGCTCGCCACCGCGCTCCGCAGCGCGGAGACGGTACCGGCCGAGGAGATCGTGCTCTCCGTGCCGGACGGCCCAGCGTCACCACCTTGCTCAGCGCCACCCCCGTGCGCGGCGACGGCGGGACCGAGACCGTCGTGGTCACGCTTCAGGACCTCGCCCCGCTCGAGGGAGCGTAAGCTTATGGTGCAGGTGCCCGCGCTCGCCGAGCTGCCGGTCGTCTTCATCTCCGCCTACGGCCGAGACGAGACGATCGCGCGGGCGCTCGACGCCGGCGCCGACGACTATCTGAGCTGACGGCGCGGGTGCGCGCCGCGCTGCGGCGACGGGCGGGGGCGGCGGCGTTCGCGCTCGGCGAGCTGGCCATCGACTACCGCGGCCGCCGCGCCACCCTCGCCGGCCGCAGGCTGGACCTTACCGCCACCGAACACGACCTCCCGTGCGCGCTCGCCCGCGACGCCGGCGGCGTCTGCTCCTACGACGACCTAGACTAGCGCGCCTCGTCTGGCGCCGCAAACACGTCGACCCGAGCTGGTGCGCGCCTTCCGGCGCCTGCGCGGCAAGCTTGGCGACGACGACGCCAGGCCCGTCTACATCCTCACCGAGCGCGGCGTCGGCTACCGCATGGCGCCGCCGCCGCACCGGGTGGGGGCGGGCGCGCGCCCCCGAGGGCCCCCCCCGCCGCGCGGGGGGAGGCGGGGCGCCCGGCCGCAAGCCCGGCGCGCCGCATCCGGCGTCGTGCGTGTTGCCGAGCCGCAGGCCCGAGCGGCCCGATTTCGCCGCGCCGGCGTGTGATTGGGACGATGGCTCTCTGTCACACCCGGAATCACATCCCGCCCGCCGGGCCTCGCTGCCGGAGCGCGCCGCGTCTTTGGGCGGATCGCGTCCCGCGGGAAGAGCCGGCGGCCTCATTTGCGCCGCCCGTAGCGCCGGGAGCGACCCACCGAAAACCTGGCGGTTTTCGGACCCGGCAGGTTTTTCCTCCGTCACACCCGCCGGGCCGGTCGCTCCCCAACGAAAGTGTCCCTCCGGGAAGGGTGTTGCGGCGCGGGCGTCCGCCGCTGACGATCGTCGGAGAGCCCGCTCCGAGCACCCGCGCACAGCCAGCGCGGCAGGCATCGCCGGCGAAGTCCTCATCCTCGAGGTCAGCCTCTTGTGCCTCGTCACCTCCTCCGGACCCAGGCCATCGCGTTGAGCCAGGCCGGTAGCTGGTAGTACCCTCTCTGAATGACGGGGTCGGTTTCGGCCCGCGAGTCTTCAAAGGACGGGAATCACGAGCATGGCGCGACGAGGGTCGGGGAAGCCGACAGGGGACGAGGGGGCAACCCCGAACAGAGGGGCCACCATCGGCCATGAGGCAGAGCTGTGGGCGATGGCCGACGCGCTGCGCGGCTCGATGGACGCCGCCGAGTACAAGCACGTCGTCCTCGGCCTGATCTTCCTCAAGTACATCTCCGACGCCTTCGAGGAGCGCCACGCGGCGGTGCTCGTCCGCTGGGGCGAGGACGCCGCCGAAGATCGCGACGAGTACGTCGCCGAGAACGTCTTCTGGGTGCCGGCCGAGGCCCGCTGGGCGCATCTGCGGTCACAGGCGCGGCAGCCGCCCATCGGCCTGACCGTTGATCAGGCGATGGCGGCCATCGAGCGCGACAACCCGACGCTCAAGGACGTGCTGCCGCGCGACTACGCCCGGCCAGCCCTCGATAAGCGGCGGCTCGGCCAGTTGATCGACATGGTCAGCAACATCCGGGTCGGCGACGAGGAAGCCCGGTCCCGCGACGTGCTCGGCCGCGTCTACGAGTACTTCCTGTCGCAGTTCGCGAGCGCCGAGGGAAAGAAGGGCGGCGAGTTCTACACACCGCGCTGCGTCGTCAGCGTGTTGGTCGAGATGCTCGCCCCGTACCGAGGCCGGGTCTACGACCCGTGCTGCGGCTCGTCGGGCATGTTCGTGCAGTCGATCAAGTTCGTGCGAGCGCACGCCAGCGGCAACGGGAACGGCGGGAAGGCCAAGGCGGACATCAGCATCTACGGACAGGAGTCCAACTACACGACGTGGCGGCTCGCGAAGATGAACCTCGCGATCCGGGGCATCGAGGGCCAGATCGCCCACGGCGACAGCTTCCACGACGACCGCCATCCGGACCTGAAGGCCGACTATATCCTCGCCAACCCGCCGTTCAACGTCTCCGACTGGGGCGGCGACCGGCTGACGGAGGACAAGCGGTGGCACTACGGCGTGCCGCCGAGGGGCAACGCCAACTTCGCGTGGGTGCAGCACATGGTGCACCATCTTGCCCCGACCGGCGTCGCCGGCTTCGTGCTCGCCAACGGGTCGATGTCCTCGAGCCAGTCGGGCGAGGGCGAGATCCGGAAGAATCTGATCGAGGCGGACCTAGTGGACTGCATGGTGGCGCTTCCGGGGCAGCTCTTCTACTCGACGCAGATCCCGGCGTGTCTATGGTTCCTGGCGCGACGCCGACCGCGGGCCGGCGAGATTCTGTTCATCGACGCCCGCAAGCTGGGCCGCATGGTCGACCGCACGCACCGCGAACTGACCGACGACGACATCGCCCGCATCGCGGGTGCCTACCACGCTTGGCGCGACGGTGCGACGGCCTACGAAGACCTTCCGGGCTTCTGCAAGAGCGCCCCACTCGACGAGGTGCGCCGGCACGGGCACGTGCTGACGCCGGGGCGCTACGTCGGTGCGGAGCCGCCACCGGAGGACGGAGAGCCCTTCGAGGAGAAGGTGCGTCGGCTGCTCGGGGAACTGCAAGCGCAGCAGGCCGAGGGGGCACGGCTTGACGCCGCCATCAGCGACAACCTGACGGCCTTGGGCTTTCCGGTCCGCGGCGACAGCTCATGAAACTCGATCTGACACCGCTCGACGACGCGATCGCACAGTTGGAGGAAGCGCTGGAGTACCACGACTCGGACCTGGCGTCGCGTGACCCCGCTCTCAAGCTGCATCTCAGAGCTGCCGCAATCCAGGCCTTCGAGTTCACGTATGAGTTGTCGTTCAAGATGGTCAAGCGCCATCTCGAACAGGTATCCGAGAATCCCGCCCAACTCGACGAAATGGGCTTCAGTGCCATCGTGCGCGAAGCCTTCCAGCGGGGACTGGTGCAGTCCGAAGTGTCCGCTTGGACGGAATATCGGAGGCTGCGGGGCACGACGAGTCACACCTACGACGCGGACAAGGCGCGGGCGGTGTTCGAGAGCATTCCTGACTTCCTCCGGGAAGCCCGATACCTCCGGGACCGGCTTCGGCAAAGGAACGAATCCCTTGACGCCACCGATTGACATCCGCCCCGGCGACCTGCGCATCGTCTGGGACGTGCTGCGCCGGCATCTGCCCGTTGACGTGAGGGTGTGGGTCTTTGGGAGTCGCGCGAGCTGGATGACGAAGGACTCGTCCGACCTGGATCTCGCGGTGGAGGGCGACAGCGAGATCGGGCGAGGCACCCTGTCCGCTCTGGAAGCCGAATTCGAGGACTCGGATCTACCGTACGCGGTGGACGTCGTGGATCTTAAGCGGATCAACGAACGGTTTCGACGAATCGTGCAACAGCAACACGTCCCGTTGCCGGTGTACCGTAGCTCACACTCAACCGACCGGCCGAGCGGCGGGGCAGAAGCCTGCCCGAACTGGCGCGAACTGCCGTTTACCGAAGCGTTTCTGGTCAATCCGCCTACCCGAATCGAACGTGGCACCACTCGCCCCTTCGTGGATATGGCGACCGTCAATCCCAGCTTCCGTTCCGTACTTGCGTCGGAAGCCAGGGAGTTTCGCGGCGGTGGCTCGCGATTTCGGGACGGCGACACACTGATGGCCCGCATCACCCCGTGCCTGGAGAACGGCAAGATTGCCCGGTATTGCGCAGACGGCACCTCCGAACCAGCGCACGGTTCGACGGAGTTTATCGTGGTCCGCGGGCGTCCTGACACTACCAATACCGACTTCGCGTTCTACGTGACTAAGTCGCACATAGTTCGCGATTACGCCATCGGTCAAATGACCGGCACTTCCGGTCGTCAACGCGTTCCGACGGAAGCATTGGCGCACCTGACAATAGCTGTGCCGCCCCTCTCCGAGCAGCGCGCCATTGCCGACATCCTCGGCACGCTGGACGACAAGATCGAGCTGAACCGTCGGATGAACGCGACGCTGGAGTCGATAGCGCGGGCGCTGTTCCGGTCCTGGTTCGTCGATTTCGACCCTGTGCGGGCCAAGATGGCGGGCCGCGACACTGGGCTGCCGAAGGAGATCGCCGACCTGTTCCCCGACCGGCTGGTGGAGTCGGAGCTCGGCGAGATACCGGAGGGATGGACGGTTTCGGAACTGGGAGACATGATCGAGTTGGCCTACGGGAAGGCGCTGAAGGCCGAGTCTCGGAATGCCGCCGGTGGAGTGCCGGTCTTCGGCTCGAACGGTCAGATCGGCTGGCACGACGAGGCGCTTGTCCAGAGGCCGGGAATAGTCGTCGGCCGAAAGGGCAACCCAGGCACGGTGACCTTGTCGTCAGCCGGGTTCTTTCCGATCGATACCACGTTCTACGTCTTGCCCAAGCACGAGCGTCATGAGTGCCTGTACTTCCTGTTTTTCGCGCTGCAGGCGCAGGATTTACCGTCAGTGGCGGCGGATTCGGCAGTTCCGGGATTGAACCGGAACTTGGCGTACATGAACAAGCAGCTTAGGCCACCTACGAGCGTCGTGGCGTGCTTCGATGGTTACGTGGGCGCCATGTACGTGCGTCGCCGTGAGGCTTCCGCGGAATCCCGTCTCCTCGTCAGCCTTCGCGACTCGCTGCTGCCGAGGCTGGTCTCCGGCGAGCTACGGGTGTCCGGGCTGAAACCGGCGAGCGGGCGCGATGACCGCCCAGCACCAGTCGCGTCGCATGGAGCCTGACGGAGCGGCGACCGTGGCCGATGCATCCCTGTCAGAATCGACCGTCGAGGCCGTCGCCCTCGACTGGCTCGCGTCGCTCGGCTGGACCGTCCTGTATGGCCCCGACATCGCGCCCGACACGCCCGGCGCAGAACGGGCCGACTACGGCGAGGTTGTCCTGCGCGGCCGCCTTCGGTCCGCGCTCGCCCGCCTCAATCCCGCCCTGCCCGACGAAGCACTCGACGACGCGCTGCGCCGACTCACTCGCCCGGCCGGGGCGACGTTGGAGGCCCGCAACCGCGACTTCCATCGAATGCTCGTCGCTGGCGTCACGGTGGAGTACTCCAACGGAGACGGCCGCGTCCGCGGCGGTCAGGTCCGCGTGCTCGACTTCGACGAGCCGGAGGGCAACGACTGGCTCGCGGTCAACCAGTTCACCGTCGTCGAGAACCGCCATGAACGGCGGCCCGACATCGTGTTGTTCGTCAACGGACTGCCGCTCGCCATCATCGAGCTGAAGAACCCCGCCGACGAGAACGCCACGATCCACACGGCCTTCCAGCAGCTTCAGACCTACAGGGCGGAGATCCCTTCGCTGTTCGCCTTCAACGTCGCGCTCATCGTGTCGGACGGGCTGGAGGCGCGGATCGGCACGCTAACCGCAGGCTGGGAGTGGTTCAAGCGCTGGCGCACGATCACGGGCGAGGCGCTGGCCGACCCGAGCCTGCCGCAACTCCGCGTGCTGCTCGATGGCGCCTGCGATCCGCGGCGGTTGCTGGCCGTGGTCCGCGACTTCATCGTGTTCGACGACGGGAGCGGCGCGCTGGTCAAGAAGATGGCCGGGTACCACCAGTTCCACGCCGTCCGGACCGCCGTCGCCGAGACACTGCGGGCGGCGGCGTTGCAGCAGGCCGTGGCGGACGACGACGCCCACGGCCTTTCCGAGTCGGACAGCCAGCCGGGCGGCACCCGCGGCGACCGGCGGATCGGCGTGGTCTGGCACACGCAGGGGTCCGGCAAGAGCCTGACAATGGCGTTCTACGCGGGACGCATCGTCCGCGAGCCGGCGATGGAGAATCCCACCGTCGTCGTGCTGACGGACCGCAACGATCTCGACGACCAACTGTTCACGACCTTCTCGCGCTGCGCCGACCTGCTGCGCCAGCCTCCTGCCCAGGCCGAGAGCCGCGCCGACCTGCGGGCGAAGCTCGCCGTGGAGTCCGGCGGCGTGGTGTTCACGACGATCCAGAAGTTCTTCCCCGAGGAGAAGGGCGACCGGCATCCGCTGCTCTCCAGCCGGCGCAACATCGTCGTGATCGCCGACGAGGCGCACCGCAGCCAGTACGACTTCATCGACGGCTACGCCCGCCACATGCGGGACGCGCTGCCCAACGCCTCGTTCATCGGCTTCACCGGGACGCCCATCGAGCTGGCCGACGCCAGCACCCGCGCCGTGTTCGGCGACCACATCAGCGTTTACGACATCCAGCGGGCAGTCGACGACGAGGCGACCGTCCCGATCTATTACGAGAGCCGCCTCGCGGAGCTGGCACTCGACGAGACCGAGCGGCCGGAGATCGACTCTGGCTTCGAGGAAGTGACCGAAGGCGAAGAGGCCGACCGCCGTGAGAAGCTGAAGACGAAGTGGGCGCAGCTCGAAGCGGTCGTTGGTGCCGAGCAACGCGTCGCGCTCATCGCCCAGGACATCGTGGAGCACTTCGAGAGCCGCACGGACGCGATGGCCGGCAAGGCGATGGTGGTCTGCATGAGCCGGCGCATCTGCATCGACCTCTACCGCGAGCTGGTGCGCCTGCGCCCCGCATGGCGCGATGACGATGACACCCGCGGGGCGCTGAAGGTAGTGATGACGGGTCAGGCATCCGACCCGGCCGACTGGCAGGCCCACATCGGCAACAAAGCCCGCCGCGAGGCGCTGGCGAAGCGGTTCCGCGATCCCGCGGACCCGCTCCGCATGGTGCTCGTGCGAGACATGTGGCTGACCGGCTTCGATGCCCCAAGCCTGCACACGATGTACGTGGACAAGCCGATGCGCGGCCACGGGCTGATGCAGGCCATCGCGCGGGTGAACCGCGTGTTCCGGGACAAGCCGGGCGGCCTGGTCGTCGACTACTTGGGACTGGCCCACGAGCTGAAACGGGCGTTGGCGACGTACACCGAGAGCGGCGGCAAGGGCCAGACGGCGGTCGACAAGGAGCAGGCTGTCCGGGTGATGCTGGAGAAGTACGAGATCTGCTGCGGCCTGTTCCACGGTTTCGACCGGTCGGCATGGACCATGGGCTCGCCGGCCGACCGCCTCAACCTGCTGCCGGCGGCGCTCGAGCACGTTCTGGCGCAGGAAGACGGCAAAGCGCGGTGCCTGAAGGCCGTGCGCGAGCTGTCGCAGGCATTCGCGCTGGCGGTGCCGCATCCCGAGACGGTCCGCATCCGCGACGACGTGTCGCTGTTCCAGCACGTCCGGGCGGCGCTGTCGAAGCGGACCGGACCCAGCCCGAAGTCCGACGAAGAGCTAGACCACGCGGTGCGCCAGATCGTCTCGCGGGCCGTGGCGTCGGAGGGCGTGGTGGACATCTTCGCCGCGGCGGGGCTGAAGAAGCCGGACGTGTCGGTCCTGTCGGAAGAGTTCCTCCGTGAAGTGCGCGGCATGCGCCGGCGCAACCTTGCGGTCGAGCTACTGGAGAAGTTGTTGAAAGGCGAGTTGGCGACCCGGCGGCGAAAGAACGTCGTGCAGGCGCGCTCGTTCGCCGAGATGCTGGAGCAGACGATCCGGCGCTACCAGAACCGCGCGGTCGAGGCGGCGCAGGTGATCGAGGAGCTGATCGGCTTGGCGCGCGAGATGCGGGAGGCGAACGCCCGCGGCGAAAGGCTCGCGCTATCCGACGACGAACTGGCGTTCTACGACGCGCTCGGCGTCAACGACAGCGCAGTGCAGGTGCTCGGCAACGAGACCCTGCGCGGCATCGCCCGCGAACTCGTCGAGACCGTGCGGGGCAACGTCACCATCGACTGGACGCTACGGGAGAACGTCCGCGCCAACCTTCGCCGTCTCGTCAAGCGTGTCCTGCGGAAGCACGGCTATCCGCCCGACAAGCAGGAGTCGGCGACGCGGACGGTGCTGGAGCAGGCCGAGGTCCTGTCTGCAGGCTGGGCGACCTGACCGCCCGCGCGGGAGAGCGGGTAGTGGGACACTTTCAGAGGGGGCAGGACGCCGCCCCGGGAGGCAGACCGATGGAATCGACTACCGTCCTTGATCGTTCAACTCCGGTTGGAACGTCTCAATCAGCCGATCCTGACGAGCGACCCTGGTCGGCTCATCCCGCTCGACCCGAGCATGGACGTGAGTGGCCCCCGCTAGCAGTGCCTCCAGACCGCGTTCGTGGCCGGGCAAGCGATTAGCCAGTGAGTTCGTTTCCCCGATGTACACGGCACGCCAACCATCTGCATCAAGGCGCGCGAAGATGTAGATGCCGGGGACATCATTCCAGGCTGTGCCAGGAATCCCATCGTAGACGCCAAAGCTGAGGTCGAGCCAAGTGACGGTTGGAACCGACATGCGGTGCGTCCTCCCTCTTCGCATGATCCGAATGGACGTCGGCGGGTCGGTCGGTGAGTACCACGCGACCCAGCCGCCGTTCTCGCGCGCGAACGCCCACAAGTCGGGCGGTTCCGGCGGCTGCTCCCAGAGGTAGGGCGTGAGCTGGAGCGGGCGCGCAGCACCCAGCCGTGATTGGGTTTGGGTAGTGTCTCAGTTTTGATGGCGGCGGCGCAACAGGATCCCGCCTGCGACCAGCCCAGCACCCAGCGCGACCGCAATGCGCTTGGCTTCCCGGTCTGGCTGCGCCAAGCTCGGTCCGAGTCCGACGCCCAGTCCGATTCAAAACGGAGGGCAGACTGAGGGAAACGAGACCTTGGTCGCGCCGTAAATCAATATTTATCAATCACTTGCGGCGTTTCTGAATCGGAAGCCGTGTCAACCGGCGCCGCCTTTACCCCGCACCCCCACATCTGCCAGCCGGTCTGCCAGGACCTGCTCGAACGACCGTGTATCGGGTGACGCGGTCGCAACGTGCCTGTTGGCCGTGCTGACCTTGCACGCGCATGTGCCGTCCGGTCCGACCGCGATCGTCGCCTCGACCGGCTCCTCTCCGGAGACGTCGGTAGTGAGCACGATGAATCCCTCCTCGTTCACGCGCACCCCGGCGATGCTGCCGCCGTAGGTCGAGCAGAAGAACCGCACGACCGACGCCGCGTGCCATGCCGCCGCCGCGGTGTCACGGCCCGGTTCACCGTCCACTTGGTCAACGGCCACTCGCAGGGCCTCGACCGCGGCATGGAGAGCGGCGGTCTCGCGCAGGTCGGCGGGCAGATCCTCGGCGCCGTAGCGCGGCGGCGCGATTGTCGGATGGCGGATGGCCAGCGGCGCCTCCACGACCACCCGAACCCCTGACGAGCTGGGATGGTCCACCTCCTCGACGGCCGAGGGCTGGTCGGCGCCGGCCGGCACGACAACGCCGCACTCGGTCTCCCGCGGTGGCCTCTGCATCGCGTCGAGCAGCGCGGCCGACACCTCGAGGTCCACCCGGTCACGGCCCGGCTCCCCGTGGGCCCACACGGCGAACCGGTACTCCCGCTGGCCACGGTGCGCCGCGGGTTTCAGGAAGACGCGCAGCAGCGCCAGCTCGAGGACCGACGACGCGCTCTCCAGCCGCCCGTCCGGATCCTCGGCGTAGGCGACCGGCCCGTGGTAGACCGTCTGTCCCCGGTGCGCCGTACGGAACGCGTGACGGTCGACGGCGCTACGCAACAGCACCGTGCGCCCCTGCGGGCCGACCTGCTCGGCCACCATCGCGCCGAGCGCCCGTGCGAACTCCCGGGGCCGGCGAATGGGCGAGACGGCGTTGCGGCCCGCCGGCATCGCCGCCCGCCAGGCGGCCTGCTCCTCGGGCGTCTCCGGCTCGATGAACGCGCAGTAGACCCAGGCGGCCCCGCCGGCAGGCACGGCGTCGCCCGCGCCAGCGAGGTCGCCTTCACCCGGGAAGCAGCTCGGCTTCGAGATCCGGATCGTCTCGCATCCGGGAACTGCGTGACGCTTCGACGAGGCCTTCTGCAAGAAGGCGACCGGAAACCGCTCCGCGGGGTCGCGGAAGTCGACGTACGTGCAGGCGATCAGGTTCCCCGCGTCATCGACGTGATGCCCGTCCGCCAGGTACTCGACGCTCCGCATCTGGCTTTCTGTCTGGCACTTCGGCAGTCCTTCGGCTTGTCACGAAGACCGCCTGCCGGCGTAGAAGAACCCCGCGCAGGCCAGGTTCTTCAGGAACGGCGACACGTTGCTGAGGACCGCGGCGACCCTGAGCAGCTCGCCGGTCTCCAGCGGCACGATGATGGCAGGTCGGGGAACCCCGGATCCTCGAACGACGCCCGAGCCCACGAGTAGCCGAACGCCCGGGCCGCGCTGCCGGCAGCCGGTCCCGTCTACCGGCCCGCATCGCGCTCCCTCAGCACGACGAGCACCAGCCCGGCCATGATCGCGAGGTTCTTCAGGAAGTCGATGACCGTACCGAAATCGGCGTCCGCGCGCAGCGGGTTCTCGATGAGCACCGTGACCGGGACGAGGAACAGCAACAGCCCTGCCGCGGCCCACTCCGTCCTCCGGCCCAGGGCGAGGAACGCGCCGCACACCAGCTCGACGAGTCCTGCGGTGACCGCCAGCAGCGCCGGCAACGGCAGCCCGACTTCGGCGATGTCACCCGCCGCGTCCTCGACGTCGACCAGCTTGTCGTAGCCGGTCAGTAGAAAGATGGCAGCCAGCATGACCCGCGCTACAAGGTAGCCGTAGCGGTCGATTGATCCCATGCTGTTGATTGTCCGGACGACCGTTTGGCTCACGGCGGCAGCTCAGGGGTCCGACGACGCCTGCTCCAGCCGTCCGACGCGGCCCTCCCCGCCCGCCGTCGTCAGAACGTCACCCCGCCGCGCACCTGCACCGAGTGCGACGCATCGCCGCTGCGGCCGAGGCCCGCTACGCCGTAGCCGCCGTCGAACGTCCCGCCGAAGCCAGCCTGGGGCCTCCCGCCACGCCTCCGCGGAGGCGGTTCCGCTGTCGTTTCCAGAGCCCAGCCCCTTCCGACTGGGCTCAGCCGGCACCGAAATTTAGCACTCATAGCATGAAAACTACGCAACAATATCCGTTGCATTGTGAATTTTCGGCGAACCTTGCAATGCGCAAAAGGCTCAAGGCCTCCCGACGCGCCGGCCGCGCCCGCCGGAGCCGGTCCGGCGGGCAGCGACGCGGGCGAAGTCCACGCCCTGCGTGAGCGCGCTACGGGGCCCGTCACCACCGTCGACGTCGACGGGCAACTTCAGGACTTCGTCACCCGCGGCACCACCGAGGCCGAGCACCGCCGCCAGCTGGAGTGGCCGGACGGCCGGCCCGCAGCTGTTCGAGCGCCTGCGCGACCTGCCGGGCCCCATTCGCCTCGCGGACCTGCCCTCGCACCTCAGCGCGCTCGGCTTCGACGGCGACGGCCTGCTGCCGCGCCGCGCCTTCCAGGGCACGCCGATGCGCCACCTCGGCGAACACGTCGGCAGCGTCTGGCTGGCGGAGAAGGCCGGCGGCGCCGGCTTCACGGCGGACGACGAGGAGCTGCTCGTGTTGTTCGCCGCGCAGGCCGCGGTTGCCATCGCCAACGCGCGCGCCTTCCGCGACGCGCGCGCGCCGACCTCGGGCCCGGTCGACACCTCCCCGGTCGGCGTCGTGGTGTTCCATGCGGCGACGGCGCGTCCGGTCTCGGTCAACCGCGAGGCGAGGCGCATCGTCGAGCGCCTGCGGCAACCCGGCCACACCACCGAGGACCTCCTCAATGTGGTCACCTGCCGGCGCGCCGACCGGAGCGAGCTTGCGCTGGGCACGTTCCCGCTCGCCAAGGTGCTCCACAGCGCGGAGCGGGTGCGGGCCGAGGAGATCGTGCTCTCGGTCCCCGACGGGGCCCAGCGTCGCCACCTTTGCTCAGCGCGCCCCCGTGCGCGGCGACAGCGGGATCGAGACCGTCGTGATCACGCTTCACGGCCTCGCCCTGCTCGAGAGCTCGACGGCATGCGCACCGACTTCCTCGGCATGGTGAGCCACGAGCTACGCGTGCCGCTCACCTCCATCAAGGGCGCCACCGCCACCGTGCTCAGCGCCCTCCGGTTCTGACCTGGAGAACGCGACGGGCGCGACGATGATCTCGGCGACGATACGCGCCGGTTGGGGCGGCGGTCCCGGCAAACGCCCCGAAAACCGGCTGGCGGCAGATGCGGTACCGCTGGAATCCGCCGCAGCACACGGATCAGGCGCTCGACCGGGCGTTGATGTGGCTCACGCAAGCCTTCGAACTCCCGGTCGGGCTCTTCCAGCCGTCGGCGGCTCGTTCCGCGACGCGCTGCGGGCGTTCGTGTCGGCGACGACGGTGTCACCTGCCCGCCCCGGTTCAAGGGACGACGGACCATCGGACGGATGAAGGGTTGCCGAGCACAACGCCGTCCGGCAGCCGGTCGCCGATGATCCGCAACCCCCAGTCGCCGATCGAGTCCGCCGTCTGGTAGCCGGTTGACACCCCGCCGCGCTTGGTCGTGCCAATGCGAATGTGGGTTAACGGCCCAGTGCCGCTGGCGCTCCAGTCGCGCGTCGGCGACTTCGTTTCCGTCCAGATGTCGACCCCGAAATCCAACGGCCGCGAGAGCCAGAACTCGAACGACACGACCCCGCCCACCGGCACCGTCGCCGGCGAGGCCGTCACCGTGACCGCCGCCGGGCCGACCGGACCCGAAGGCGCAGCCGGCGACCCGTCGCACCCGGCCGCCGCGACCGCCACGAACGCCAGCACGATGCATCGCATAGCTCACCTCCCCCGGCGCAACCGCCCGCCCATCGAGATCGATTCATGGCGCCCCTACCCCGCCGATACAACGGACCATCGGACGGACGACGGGCTCCCGAGCACGACGCCCTCCGGCAGCCGCTCGCCCTTGATCCCCATCGCCCAGTTTCCGATCACGTCCGCCGTCTGGTAGCCGGTGGAGAAGATGCGCGTTGTTGCGCCGGCAGGAAATCGATCGGCCCGCCTTCGTACGATTCGCCCGACGGCGGATCGACTTCGGTCCAGATGGTGACGGCGCGATCCAGCCCTCGCGAGAGCCGGTACGTGAACGTCACGACCTCGCCCACCTCCGACCTCAACGGCGCGGCCGTCACGGATACCGACGCCGGCCGACAGTGACCGAAGGCGCCACCGGCGACTCGCCGCACCCGGCCGCCGCGACGACGACCGCCGCCAGCGCACCGCCGACCAACCGACCAGAGAATCCGCCTCATAGGCCCACTAGTCGCGAATCAAGGGGCGCCAGAACAGATCCCAGCTCACGGGTACGGCCTGGGGCAAATAGCATGCCTCGTGATCGCAGGCTTGGTATTCCAGCACGGCGTCCACGTGCAGCGTGGCGCCCGGCCCGGAGGCCAGCTCGACGATGTCCTGGCGCATCGGAATCGTGACGTCCTGCACGAGGCGAAACCGGTTCTTGTAGACCGGCACGGTTTCGTCCAAGGGCTCGAAGCGGTACATCTCAGTCTGCGGATAGCTGACCTCGTGGCAGCGCAGGAACTCTGGCGAGCTCGTGCGTAGTCGAATCACCCGGTAGCCATGATCTCCCGGCGCATAGACGTGCATGTTCGGCTTCGGCGTCACGTCGGCCACGAGCGACAGGCGATTGCCCGGGGCCACCACATCGTCTGTTGCCCAGGCAAGCGCCACCAGATGATCCGTCTCAACGCGCGCCGCGCCGCGGTCCGTGCCCGCCACGGCGTTCCCCAGTCGGACAGCGATGCTCGACACCGTGAATTCTGGCGCGCGGTCGGGGTTCATTTCGTCGTTCAGGAGCCCGTACTCCCGGATGGTTGCCGAGCCTTCGTCGGACAAGAGCAGAAAAGTGATCCCGCGGGCGGCGGCGAATGCGGCGAGGGTCGTGGTCGGGTCGTAGGTAATGACGGCCAGTCCGGTCACCCGACAATAGAGAGCCACGTAACCTCCCTACATCTAGACACTTACGGGCACATCCAGTGGCTCTGCCAGCCGCACGTGCCAGCGGGATCCGCATCTGAGCTCAGCGATCACGCCTGGGTTGGCCCGAAGGGGGGGTCCCATTTGCTCCGCCCAGTCTGGAGGGCACCAATATCATGGTCGTCGCGCGGCCGGCATGTCCATACGAATTTCCGGATCTCGGCCACGTCGGTCCCGCCGGGCCGAAAAACCAACGCAGGTTCATCGCGATCTCCATCTGCGTTCAGACAGCCTGCGACAATCGGGGGATGTCCCGGATGCTGTTGAAGTTGCGGTGAAGTGGGTGGCGACTCCTCGCCCCTGTTCTGTGGTAGGACAGGGGTGCATCAAGAAGGAGGAGAGCCACCCATGGCGAAGCATGACAGGCGGAAGAGTTCCAGCCAACCCCCCAGCTCGGAACCGGTCAGGATTCAGGTGCCGTTGCCGGTGCTCGGCGTGGTAAACGGGGTCCGGGAAGCGTTTCATGGCTTGTGCATCGCGACCGGGCTGCAGGTCCTGGAGGCCCTGATGGAGGGGGACCGGGAGGCCCTGTGTGGCCCGAAGGGGCGCCACCAGGTCGAGCGGACGGCGTGGCGCGGCGGGAGCGCGGACAGCCCGGTAGTGCTCGGCGGGCGGCAGGTCGAGGTGCCGCGGCTGCGGGGTGCGGAGCGCCGCCGGCGAAGTACCGCTGGTGAGCTTCGAATGGGCCGCGGCAACCGACCCGCTGGACGAGCACACGCTGGCCGCGGTCGCGGCCGGGGTGTCGACGTGAGGTTGCCCCGATCTCGTGGACAGGTTAACGCTTTCGATTCACGGAGTGCTGTGTACCTCAACAACATTGATTTCTGTGGGCGGTGTGGAGCCCGCGCGCAGCGCGGGATCCAACGGACTTGTGG
>MKWU01004742.1_pt1 | contig 15647 bp, 12 predicted proteins | sample 809101 | NCBI WGS metagenome assembly MKWU01 (sample SAMN05860141, study PRJNA318959) | sponge metagenome | host: Aplysina aerophoba | place: Slovenia: Piran, Adriatic Sea, Gulf of Piran | collected 2013-05-07 | reverse complement strand
GACCGAGCCCGCCGGCAGGCCGGCAGCCCGCTGTTCACCGCCGGCGGGAACGCTCGGCTGTTCGTGCGGCGGGGCAAGATCTGGCGGATCGGACTCGATCCGGGCGCGGAAGCCGAGCAGTTGATCAACGTGCGCGGATCCCTCGGAAGCCTTCGGCTCTCTCCCGACGGCTCGCTCCTCGCCTTCGTTTCGAGCCGCGGGGCGCACTCGTTCGTCGGGGTCCACGACTTCGACGCGGGAACCATCCGCTGGCTGGATCCGGCGGTGGACCGCGACGGCTCGCCGGCGTTCTCCCCGGACGGGAGCGAGGTGGCATTCCTGCGCACTCCGCCGGTGCTCGAGCGGTTCATGTTCGTCCCCCAGCGCGAGGGTCCGCCCTGGAGCATCCGGGTGGCTTCCGTGGAGAACCCGGCGGCCAGCCGCGAAGTGTTCCGCGCGGAACCGGGCAAGGGCAGTGTCTTCTCGGGCACCGCCTCGGCGAACCAGCTCCACTGGACGGATGACGGCCGCATCCTCTTTCCCTGGGAGCGCACCGGCTACCGGCACTACTACGCCGTCTCCGCCGCCGGCGGCGAGCCCGAGGCGCTCACCGCGGGAACGTTCGAAGTCGAATACGCGGTCGGCGACGGGCAGGGGGGCCTGATCGCCGCCACCAACCAGGACGACATCGACCGCCGCCACCTCTGGCGCCTCAGCGCGGGATCGGCCGCCGAGGCCCTGACCTCCGGAACGGGGATCGAAACGCTGCCGGTCGCCGTCCAGGGAGGCGTGGCCTTCCTCGGGGGCGACGGGCGCCGCCCGCTCCAGCCGATGGTCCAGACGGGTGGTGAGGCTCGCGCGCTCGCGCCGGACGCCTTCCCGGCGGACTTCCCGCTGGAGCACATGGTGGATCCGGAGCCGGTCGTGTTCGCCTCGGCCGACGGGATGGAGATCCACGGCCAGCTCTTCCGGCCCGCCGCGGGCGGCTCGGAGTCCCCCGGGCCGGGCGTGCTCTTCCTTCACGGCGGCTCCCGCCGGCAGATGCTGCTCGGCTGGCACTACATGGGCTACTACTCGAACTGCTACGCCTTCCACCAGTACCTGGCAAGCCGCGGCGTCACCGTGATCTCGGTGAACTACCGGAGCGGCACCGGCTACGGCATGGAGTTCCGCGAGGCCCTCAACTACGGGGCGAGCGGCGGCGCCGAGCATCAGGACGTGCTCGGAGCCGGCCGCACGCTCGCCGACATGGCGGGCGTGGACGGCGACCGCATCGGCCTCTGGGGAGGCTCCTACGGCGGCTACCTCACGGCGATGGGCCTCTCACGCGCCTCGGATCTCTTTGCCGCCGGGGTGGACATCCACGGCGTCCACGACTGGAACCGCACCATCCAGGGTTTCAACCCGAGCTACGAGCCGGACCACCACCCGGAACAGCAGCGGCTGGCGTTCGAGTCTTCGCCCCTCTCCACGGTGGACGGCTGGCGCTCCCCGGTGCTGCTCGTCCACGGCGACGACGACCGGAACGTGCCCTTCAACGAGACCATCGAACTCGTGGAGAAGCTCCGCGAACTCGGGGTCGAGCACGAACTCCTCATCTTCCCCGACGAGGTCCACGGCTTCCTCCGCCACGAGAACTGGCTGGAGGTATTCCGCCGCAGCGCCGACTTCTTCGAGCGCCACCTGGGGAGGTAGCGACCCCGGCGACGGAACGAATCATCAGCCGCATGGATGGCGGCATTACATCATGCCATCATGATATGATGCCGCAATGAAGCGGCTGCAGATCCAGTTGGACGAGACGCTGTACGAGGCGCTACGCCGGCGCGCGTTTGAAGAACAGGCGTCCATGGCGTCGGTCGTTCGCGACGCACTCGCGGGAGCCTTCGGGACTCCCCGTTCGTCCGAACGTTCGGTCAGCGATTTCCGATTCGTGGGATCGGGGAGCAGCGAGCGGCCGCCCGGCGGGCCGGTGTCCGAGCGACACGACGAATTCCTGGATGACGCCATCTCCGCGCGGTTCCGGAAGGCGTGATCTTTCTCGACACTTCCGTCATCTACGCCTTGGCCGATCGCGGGGACGAGTTCCACGAGCTCGCGCGGCGCCGATTCGACCTCGCCCTCAGCAGCCGTTTTCGGCTGGTTACCCACAACTACGTGCTGGTGGAGTCGATGGCCCTGCTGCATCGCCGGCTGGGTCGGGAAACGGCTCTCCAGTTGGCGCGGGATGCCGCAGGGTTCGAAGTCGAGTGGGTGGGAGAAGCTCTGCATCAGGAGGCAACGGCCGCCCTCTCCGCCGGCGCCGGAGCCAGTCTGGTGGACCAGGTGAGCTTCATCGTGATGCGGCGCCGCGGAATCGCGGAGGCCCTGGCGTTCGACACGGACTTCGTGGCTGCCGGTTTCCGGCTCTTCGGTACCGAAGCCGACTAAGGGACGCTGTCTCTCGTCCGCGAGCGGGACGTCTCTACACGAACTTCCGCCGCTCAATTGTTAACAAATGATTACGAATAAATGACTATATGATGACTTAGCCACATTTGGACCTTCTTTCAAGGGCTTAGGGTCCGGTGTCACGTTTGACGGCAGGTGCGGCCGGGCAGTCTGATGGGTTGTGCTGGCACATGCCTCAGGCATAGGGAGACGGCATGCCTATGCGGACACTCGGATCCGTTTGTACCGATCCTGAGTCGTCCCGACCCGCAGTCCGTCCCTTGGCTTCTTCCGGTCGCGGTTTCCGGCAGGGCGCGGGGTGGAGGTGCATTCGCACCGTCCCCGCACCGCTGGATGCCGCCCGGAGGGCTTCGCCTTCGGAGGGTGTGCCCACCCTGTCGATCCAAATCCCCAGAGGAGGGCAAAACATCATGACGCTGCAACGATTTACGGCCAATCGGTCGTGTCCGGCGCTGGTCTTGGGCCTCGCGCTCCTGCTGGGGGCGGGAACCGCTTTCACGCAGGAACTGACCGGAACGATCTACGGCGAGGTCACGGACGACCAGGGGCTCGCGATCCCCGGCGCCACGGTAACTCTCACGAGTCCATCACACATCCAGACGGAAACCCGCGTCACCGGAGCCCGGGGCGACTACCGCGTCCCGCTGCTCTCGCCCGGCACCTACACGGTGACGGTCGAGCTCGCCGGGTTCCAGACCGTGACCTTCGAGGGCGTGGTAGTGAACGCCGGAACGGATATCGGGCTCGACGCCACGCTGTCTCCTTCCGGAGTCGAGGAAACGGTCACCGTCATCGGCGAGGCGCCGCTGGTTGATGTCAAGAGCAACCAGGCGATGCGCACCATGGACGTGGACCTGATCGAGAACATCCCGCTCGGGCGCACCTACTCGGACCTGCTCGTCTCGATGCCGGGCGTCCTCGACAGTGAGTACTCGTTCACCCCGGCACAGACGGTCCACGGGAGTTCACCCCGGGACAACTTGTTCAACATCGACGGGGCGGGCCTGAACGACACCACCGTCGGCTACATCTCCACCGAGATCCCGATCGACATGATCGAGGAAGTCCAGGTCACCACCGGCGGCATCTCGGCGGAGTTCGGACTCTCCATGGGCGGGGTCTTCAACTTCGTCACGAAGTCCGGCGGCAACGAGTTCTCCGGGACGCTGAATGGCTACTACCAGGGCGAGGAACTCGAGTGGAGCAACCTGACGCCCGACCTCGAGGAAGCGCTTCCCGCGGCCACCAGCACGGTCAAGAACCAGGAATACGGCGGCACTTTCGGTGGACCGATCGTGCGGGACCGGGCCTGGTTCTTCGGCAATCTCCGGCGCCTCGAAGTGGAGCAGCAGGAGCCGTTCCTGCCCACCCAGCCCTTCGAGACGAATCAGACCCATTCGTTCTTCAAGCTCACCACCCAGATGGGCCCGAACACGCGGTTCAGCGGCTCCTTCACCACCCGTGACCAGGACAAGTGGCCCGGGAACGTCACCAGCTTCTCGAACGCCGACCACCCCGAAACCTGGAACAGGTTCTTCCGGAACCAGCGGATCGTGAACCTGCAGGCGACCCAGCTCATCGGCCAGGACACGATTGTCGAGGGGCGGTTCAACGGAGTCTGGAAATCCTTCAACCAGGATTACCCCAACAACGAGAACTTCACGGTCGGCTACGTGGACATCGGCACCGGCGAGTCCTTCGGCGGGCTTACCGGAGGCGTCGGCAACACGCTCGCGCGCGACATCCGGCAGGCCCACCTGACTCTTTCCCACTTCCGGACGGGCCTCGGTGGCTCCCACGAGTTCAAGACCGGGGTCTATTGGGAGCACTCTCCCTTCAAGCGGGAGTTCTTCTTCCCGAACGGGGAAGACGTGCAGCAACGCCTGCTGAACGGAGAGGCCTACCGCGTTCGCCTCATGAACTACCCGATCAACCTGCAGCAGACCAACATTGGCCGCGTGGCGTTGTTCGCGCAGGACCAGTGGACGATCGGTGACGCGCTCACGGTCAACATGGGTCTGCGCTGGGAAGCCACCGAGGGCTGGTACCCGCGGCAGAGTTCGGGCGGCGGACGCTGGTTCAACGAGGTCTTTCTCGATGAGACCCGCGACCTCATCACCTTCAACTCGCTCTCGCCGCGCGTCGGTTTCGTGTGGGCGCTGGGCGAGGAGGGCCGGACCTCCGTCAAGGCCAGCTACGGGAAGTACTTCAAGCCGCTGCTGAACCAGGACACCCTGATCATCCTGCCGCGGTCCGGTGGCCACCACGAATACGAGTGGTTCGACCACAACAACGATCTCGTGTTCCAGGACGGGGAACAGGGAGAACTGGTATCCAACGCCATCCAGCCCAACACCAGCAGCGCCGATCCCAACCTGAAAAACGCCTACGTGGACGCGTTCCACGTGGGGGTCGAGCACCAGCTCGAGAACGACATCGTGCTCTCGGTGTCCGGGATCTTCAAGCGCGAGAAGGACGTCATGGAGACGGTTGACGTCGGGCGAGTCGGGCCGGACGGGACGCCCTTCGGCGCCTACAACCCGCTCTCGGTCACGAACCCCATCGATGGCTCGCCGATGACCATCTATGCGCTGAAGCCCGAGTTCCAGGGTTCCGGCAGGGTGCGCTTCCTGACGAACCCGGGGCAGGACGGGCCGCTCTTCCGCGACTACAACGGCGTGGAATTCGTCGTCAGGCGCCGCTGGCGCGACGGCTGGCAGTTGATGGCCGCGCTCAACGTTTCCGAGACCTACGGGAACATCGGGAACGCGTACGGCTCGACCTGGGGCGGCCACGCCATCTACGACAACCCGAACACGCTCATCAACGCGGAAGGCCCGCTGGATCTGGACGCCACCTACCAGTTCAAGCTCCAGGGCACCTACACGATGCCCTGGGACATCCTGGTGAGCGCCTACTACCAGGGAGTGACGGGCTTCCCGTTGAAGCCGCCCGAGAACTTCGCCCCGGATCCGGCGCTCGGCGCCTACACGGTGCGGTTCTTCCGCGACGACGTTCCCGGGATGGTGGTGGAGAGCTTCGTGGACGTGGCCGGCGTGCCGCGGGGCACCTACCGCCACGACTTCCGGAACAAGGTGGATGTTCGGGTCGAAAAGCAGTTCCCGTTCGGGGACAACATGCGCATCGGGGTCATTGCGGATGTCTTCAACCTGACGAACATCAACCGGACCACCGCGGTCCAGTCGCTCCGGTACGGTCTGGAGAACCGCTTCCTGGTGCCCGCCAGAATCGAGCCTCCGAGGATCCTGCGCATCGGGGTGCGCTTCCAGTTCTAGCCAGTCGCCGGGGGGCGGCGCTTCGGCGCCGCCCTCCGGCGCTCGCGCCGGTCCATAGACTGCCGCCGCTGTCCCTTTGAGCAAGACCAGGAAACACCGCCGAAAAGCTGCAAGCGCTCGCGCGCGGACGGCTGGGAGGCGGGCGTCCCGAATCCGGCTCTGGGGCGCGGCCGGCGCCGCCCTCTCGGGAGGCCTTCTGCTCGCGCGGATAGCGTTTCCTCCCACCCTCGATCTGGCGGAGGTTCCGGGCTATTCCGACTCAGAGCGGGACGAGCGGGTGCGCGCGAAGGTTGAGGATGCGCGGCAGGCAGTTGCCGCGGACCCGCGCTCGGGGAGCGCGTGGGGCCGGCTCGGTTCCGTCCTGCACGCGCACGAGCGGGAGGCGGCTGCGGCAGCGGCCTACCAGCGCGCCGTCGAGCTGGACCCTGACGAGCCGCGGTGGCCCTACCTGCTGGCGCTCGCCGCGAAGACGCCGGATCCGGTGGTCGCGCTCGATGCCTCGGCGCGCGCGGTCGCCCTGTTACCGGGTTATGCGCCAGGCCAACTGCTGCGGGCGGAGCTGCTGGAGCAGGACGGCGAGGCCGGGACGGCGCGTGACCACTACCGAAGGGCCGCAGCGCTGGACTCGCGCTGTGCCCCGTGCGAGCTCGGGCTGGGCCGCCTCGCGCTGGCCGCCGGGGATCTTGAGGTGAGTCGCCGCCACCTGGAGCGCGTCGCCACCCTGCAACCCGGCGCGCGCGCCCCCCATGTCCTGTTGGTTCAGGTGTACCGGAGTCTGGGGAATATGGACGCGGCCCGGAGGGCGGCGCAGCGGGTGGGGCGACTCGACGGTGAAGTGATCCACAACGACCCCTTCATGAACGAGGTCGTGGAAGAAGGCGTCTCGGTCATCGGTTACCACCGCCGCGCGGCGGTCGCCGACTCGCTGGGCAACCAGACGAAAGCCGAGTTGGTCTACCGCACCTTGCTGGAGGCGCATCCCGAGGACGCCAACGGCCACTACAACCTGGGGAACCTGCTGGCTCGCCTGGGAAGGACGGATGAGGCGATCCTGCGGTACCGGCGGGTGCTCGAGATCGCGCCGGAGAACGCCGAGGCCCGCTTCAACCTGGGAAACATGTTGCTGAACCAGGGGAGGCTCGAGGAAGCCGAGCGGGAGTACCGCACCGCTCTCGAAACCTGGCCGGACCATGCCGGCACCCTGACCAACCTTGCGAACGTGCTGGCGCGCCGGAACCGGATCTCCGACGCGGTTCCGATCTACCGCCGGGCGGTCGCAGCCGACCACGAGAACCCGATCGCCCATCACCAGCTCGGGCAGATTCTGGCGAGGCAGGGGAGCGTCGCGGCCGCCATCGAGCACTTCCGCGCCTCCCTCGCCACGAGGCCCGGCTCCGGACCGGTCCATCTCGACCTGGCGATGGCGCTTGCCGGCGTGAGCGACTACGCGGGAGCCTGGCGGCACCTGGTGGCCGCACGCGAGACGGGAACGAATCCTCCCGGGGAGTTCGTGGAGTTCCTCCGCGAGCGCGTACCCGGTGCGGTCCCGGCGTCCGACTCGGAGGGGCCCCGATGAAGAGACGATCCGCCCTGGCTCTCGTTCTCGTCGTTCCGGCGGCCGCCGCCTGCGGGGTGGCCGGGGGCGCCGGCGACTACGGGGCGCTGGTCTCCCTTCACGACGAGTTCCTCGAATTTGATCGTCCCGCCATGGAGAACGGCCTCCCCGACTACCGGCCGGAAACGATCGAGCGGCAGCGGGCCGGCCTGGACGGCTTCGCGGACCGCCTGGGGGCGATCGCTCCGGCCGGCTGGCCGGTCGCGCAGCAGGTGGACTACCTGCTGGTGCGGGCGCGGCTGAACCGCCTGGATTTCGACCTCCGGATCCGGCGTCCCTGGGCGCGTGACCCCGGAACCTACGTGGACACCGTGCAGCGACTCGCCTTCCACGAGTTCCCGCTCGGCGAAGAAGAGCTCGCCCGGCTTGCGACGCAGCTCGGCGGAGTGCCGGGCTTTCTCGCGCTCGCCCGGGAGAACCTCACGGACGCCGGCGGCGAGCTGACGATGCTGGCGCTGAGGAACCTGGTGACCGCCGACGGGGTCGGCCACGGCCATCCCTACCGGGAGGCGCCCCCCGCCGGGACCCTGGCCTGGTACGCGGATCTCGTCGGGCAGCTCGAATCACACCATTCCGAACTCGTTCCGGCGGCCCGGGATGCGCAGGCCGCGGTCGGGGACTTCCACACCTGGCTCACCGACAGCCGGGACCAAATGAACGCTCCCGCCGGGCTCGGCCGCGAGAACTACAACTGGTACCTGAAATACGTCGCGATGATGCCCTTTGACTGGGACGACGTGAACCGCATCGGCGACCGCGAACTCCACCGGTCGTGGGCCTTCCTCGAACTGGAGCGGAACAAGAACCGGGGTCTTCCGACGGTGGACCCGGCGCCGAGCGCCGACGACTACGCCCGAAGGATCCGGGAGGCCGACGAGCATGTCCGGAAGTTCCTGGTGGACCAGGACATCCTCACCATCCCCGACTACGTCGGCGAGTTCGGCACGAACGTGCCCTGGATCGTCCGCGAGGGCGGCCGGCGGAACTTCTGGGAGGAGGTCCAGTACCGCGATCCGCGGCCCGACCACGTCCACGCGGTCATTCCGGGTCACCGGTTCGATGCCCTGCTGCGAAGCCGGGACGATCGTCCCATCCGCGCTGCGGCGCGCGACCGGGGCCGCTCGGAGGGCTGGGCCTTCTATCTGGAAGAGATGATGCTCCAGGCCGGGCTGCTGGACGAACTGCCGCGCACCCGCGAGCTCTACTACATCTTCCAGATTGCGCGGGCGGTGCGGAACCGGGCGGAGGCCCTCATGCACACGAACCAGTTCAATGTCCAGCAGGCGGTGGACTACATGGTGGACAACACGCCGTTCATGGACCAGGACGTGGCCCGGGTGGACGCCGAGATCTATCTGAAGACGCCCGGTTCGGGCATTGCCTACCAGATGGGGAAGCTCCAGATCGAGGAACTCCTCATGGACCGGGCCCTCCAACTGGGTGAAGCGTTCGACCTGAAGGAGTTCCACGACGAATTCCTCGCCGCCGGCTGGATCCCGATTTCGCTCATCCGCTGGGAGATGACCGGCCACGACGACGAGGTTCGGGACCTCTTCGGAAGACCCCCAAGTTGAAGCGGGAGGCAGGAATGAAGACTTCGGCGCGACTCGCCCTGGTTCTCCTCGTGACGCTGGCCGTCACGTCCGCGGGATTCGCCCAGGAACCGTCCGGTTCGCGCGATCCGCTCCTGAACCAGGGACCGAAGGCGGTGGCTACGTCGGACGGCGGCATGGTGGCGACGCAACTGCCGAACGTCACGCGGGCGGCGGTCCGCGTGCTCGAGGACGGGGGGAACGCGGTGGACGCCTTCGTGACCGCCGTCTTCCTCCAGCACGTCGAGGACTTCCACCAGGTTTCGCACTTCGGCGCCATGTCCGGTCTCTATTTCGAGGCGGCCACCGGCGCCACCTACGCCTTCAACGCGTTTTCGGAGCGGCCGCGGGCCGACCGCTGCGGGGAAGGGAAGCGGGTCGGACGGCTCGCCATCGGCGGCACGGTCCGCGGGCTCGAATCGCTCGCCGAGCGCTTCGGTACGAGGCCCTGGGCGAGCTACCTGGAACCCGCGATCACTGCCGCGGAAGAGGGCGTCCTGGTCACGAACTTCCAGTACGCGAACAACTACAGCCTCTGGGAGAACGGGGACCTGATCCGGGAGAACGAAGAGGCGCGCGCCTTCTACATGCCCGAGGGACACCTGGTTCCGGTGGGCGGAACCTGGAAGATGCCGGCGCTCGCCGGAACCCTGCGTGCGGTCGCCGAGAGCGGCGCCGATCACCTCTACAAGGGCGACTGGGCGAAGAAGTTCGTGGAGCGGGCGACCCGGAGCGGTTTCTGCGTCACCCTGGAAGACCTAGCCGAATACGAGACGCGCTGGTTCGAGCCGGCCCGCTTCACCTACCGCGGCCACGAAATCCTGGTCGAGCCGCCTCCCAACAAGGGCGGGCTGCTGGTCGGGCAGAACCTGAACGTGCTGGAGCAGTTCGACCTGAAGGCAACCGGCCACTTCGCCGAGTCCCCGGAGACCCTCGAGATCATGGTCCGGAGCTTCGGCAAGGTGGAGTCCGACATGAAGTGGTCCATCCAGGACCCGGCCGCCTACCGAAACCCCTACGAGCTCTGGAACTCCAGGGAATACGCGCGGCTGAGCGCCGAATTCGTGCGGCAGACGATGCCGCAGCCGGGGGTGGACCTGACGGCGGCGGTCGAACTCGAAACCACGGGGGCGAACGTCGCATCCTCGATGACCCTCGGCAGCAACCACAACGTGATCGTGGACGCCGAGGGGAACTGGATCAGCTCGCTCCACACCGGGCACGGCGGCGCCCCGGGGATCTTCATCGACGGCGTCCGCGCCACCGGCAGCGGCGTGAAGGCCGAGACGATGGGACCCGGGCGCCGCATCCTGGCCGAGGTCACCGGGGTGTTCGTGATGCGCGACGGCAAGCCCTGGCTCTCGCTCGGGACCCCGGGGTTCCCGCCGCAGCCGGTGACCGAGGTGCTCGTGAACATCCTCGACTTCGGGATGCACCCGAAGGACGCGGCGGACGCGCCGCGCTTCTGGGCCTTCCTCTACGGACAGACCGAGCGGCGATTCCTGCGGATCGAGTCCCGGATCTCGGACGAAGTCCGCCGGGGCATGGCGAGGAGCGGCATCGCGATGGAAGAACTCGGCAACTACAACTGGCACACCGGCTCGATGCAGATCATCTGGCGCGGTGACGACGGAAAGCTTTACGGGGTCAGCGACCCCCGGCGGCTTGGATTGGCCGCCGGTCAGTGAACACACCAACCCGTGAAGAAAGCACCCCGCATCGACTCCATCGTGGGGGACTTGCGGAAGCCGCAGGTCTTCGAGGTGGCGGGGCGCTTTCCCCACGGGTCGATGACGCGAATCGCTTGGCGATTCGCGCCATCGTTTTCTTGTGGGGAGGGGACACCCCTCCCCACACCTCTCCCCCCGGCGCTCCGCGCCGCGGGCAGCGCTGGCAGCGCGCTGCCACATACAAGAGAAAAGGGAGGAGCGTCATGAGAAGAAGCTCTACAACCAAACAACTTCTGGCCGCGGCCGGGATACTCGCTCTCGCGGCCACCGGGATGGCCCAGAACGGACCCGACCCACAGCTCAACCAGGGGCCGAAGCCGACGGTGAGCGGCGACTCGGTCATGGTGGCCACCCAGTTGCCGGTGGTCAGCAACGCGGCGCTACAGGTGCTGAAGGACGGTGGGAACGCGGTGGACGCCATGGTGACCGCTGTCTTCGTGCAGCACGTCCAGGACTTCCACCAGGTCTCGCACTTCGGCTCCATGTCGGTGATCGGCTACGACGCCGCGACCGACAAGTACTGGTCACTCAACGCGGTGTCCGAGCGGCCCCGCGCCGACCGGCACGACCACGGCGACGTCTCCAAGGTCGCCATCGGCGGGGTGGTACGCGGCCTCGAAGCGATCGCGGAGCGCTACGGCAGCGGGACCATGGAGTGGTCGAGCTACCTGCAGCCCGCCATCGCCTCGGCCGAGGAGGGCGCCATCGTCACCTCGTTCATGTACGGCATCAACTACAACCTGATGGAGCAGGGGGACCTGGTCAAGAACCCCGAGGCCCGCGAGGCCTACATGGCGAACGGCCACCTGGTGCCGGTGGGCGAGCGCTGGAAGCGGCCGCGCATGGCCGAGCACCTCAAGATGGTCGCCTCCGAGGGCGCCGACTACATGTACACCGGGGCCTGGGCCGAGAAGTTCGTGAAGGCCGCCAACGCGAAGGGCTTCGCGGTCAGCATGCAGGACATGGCGGAGTACAAGCCCCACTGGGACGATCCCACCAGGTTCACGTACCGCGGCCTCGACTTCTATGGTTCCCCGCCGCCCGACACCGGTGGCGTCATCGTGGGCAGCAACCTCAAGATCCTCGAGAACTTCGACCTCAAGGGAATGGGGCACTACAGCGAGTCTCCCGAGACGCTCGAGATCATGATCCGCGCCTTCGGCCGCGTTTCCGACGAGACCCGCTGGGTCATCAAGGATCCCCTCAACTTCCGGATGCCCACGGACCTCTGGCTGTCGGACGAATACGGCAAGCTCGGCGCCACCTTCGTCAAGAGCACGATGCTGCTGGACGGTGTGGATCTCTCGGGTAGCGAGACCCCGGACATGACGGCTTCACTCTTCCCGCCGGGCGCGGGCGGCGCCGACACCGCCGATCTGGGGAGCAACCACAACGTCATCGTGGACTCGGACGGCAACTGGGTGTCCATGCTCCACACCGGGCACGGCGGAGCGCCGGGCATCTTCATTGACGGGGTGCGGGCGACCGGGAGCACCGCGCGCGCCGACACCGCGGGCCCGGGACGGCGCCTGGTGCTGCCGATCACCGGGATCATCGTGGCGAAGGAGGGCAAGCCCTGGCTCGCCATGGGAACCCCGGGTTCCCCGCCGCAGCCCGTGACGGAGGTGCTGGTCAACATCATCGACTACGGCATGCATCCGAAGGACGCCGCCGCCGCGCCGCGTTTCTGGGCATTCCGGGGAGGCGAGCGCGGGGTGCAGATCGAATCCCGCATTTCCCACGCCGTCCGCGAGGGCCTGAAGAAGAGCGGGATCGCGATCACCGATCTCGGCGCCTACAACTGGCACACCGGCTCGATGCAGATCATCTGGCGCGGTGACGACGGCAAGCTCCACGGATCGACGGATCCGAGGCGCCTCGGCGTCGTCGTGGGCTACTGATCGTGTAAGTCACATCACGCGGGGCGGGCTCGCTCGGTAACCCGAGCCCGTCCCCGGAGGAGGGGCCATGAAACGCTCACCAGTCATCCTTGCGGCAGGCGTCTGCCTGCTGACCGCCGGCCTCGCATCCGGCCAGAACGGGCCGGACGCGCGGGACGCGCGGGACGCGCTCTACAACCAGGGGCCGAAGCAGGAGGCGGTCGGCGAGTCGGTGATGGTGAGCACCCAGCTCCCCATCGTCACCGAGACCGCGCTCGAGGTGCTCCGGAACGGAGGCAACGCGATCGACGCCTTCGTGACCGCGGTGTTCCTCCAAAACGTCGTGGACTACCACCAGGTGAGCCTCTTCGGCGCCATGGGCGGGCTCTACTACGAGGCGTCGAGCGGGAACTACTACGTCTTCGAGTCCTACTCGGAGCGGCCGCTCGCGGGCCGCTGCGGCGAGGGCGATCCCTCCCAGGTGGCCATCGGCGGCAAGGTGGCCGGACTCGGCGCGCTCGCGGATCGCTTCGGTACCAAGGAGTGGACGGAGTACCTCGAGCCGGCCATCACCGCCGCCGAGGAAGGGGTGCTGGTCACCTCCTTCATGTACGCGAACAACTACAACAGTTGGGAGACCGGCGACCTCATCCAGCAAAACGACGAGGCGCGGGCGCACTACCTGCCGGACGGCCACCTCGTGCCGGTCGGCCACCTCTGGAAGATGCCGGCGATGGCGAAGACGCTGCGCGGAATCGCTTCCGACGGGGCGGACTACCTCTACACCGGCGCCTGGGGGCAGAAGTTCGTCGAGAAATCCCGCGCCAAGGGGTACTGCGTCAGCCTGGAGGACATGGGGGCGTTCGAGGTCCGCTGGTCGGATCCGGTCCGCTCCACCTACCGCGGCTACGAGGTCCTCAGCGAGTCACCCCGAAGAAGGGTGGGGTACAGATCGGCTACAACCTGAACATCCTCGAGAACTTCGATCTCGAGAGCATGGGGCACTACGCAGAGTCGGTGGACACGCTGGAGATCCTCACCCGCACGCTCGGCCGGGTGGAGACCGACATGCGCTACGGCATCACCGACCCGATGGCGTTCCAGATCCCGACGGGCGTCTGGCTCTCGAAGGACTACGCGGAGTTCGGCGCGGAATTCGTGCGGACGACGATGGTGGTCCCGGGCGTGGACCTGACGCCGCCCACCGCCACCGCCGCGCTCCGGCGTCCGGCGCCGGTGCGCATCGCCCGGTCAGCCGACGCTCCGTCCATGGTGGACGAGAGCAACCACAACGTCATCGTGGATGCCGAGGGGAACTGGATCACCTCGCTCCACACCGGCCACGGTGGCGCGCCGGGGATCTTCCTCGACGGGGTGCGGGCGACCGGCAGCGGTTTTCCCGGCCAGACGACCGGGCCCGGCCGCCGGGTGAGCCCGAACAGCACCGGCACCATCGTCGCGAAGGACGGGTTTCCCTGGCTCTCGCTCGGTTCGCCGGGCGTGCCGCCGCAACCGGTGACGCAGGTGCTGGTGAACATCATCGACTTCGGCATGACCCCCGGCCAGGCGGCGGAGGCGCCGCGCTTTTTCGCCTTCCGCGGCGGCGAGCAGGTGCTGGCGATCGAGTCCCGGATCTCGGACGAGGTGCGCAAGGGCCTCAAGGCCCGCGGCATCAAGATCCAGGATCTCGGCCCCTACAACTGGCACACCGGCTCGATGCAGATCGTCTGGCGCGACCCCGAGACGGGCAAGCTCCACGGGGTCACCGACCCCCGCCGCCTCGGCCTCGCCAAGGGGTTCTGAGGGCGCGTAGGCCGGGAGCGCCGACGGCGCCGCCCGCCGCAGGTGAAGAGAACGACGAAGACACTCCTGCGCAATCCTGGGGCGGCCGTGCTGGGCTACGTCACGGTCGCCGTCGTCTCTTTCGTCCTCCCCGTGATCCTGTGGATCGGGCTGGGGCCGGACGGCGCGTTTCTGCCCGGCCGTTGGGATACGTATGCCGCGAAGCGCATGGGCCGTCTCGCCTCGCGGGTTTGTATACGGGTTTCCATACATACATGGTTCGCCATATGAAAACGACCCTGAACCTTCCGGACCCTCTCATGCAGCGCGTTCGCGAAGAGGCGGCGCGTCGCAGGACGACAATGTCCTCCCTCGTGGAGGCCGGTCTCCGGAGGGTCCTTGCCGAGGCCGACGATCACTGCGCCAACAAGACGTTGCCGCCGCTTCCTTCCTGGCATGGTGGCTGCTCCCGGGTGAACATCGCGGACCGGGAGGCCCTGGACCAGGTGCTGAACGCGGAACGGGACGAGCAGCTCTTCGGCGTCGGACGGGCCGAAACTCCGGAAAAGTAAGTGCTCGTTTTCGATTCGAACGTTCTGGTGGACGCCGCCAACCAGGACTCCCGGTTTCACGACCCGTGCCTGCGGCAACTCGAAGCCGCCCGCAAGAGCGCCGCTCCGGCCTTCCTTCCGTGGAGCGTCTGCTATGGAGTTCCTGCGGATCACGACGCACCCGAACCTGCTGTCGTGGCCATGGACGGCGTATCGGGCGTTCGAATTTCTGGAAGCGGTCCTTGCGTCACCGGGTTTCGATCTTCTCGTTGCCACTTGGCGCCATGCCGCGGTGTTGGCTCAGACGCTGGCGGACGTCCCGGATCTGCGTGGCAGCGTGTTGCACGATGTCCACATCGCCGTCCTCATGCGGGAACACGGCTTGACGCGGATCTGCACCCGGAACAGCGACTTTCGCCGCTTTCCTTTCCTGACGGTGGCGGACCCGACGGACGAAACGCGGTGATGGCCCGGCTGATCCGGCACTGATTGCACGCGGGGTCCACGGGCGGCCGCGCCGCACACCACCAATGAGAGGGTTTTGGACGCGGCGCGGCAGGAGTTCCGGGAGGCGCAGCGGCTCGGGCTCGAAGCCCACGCCTCCGACCTGAACCCGGCGGCGGTGCTCAGAATCACATAGGCTCGGCCCGGCAGGCGCGTTGCGTCCCCCGGGCTCCGTCCGTCCTGCGGTTCGCCGGGGAGCACATGTCCGGTCCCCGCCGCCAGTCGCCAGGCCAGCGCGCCCGGCCCGCTCACGAATCCACCGGGGGA
>MKWU01004741.1_pt1 | contig 15656 bp, 15 predicted proteins | sample 809101 | NCBI WGS metagenome assembly MKWU01 (sample SAMN05860141, study PRJNA318959) | sponge metagenome | host: Aplysina aerophoba | place: Slovenia: Piran, Adriatic Sea, Gulf of Piran | collected 2013-05-07 | reverse complement strand
GCGCTCACCGTTGAGCGCGACACGGTGTTCTGGGACCGCGAGCTCACCGGCTTCGGGGTCCGGGTGTATCCGACCGGCGGCAAGGTCTTCGTCGCCCAGGCGCGCGGCCCCGACGGGCCGGACAATCCGCACAAGGGAAGGCGGATCACGGTCGGGCGCCACCCGGTGCTCAGCGCTGACGAGGCGCGCCAGCGGGCCGCGCTCATCATCGCGCGGGTCAAGGCCGGGGAGGAGCCGGTGCCGCTGCCGCTCCCGGCAAAATACGCCAGCGGGCCGAAAATCGCGGACCTGGCCAGACGCTATCTCGAAGACCATATCGCGGTCCGCTGCAAGCCGAAGACGCAGAGGACGGCGCGCAGCGTCGTCAACCGCCACATCGTGCCGACGCTCGGCAAGCTGCCGATCGCCGCGGTGGAGCGCAAGCATGTCATGGCGCTGCACGAGAGCCTGTGCGAGACGCCCGCGATGGCCAACATGGTCGTCGAGACCCTGACCTACATGTACAAGCTCGCGAAGGGCTGGGACCTGGTCCCCGAGGACCATGACGACCCGTGCCAGTCAATACCGATGAACCCGAAGCGGAAGCGCGAGCGGTTCCTGACCGACGCCGAGTTCACCCGGCTCGGGCAGGTGCTCGACGAGGTCTCGGACAAGGCCAGTCAGGTATCGGACGGGGCGGTGACCACCATCCGCCTGCTGATGCTGACGGGCTGCCGCAAGACCGAGATCATGACCCTCCCCTGGAAACATGTCGATCTCGACAGGGCGGAGTTGCGCATCGTCAACGGGAAAACCGGCGACCGCACGGTCCACCTCTCGCCGTCGGCGGTAGACGTGCTTGCGGCCCTTCCGCGCGAGCCGGGCAATCCCTGGGTCGTTCCGGGCGCGAAGCCGGGCACGCACATGGCCGACATCGACGGGGCCTGGCAGAGCATCCGCGCGAAGGCCGGCCTCCACGACGTCCGCATCCACGACATCCGTCACAGCTTCGCCTCGCGGGCGCTCGCGCTCGGCGAGGGGCTGCCGATCATCGGCCGGCTGCTCGGTCACCGCAGGGTCGAGACGACCGCGCGTTATGCACATCTCGCGCGCGACTCCGTGAGAGAATCCGCCGAGCGCATCGCCGTCAGCATCGCCGCCGATATCCTGTAAAAGATGCATTCCGGTCGTGCGTCCTGTAGCTGGATCGAAATGTGAGTGTCCTGCATGCCGTCCACCGTTTCCGTGTACTTGACCCTCGACTATCCGGATTGTCCGACCGCGATCCGGCCCATCACATTTCGCAATATGAACCTTTATTCCGCGTTCAGAGATTCTCCTGAAGGTACCCAAATCGCTCGGTGAGCGCCGCCGTGAGTTCCTGACGCCCCTCATCGTTGTCAAGATACTTGACATAGCGCAGATGGCGGAGGTCAAAGGGAATATCCGCCTCGACTTGAGTAATCAAGACCACCTCGCGCCCGAGAGTGTGAGCAATGCCGATCTCATAAAAGACGTTTGCATTCCTTCCAGTACAGTCGCAAACCACCACAAAGGACTTGTCTATAAGATTCACGATGTCTTGAATAATTGCGGGGGTTTCCCAAATTTCGTCTGCCCTGCGACAAATAAGATCAACCTCAGTTGCCGCACTCTGCGCCGCCTCATAAACTAGGGCAAACTCCGCACCGAATGGCATCATCACAGATACCAATTGCCGCTCGATTGTTTCGTTCTTGGCGATTGAGAACACCTTCGGGCTTCCGCGAAGAGGTTGCGACAATCGCAGGAGCGTACGAAATAGATCGACGTCTTTTAGTGCCCAATGAGTTCTGCTGAATTCAAAATCGTGCCGAATGTCAAAATCTGCTCTATTGGCGAATATGACTTTGTTTGGAATCGGATCGATATTGGGGTCGAAGAAATACTCTATCAGGAGAGCCGCTTGCAAAACTCTGAGCGATTCGGATCGGCGCAAGACCGCCTAAGCTAGCGCTCACCCCGGTGCGCGGCAATTGTCGCGATTTTGAAGGCCACCATGGTCGGATCGGCGTCGGTGCAGTCTCCGATTCGGTATTTTCGTCGAACTTCGGGCGCGTTTGGCCGCTCTGCCTCTCCGGAGGGGCGGCCGCGGTGATGATGAAGGGGACGAGCCGGACTAAATCGGCGGAACGATAAGGCGCATCAGTTGGCTGGCCGTCAGCACGGTCATGCCGAACATCAGGTGGGCGAGAACCTTGTCGTAACCGCGCACGCGGACATGGCGGCCGCCGAACTCATCCTTGAGCCGCCCGTTGATCCGCTCGGACCCCGAGCGCACGACGTAGCGACGCTCCTCGGGAAAGACGAGACCGAGCGCCCGTCGCGCCCTCTTCTCGCGCTTCAACGCCTCTTTCATGTCAACCGAGCGTCGGGGGTTGACGTCGATGATCGGTTTGTGACCCAGCAAGATGCTGTGCGCCCAGATCTCCAGGGAATCGTAGGCTGCGTCCATAAGGTCATAGAGGCTCTCGACCCGCCCGGCCGTCAGGGCTCCCAATGGAATCGCCGCCTGGGAGTCATGCGTCGACGCTGACGTCATGATGCAGCTGACGGGTATCCCGCCGTCGGCCGTGTCGACGTGCAACTTGTACCCGATCCAGGAGATGGTATGGCCCTTGGCGTTGCGCTTGCTGCCGACATCGCAGGCCCTCGGCAGGTCCGCGAGCATCTGCGGCAGGGTCATCGTCAGTTGCCGTTCCAGCCGGCTCGGCTCCGTCGCCCGCTCCTCTCCCTTGCGCGGCCGCCCCCGCTTGCGTTGCTTCGGCTTCGGTGCCTTCGCCTTCGGCTGAGGCTTCTCCCGCGCCTCGATCGCCGTCGCATCCCGCGAGATGTGCTCCACCAGATGGCCATCCATCGTCCGCGCGATCAACGTCTCATGCAGACGGCTCGCAAGACCGCTCTCGGCAAACTCGGAAAAGGCCCGCGAAAACGTCGCCTCGCTCGCAAGCCGCCCGCCACCGCTCCAGCCGCACAGACGGCGCAGCCTGCCGTCAACCTCGAGACGCTCGATCAGCGCCCGCGTCGTCGGAATGTCGAACACCGCCTTGGCGATGAAGGCGCGCGCCAGCGCCGCGCGATCCTCCTCCGGACGCCCTACCTGGCCGCGGAAGTAGGGAAGAAGTGCCTCGACGCGCACCAGTTCCAGGACCGAGACGAAGAGCTCGTAGCGCTCCCCCATCGGTCCGAGCTCGTTCTCGAGCCGCGGAAAGAGCTCTTGTTGAAAGGCATACCAGTAATCCGATAGCATCTCGCGCAGGGACACGGCTCCGCTTCTCCTTGGTCGTCATGCGGTGTTTAGTCACAGCACATGATACTCAGGAGGGTGGGCCGGTCCCACCGCAACAGCCTCAAATCAGGCAGAAGAGCCGCTCGCCTCGCCTATTTTGCAAGAGGCTCAGGATGTCGGTGTCGGAGGGCCGTATCCGGGTGACTGCCCCTACGTGCGCAAGCCCATCTTGTGTGCCTTCCTGCATGAACAAACAGGGCATTCGCATCATTTCGTCAAATAGGACCGAGTCGCCATTCTTGAATTGATTTTTCAACGCGTCGTCAGTGTGCTCAAACAGGCGACCCTTTGAGACAGTCCCGGTCCCGCCTTCCCAAGGCATGTATTGCACCAGCAAGTTATACATTTTCTTTCGCCACTCACATTTCTTTCTGGAAGGTAACGTTGGCCGCAGCGTATAGTCGTGCGAGGCAACGGGATTCGCCGCAGCACGTCAGCCATGCGCCTATACGCCCGGTTCGGCCGCCTCAGGGCTGGGCACCGCTTCGGCACGCAGCTTCAGACCCAGAGCGCCGACGACCCTGAGAACCGTGTCCAGACTGGGATTGCGGTCTCCCGAAAGCGCCTTGTACAGGCTCTCGCGCGAAAGGCCGGCATCGTACGCAACTTGCGACATGCCCTTTGCGCGGGCGATGTCACCGAGCGCCTTGGCGATGAACATGGCGTCGCCATCGGCTTCCTCCATGGAAGCTTCCAGATACTCAGCCATTTCCTCGGGCGTGCGTAGGTGCTCGGCGACATCGTATGGTGAGGTGACTGTCTTGGTCATGAGTCCACCTACAGGTTTCGTGCGAGGCGCAGGGCCGTCTCGATGTCCCGGCCCTGGGTCCGCTTGTCCCCACCGGCCAGCAGAATGACGATCATGCAATCCTGCTTCTTGAAATACACCCGGTAGCCGGGTCCGTAGTCGATCCGCAGTTCCGAGATGCCTTCGCCCACCGGCCTCACGTCTCCCGGGTTTCCGCCTGCCAGACGCTCGACCCGGACCAGGACGCGAGCCCGGGCGCGCGCGTCCCGCAAGCTGTCCAGCCACTTGACGTAGACCTCCGTCTTGCGAACCTCAATCATAGACCGAATGTAGCCGTTCGGCTACAGCAAATCAATCCTGCGCACCTGCGCCGCGATGCAGGCCATCTCGTATTCTCAGAGTTGCCGCATCCGGCACGCTCGACGGTCGATGATGTGCATATCCACGATCTGCGCCGCTCTTGTGTCACACGGTCCAATCTCTATGAGATATCCAGCGTCTTCCGGTGCCGAGTATTCCTATATCCTATTGTTTTAACGTTATTTTGAAGATTTTCGTCGCAATCACTCCAACCTGCCCGAGTCGGCCTTCCCAATTCGCGGAAGCATACCGTAACCGGATTTGCGCACTATCCGGGCACGACATGGCTGCGAATGGCGGCCCTCCGCACCGCCGCCTGTGGCCGGGTAGGCGGGGCTCGGTAACGACCCCGCCTACCCGGCCGCGTCACGTCGTGGAATTCCGCAGATTCCCATACGATTCCACGCGCACGGTGACGCTCGCGCCCAGGACGTGAATGCCCGGTCGGAGATCCGTTGGGCTCCAAGACGAATTGGAAAATCCCTGCTGTCCGTCGGATGGTGCGAACAGGCAGATCGTGGGTTTGAGGGTTTGGGATACTTGCTTGCACGCGAACTCCTCTATCCAAGCAAGCACATGCCCTGCCTAACCGCATGTCATGGGCGGAAGGGCCGGGACGCCTGCATGATCATTTCGCCTCATCGGGTCGGCTCACGTCGATGACGAAGATGTCGATCAGCGAGCGCTGCGCGTCGAGCAGGCGGTCCTCCAGCATCCCCCGTAACGCTTCCGGCGTTTGCGGCTGTTCAAGACCGTCCGGATGGGCATGCAATCTCCCATCCCGTACGTCGCCGAACCAGAGCACGATGTAGGCGCCGCGGCCTTTCGCCTGCCAGTCAACGGCATATTTCGCGTCGAGCTGGTCCATTGCGGCATCCCATACATCCCGGCGCCACTGGCCCTTGATCTCGACCGGCAGCTTGATCGCGTTGCGCGTCAGCACGATGTCAGCCCGGTTACCACCGGGCATGTGGCCCTCCGGCTCCAACCGGATCGAGTCCGGCAACTGTCCGGAAAGATGCTCGATCATGCGGTTGCGACAGAAATTCTCGGCCTTGGGGAGAGCCCCCGCCCAATAGGCCTCCCACATGTCAGTGTTGCTGCCGCGAATCTGCTCCTGAAGCCTTTCGATCCGGTCCGCGAACCATACCCGCATGTCGTCGATGCTCTCGGGCAGGCCGTCCCTCACCGAGGCACGAAGTTCCTCAACCGTTGGGGCGGCATACTCTAAGCGTCTCCTGGCCGACCGCTGACGCTGGAGCGATTGCCGCGCCATTTCGACATAGCCTTGCGGCCCGGCTGCGCTCAGCCTTTGCAATGCTTCTGTTGCCTCGGAGGACGGCCTTCCGGAGATCTCGGAAATCACCTTCTCGATGAATTCGGCTGCGTCCTTCGCATCGCGACCATCTCTTTGGGCTGCGCTCACGAACTGCGGGGTTGCTGGCCAGCTCCCGCCGAAGGCCTCCACAACAAAGGCCAGTTGGGTGACGCTCAGCCTGTTCAGGCCGAATCCGAAGGTGGACATGCGGTCAAGCTCATGTCTTCCTGGCGGGGCGATCCGGTCGAGGATGAACCGCAGAAAGTCCGGATTGTCGGCGGCTTCCTGGTTGAGCACCTCACGGCAATTCTCGAAGTCGACGACATAGTCCGCCGACAGCCAGAACAGTCTCGTTTCCTCATCTGGATGGTCTTGCGCCCTTCTGTCAATGACGAGTTCGCGCGCCAATCCTGGATGGGCGTTCTCGAGAGCATGGGCGAGAAGTTCTGCCAGTTTAGAAGGGGACAGCGCCGGATAATTGCACAGCCACTCGACGGCGAGCCGACCCGCAAGACCGGCAAGCCGGGGGTTGTGGGTAAGCTCGAACAGTTCGTGGATACGGTCCGTCTTTCCCTCCAATTGAGGCTCAATGGCGGTGCGGAAATGCGCCTCCCAGTCCGCCTCGTTCCTGAACAGCGCCGTCTCAAGCGCATCCCCGACGCCCATTCGTTTGAAGCAGGGCACCATCCACAGTTGCTGTAACGACATGTAGGCCGCTCCGAGCGTGTTCCGGTCGATCCTGCCGATGTCGAAGCCGCGGCGCAGCATTTCGGCGATGCCGCAGAGCATGGGGAACCGGCCTATCCATGGTTTTCCATCGCAATGCAGTCGGACGATTTCCCCAGGGCTCGGAAGATCGTCGCAATCCAGCACCGCTACGAAACCTCCCAGAACCTTGCCACCCATTTCGTCACCTAGAAAAGCGCATATGCGGTCTTCCGGAGACACTTTGGAGTCCAGCGGAGATGCTCCGGGTTCGAACAGGTGTTTGCTGTCCATACGAATGGACAACCCAGCATAGACCTCGGCTGGCAACCCGAGGACTTCAAAATCGCCGGCTGCAATGGCCTTCAACCTCTGGGCGAGTTCGTCCTGATGAAATTGGCGAACACGCCGCCGTTCCGCCTGCTCTTGCCTTCTCCGTTCCTCTTCCTCGGCCCTTCGCTTCAGATCCGTGTCGTCCGACATGTCATCGACGATGGCCAGCAGTTCCGGATCGCCGTTTGCCGCCTCGGCAGCGGCATCGCACAGGACAGCCGGCAGGCCGCCGGTGGAGCGGTCGAGCAACAGCAAGCCGCAGAAGGTTTCCGCATCGACCCGGTCGTCGCATGTGCGCTCGCGCAACGCCCTCATGAGGCCCGCGAGGTCCTCTACGGACGGATACAGGTCGAGCCCGGCAGCTTCGAGCCTCCCGGAAGCTACCCCGATCCTGTCCACTCCGGGTCCGAGCAGCACGCGCTCCAGAAGAGCCGCGCGCAGCGTGCCGTTCTCGCGGAATGTCTCGGCCAACCGTTTCCTGACGTTGCTGTCGTGGGCGGCGTCTCCGTCCAGCCACCCAATCCAGCCCCATACACGCTCCGGTCCAATCGACGGCTCCTGCTCGATAACCCGGTCCGTGAGGAATCTCACCAGATCGGCAATGCTTGCCCTAGCGGAAGAATGAGCCGTTTCCATCGTAGGCCGCACCCGTTCGTCCAGTCCGTCGAGGAGTTTCGCGCCCAGGCACGCATCAACCTGGCGCAGGAAACGCGTGTCCAACCTGATCGGGAAAGATTGCCTTGCGGCGTCCCGGGTGGGGTCAAGCCGAAGACTCACCATAACGGTATCGAGCACTGTCCCTGCGGAAACGGCGTTCGCTCCGATGCCGGCGAGGGTCTCCCATGCAAGCCAATCGGAAGCGCAGTCTTCCCGTTGGAGAAGGCGTCGAATTTCGAAGTCCCAATCGATGGAAGCATCAATCGCCCGGAGCATCCTCCGCGCATATGACCGGACCATCTCATAACGGCCGCAATCGAACGCGATCGCGACCAGATACGATTCGAGTATCCGCGCGAGGTCCGTTCCGGGAAGTGCCTTGACCAGAAGTTCGCCGATTGGCTTGAAGAAAGGTTGGTTTTCGATGATGTAGAGGATCTCGTCCTTGAGCTCCACACGCATCAGATGCGATGCGGGACTGCGCTCCCATTTTGGCGACAACATCTCTGCGTCTATCCACGACAACCCCTTTAGGGCGGCGAGCAAGTCCCGAACTCTATCGAGGTCAAGCGTTTCGGCGGCGCCGCAGACCAGCACGGCGTAGGGATCGGTCTCAATGCAGCGGTCGGCCAGCGGGCCGCCGAAATGCGGTATCCATCCGTACAGTCCCCGCAACGAGGCCGAGACCGTGTTGGCTCGCCCGAACAGGGCGAAAATCCTTCTCTCTGAAACTCCTTCGTCACAGCAGCGCGCGAGCCATTTGGCGCCGAGATACTCCGCCACCGCGCGATGGATGTGCGTGAAGCGGTTCTCGCCTTCCGCCTGAAACAGGCGGGTCCTGAGTCCGTCCCTTGCCGCACCGCCTGACGGAAGCTGCGCGACGTCTACGACGTTCAGACAATCTTCGGGCGTCTTCTTGGTAGCGCCCGTGTAAACAGCGATGCGATCGCATATCAGCTGTGCGGAACAGACGGCGCCGGCGGCCACCAGGAGTTCGTCCTCGGTTTGGCTGGCATGCGCGTCGATTTCATGGAGGGGGTTCCTCTCCTCAAGCATCACCCGACAGGCGCGGTCGAACAGTTGGGCGCGTGTATCGGGAAGGGTGCCTTCCTCTTGCATGACCTCTCCGAGCATTCGCAGGGTCAGGGGATTTTCGTAAAGGCTCCCGATCCCGCGGTCATCGAGGTGGTCCAGAAGACCATCCGCGTCGATCCCTGGAAATTCATTCGACAGAAAGGCCAGTATATCTTCGTACGAGAAGGGCTGAAGTCGGAGCAGCACCGGCGCTGCGCCGTAATCCTGCTTGATCTTCGCCCGGTCTGCGGCGCCCATCCAGTCGGCTTCCCGGCAGGACAGGATGAAGGGCGGACAACTCATTTTCGACAGCTGTCGGAGTACGGCACCCACGGGGCTGCCATGCTCACCGGTAGCAATTTCGTCAACGCCGTCGATCACGATGCGTTCGCCCTTGTCGATCAGCGAAGCGGGATCCGCATGCCTTTCGAACTTCCCCGCAGGAACACATTGCAATCCGGGCTGATCACCTAGCCACTTCGTTAGTTCGGTTTTTCCCAGACCCGGGTCGCCGAGGATTACGACGGGCTCACGGATCGTGGAGACTTCGTCCTCGTGGACCTCCCCCCGGTGCCCATTCGGATCCTTGTAGACGAGCGTTCTTTCGATCCTGACCGTCATCGGAATCCATGATTCAGGCGATTCGGGCGGAATTCGTTCGGCTGCACCGCGGTAACGATTCGGTCGTGCCGAGATGTTGGTACGAGCTGGTCAACGGCGCGATGGGCCGCCGAGCGAGGGCATCTGATGAACGCCCGTCACGGTCTCACCCGCTGGCCGGTTACCAGCATCGTTGAACCCATGAGATATCATTCGGCAAAGGGTCCGCACTCGAGTAAATCAATTGTTCGACCCGCCCAATCCGTCCTTGTCGACCAGAAAATATCCTCGGCAAGGGACTGAAGGCTCGAGGACGATAATTCTTGACCAAGGCCAAGAATGGCCTTCGGCACCAGAAAGTTCGTCGACTATCGACTTCATGGCTATCAGCAGGCGTTTACCCTCATTGGTTCCGTCGAACGTAAAGTTCTCGCTACTGAAGACACGATCAACCAAGGCGAGCCACCAAGTGTCGAAATGGTTCCTGCGGTTCGAGATGTCGATAGACTTTTTTCTGACGGCACGCGTGAGGTCGTTCAATAGCTTGTCCCGAACATGTCCTCCCGTCATGCCGGAGAATCCACCGAACACGAACCTCGCTGGTCCCTCGGTCGGCTGAATATGCACGAGTCGAAGAGACAATCCGCAAAGCAGTCGGAGATCCTCGATTCCCGCAGGCATGGTATACGCTTTGGTATAAGGCATGAGGGCGTCGCGGACTTGCTCCTTCGTACGTTTCGCCTCGGGGAAGGACCGCGACGGCTCGTATACCCAAAATACGCATAGCGACAATCCGTTACCAGGCGGTCCGAGGTCGCTCAGTACGTCTTCAACAACCGGCCCCAACGAGTGAAGGGACGTTTCGTCTCCCTCGCTCAGTCGGGTCACTTCGACCGCGATGCTGCCGTTGAACACGAAATCAGGAGGATCGCACCGCGGCCGACAGACAGATTCCGGGTCACCCGAGAGGGCAACGAGCCACTCCCTGGCCAGTCTTTCGTCATCGTTTTCGGGATTGCTCATGATGGTGGAGTTACTTCCTTCGAACGCCTTGCAAAATGACGCTGTCGATCTTTTCGATAATGGCCACCCCGTCACTGTAATACACGGGCGCACCAAAATTGGCCTCGCTGTCCCTCACTTCCCAAAATAATCGCGGAAAACACCTCTCCGCTTTGATTCCCGTCGTCCGGCGTGAACAAAACGGCGTTGTCCACTCCTGCCGCCCGCCAATCGACCCCTTCCACCAGTTCGCGGTAAGGCTTGTAACCACAATCTACGGGTATGAAGGCCCGCATGCACTTGAGCCGATGGTGTCGGAAATAACCAGCAAGTACTTCCTCAAGCACACGCCCTGGCCACCTGCAAAGCATGAGGGGAGCGTCATAGAATCCGATCGGCTCACCTGCGAGCACGACGCCGTAGCCGCCGCTCAAGATCAGGAGATGCAGACCCTTCTTCTCTACGCGTTCCAGTGCAGCACTAGCCGCACGGTAGAATCTACCCTGGTATCGCTTCCATGCCGGGACTAGGATTTGCTCATTGAGTCTCGCCGGTCCACGGTTTGCGCGTCGTGCGCAATTTAGCCGCTTCGCAAGGTCCGTTGGGAGGCTCTCTGTAATCCGGGGACCGAATTCGACATTTTCGACGCTCTTTGCCTTCTTACGTGTACAAGGCACAACGAACAGGGTTTTCGATAATCCATCCCCTTGGCCCATACTTGTACCTTCCTCAGACGATGTATTTGTAAGTTGGTACTGACCGCGCGGCCGTAACGCGCGGTCAACGAACCTCGCTTTTTTCGTCGCACTGACGCGCCGCATCGCGAAGGGTCTTGCCGGCCTTGAAGGACGGCGCCGTCGAGGCGGCGATGTCGATGCTTTCGCCCGTCCGCGGATTCCGTCCCGCGCGCGCCGGGCGGGTCCTGACCGAGAACGTGCCGAACCCGGTGAGAGCGACCGAATTCCCCCGCGCGAGCGCGTCCTGAATCGCTTCGAACACTCCGTCTACCGCAGTCGCCGCCTCGGCTTTCGACAACGAGGTGCGGATCGCCACCCGGGACACCATGTCGGATTTGTTCAACTCTCCATCTCCCTCGACCGCAATCGGTCTTGTCCGCTCACCGGGGATACGCGGTGCCCGGCCCCCTCGGTTCGCGCCCGGCCCCTTCGACGGGTCCGGTGACCCTGTCCACCCTACCATAGCGGTCGTCTTCCGAGCCGTCAGTCGTCACGGCGCCTGCGCACGCGCACCACGCCCGTCGAGCCGCCGTCTTCCGCAGCGACACTCCATTGCCGTGGTCTCCCCCGAAGCGCCGTTCTCCAACGAGAGCGAGAGCTTGGCCGGAAGTGGGGCGGCGGCTGGATGTCCGGGGGAGGGCATCGCCGCCGCTCATCATCACCGGCAACACGGAGACGGCACCATGACGGCAGCGACCGCGCCGCCCGGCAGCACGCCGTCCACGTTCCTGACGCACTTCTTCGGCAGCGGCCTCGCGGACGAGCGCTACGTCGTCGAGCGGTTCAAGGCCCTCGCCGACGGCGACATCCGCCCCTGGTCCGGCGAGAACCCGGCGCCGGCGAAGAAGAAGGGCAGGCGCGGGGCGAAGCGCGCCACCGCCAGCCTGAAGGCGGTGAAGGATCTGCGCCCCGCGCGCACCGAAATCATCGTCTGCACCGGGCTCAAGACCCGCGGCGGCGTCCAAATCTGGGGCGACATCGCGACGGGGATCTTTCACGACCGCAGGCAGCGGGGCTGACGGCGCCCGCCGCGGACGTCCGGCCGGCCACCCGGCGGCCGGGCGTTCCCCGCCCCGATTCCGACCCCGGCAGGGAGGATACTCCGATGACCGAACAGGACATCGAAACCAGACGGGCGCGCGATCTGGAGCGCTATCACAGGCAGACCGCGGAGCGCCGCGCGCAGGGCTTGTGCGTGAAATGCGGGAAGCGCCCGCCCGAGCATGGACGCACCCGGTGCGAGCCGTGCGCCGCGAAGAAGCGGCCCGCCGACCGCGCCCGCCATCACCGGCGCACCGCCGAGCGTGTCGCCCGGGGGCTCTGCCCGAAGTGCGGCAAGCATCCGCCCGCGCCCGAGCGCAGCCAGTGCGAGCCGTGCCTGGAGATGGACCGTGCCGCCGGGCGGGCCAGGGACGCGCGGCTGCGGGCCGCCGGCATTCCGCGCCGCGATCCCGAGAAGACCCGCGAGTACGAGCGCGAGCGCGCCCGCCGCGAGACCGAGAGGCGCCGGGCCGAGGGCTTGTGCACATCATGCGGCAACGCGCCGACGGCCCCGGGCCGTGTGACCTGCGAGCCCTGCCTGGAGCGGCGCCGCGCCGAGGACCGCGCCCGCTACGCGGCGGGCAAGGCGGCGGGGAAACCCTACGGCGGGGCCAACGTCGAGACGAAACGAAGGAGCGCCCGCGCCAAGGGCAGGCGGCGCAGGAAGGCGTGGCGCGAGGCCGGGCTGTGCCTGCGCTGCGGCAAGCCCCCGGCGGTCGAGGGTGGCAAGATCTGTGCGACCTGCCAGGAGAGGCGCCGGGCGAAGGAGCGCCGCAGGTACGCCGCTCGGCGCGCCGCCGGGCTCTGCACGAACTGCGGAACCCCCGCCTTCGACGGCCTGGCGTATTGCGGCCCCTGCGCCGTCATCCGCAACGCCCGCCGGCCGACGGAGCACAAGAACGAAGCCGCGAGACGGAAATACGCCGAACGGCGCGCGCGCGGGCAGTGCACCGATTGCGGCGAGACGTCCCAGGGCGCCGCACGTTGCGAGCCGTGCGCGCGGCGGTCGTATGAGCGTTCCACCTACTTCCGCGGGATGCCGGCCTATCCGCCGCAATACACCGTGGTCGAGCTCGACACCGGCGAGGACCTGGGGACCTGGGACAGTTGGGAGGACGTGGCGCTGTGCCTCGCCTTCTCCCGCCTCTCCCTCGACCAGGTCACCGTCATCACGGACCAGTCGCCGGTCGGCACCTGGGCGGCCTGGGAGTGAGCCCGCGCTCCCGGCCGCCGCACCGCCCACCGGGCCGGATGCAGACGTCTTGCCGGCCCGCGGTCCGCACGGGGGCCGGCGGCTCCGCAGTCCCCGGCCCCCCGGGGGCACGTGCCGCCGGCCCGCCGTCCGCGAGCCTGTCCCCAATCCCGAAGGAGACGCTCCATGAGCACCGACACCCTGTCCGACGACCCCGTCTACGTCTTCTGCCCGGAACGCGAGCCCGATGACGACGCCCCGTGCCGCATCCTCATCCTCGTCGAGGACATGACCGTCGCCGTCCCGACCGCGCTGGTCGGTCTCACGCGAGAGGACGGGGTCCGGCTGTGCAACCGGCTGAACCGCAGACTCGGGTTCGACAACGCGACATGGATCGCGCTCGCGGAGCGGTTCGCGCGCCGCGCCGGCGGCGGGGTGCGTGCCCTGCATTGACTCCGCCCCCAGGCGACCGAGCCGGACGGGGCGGAGCAGGCTGCCGACCACGGCCGGTGCGCTGGCCCGCGCATCGTCCCAACGCGCCGTCTCCTCCCTGCCGCGATGTCTCCGCTCGTTGACGCCGTGCTTCCCGCATCCGCCGAGGCGCGCCTCCCGGCCATAGAGCCGGAGTGAGGCGAGCGCGGGGCGAGTGTCCGGTAGTGGAGAGGGAGTCGGTCTTCCTCGCTCCGGACGCGGCACAGGAGACCTGACCGATGTTCGATCTCAGCAGCGACTACGACCCCGTGACACCGGCCGGCAGCGACGTCCTCGCCGAGCTGGGCCTCGACCCCCGTTCGGTCCGCGATGCCATCGCCGACGACCGCTCCCGGCGCTGTCCTGACCGCGAGGCCCGCGCGGACGAGAGGTAGAGGGTAGCGAGAGAAGGGTGAACGAGGGGGTCGGGGAGAGAGATGCCCGGCCCCCGCACGTTCGCCAACCCATCGTCATCATCCAGACCCGAAGGAGAACCGCAATGGCTTTCGGATTGAACCGCGTCGAACTCATCGGCCGCCTCGGCGCCGACGTCACCGTCAACCACCTCACGAGCGGGGGCCGCGTCGCCAACTTGAGCATTGCGACCGACGAATCGTATCTGAATCGTCAGACGAATGAGCGGGTGGACAAGACCGAGTGGCACCGCGTCGTCACCTTCCAGGACGGCCTCATCGACATGCTGGAGCGCCACGCGAAGAAGGGCCGCCTGGTCCACGCCGAGGGCAAGCTCCAGACCCGGCGCTGGTCGAAGCCCGGCGAGGACGGCGACCGCTTCTCAACCGAGATCCTGGTCGTGCCCGGCCACAGGGTACAGTTCCTGGACAAGCCGAACGGCGCGAACGGGAACGGCGCGCAGGCCGCGGCCGCGCAGGCGCCGGTGAACGGCGAGGCCATGCCGGCCGGCGGCGCCCCGGCGCAGACCGACCAGATGGACGACGATCTGCCCTTCTGAGTTTGTCCTCTCATCCTCCCTCCACCTCGGGCGGCCGCTTCGGCGGTCGTCCGCTTTTTTTGCAGCCGGCTTCGAGTCCGCCGCCGTCGGGGCCCCGCGCCCGCGCTTCGCGCGGCGCGCTCGCCCTCCGCCCCGAGCTTCGCTCCCGCGAAGGCTCGACGGCACGCGGACTGATGGACTCGCTTCGCTCGTCATCGCCCGCGACCACGACATCGAGGGCGAGCGGGCGGCGGAACGCCTCGCCCGGCGCTGCGCGCGGGCTCGTGTCGCCGCCGCCGTCGTCGTCTCCCAGGGAGGCGGCTTGAACGACGACCTGGTCGCCCTCGGTCCGGCCGCACTCACCACCCGGCTCGCACCACTGTTCGCACCGTCGCGGTGAATCGGGGAGCGGGAGCGGAGCCGGGATTCGGGGCGAACGCCGCGCCGGCGAGAGGGAGCACGCGCGGCAGCACCATCTCGCAACGGGGAGAACACGATGAGCCACATCACGTTCAGGAGAATCACGCCCGGGGAGTCGCGCATCTACGATGCCGAGGGCGACCATGTCGGCGACGTCTACGCCCACGACGATATTCTCAATCCGGGCAAGCGCGTCTATCTCGTCTCGCTCGACGAGGACCCGCGGGGCAGGGCCACGGTGCATGACCGTTCCCGCATCCGCGAGGTCGCCGAGGCGCGGCTGGCGAGCCATCCGTATTTTCGGTAGGGCGGCGGTTCGCACAGCATGATTTGGGCGAGCCGCTGCGCGGCCGGGCTTTCCGTTCCAATCTGCGCTTCGCTCCGATTTCCACTGCAATCCCTCTCGCCTTCGCTCCCTGGCGGTCGCTGCGCGCTGGCGCTTGCATGGTGCTGGCCACGAGGGCGTCGCGTCCATCGAGGCGCCCGTGCTGGCCGAACCGCTCAAGGGGGCCGTGCCTGCATCAAACAAAGCTCTCTCCTCTGTATGTCCCATCGTGCCACACGTGCTCAGTGCGCCAACCCCGCCTGCGGCGGGGTCCTCCACTCCGCTGCGCTCCGCTCCGGCCGGGACTGGGAATGAAACGGCGCTGCGCGCCTAGTCCCGATGCGGCGCGCGACCGTGGCTCAGTCGCTTCGCTCCCTGCGCCCGCACCACTCGCGCACCGCATCGGGCCATTCA
>MKWU01004740.1_pt1 | contig 15662 bp, 11 predicted proteins | sample 809101 | NCBI WGS metagenome assembly MKWU01 (sample SAMN05860141, study PRJNA318959) | sponge metagenome | host: Aplysina aerophoba | place: Slovenia: Piran, Adriatic Sea, Gulf of Piran | collected 2013-05-07 | reverse complement strand
AACACTAATGTCAGCTGAAAACAATTGATGTATACGATTAGGAAAGTATCTAAATGATTTTACTGCTTCAAACATGGCTCTTCAGAAAGCCAGGCAGCGCTCTTTCACCTTCATCCACTCCGAAAAATGAGAAACTTGTTTGGAGGGGCACTGGCATTATTGGCGCACTGTTTGCAAGTCCTCTGGGCAGCTTTACTACTGTTTTTTTCAGTCACTAAATTGCATGGCCCACTCAGTCATCCTTTAGGTGAACGTTTCATATTATAGCGAAGGTTTTAATTAGTACGGCTTTTGAAGAAAAGTGTGCAATTCTTTACCATACACAATTAGCAAGCACTATCTGTATTGCTAAATGAATATTGTAGTAGCTATCTGTGTGAATGAGGGAAGCACATGTGTGCACTTTATCCATTGTTTTGCAGCAGTGGGCTGTTGGTTGAAGGAAGCTAAGGCTGATGTACAATGTCTTCTTGTCATGGCCAGTGATGAAGCAAGGCATGAAGAAGCACGCCAGTCTCTGCTCAGTATTCAACAGGCTGCAGTCGAGAAATGGAACTCTGTTGACAGACTTAGATGTTGTGCATCAGATTTTGCTAAGGAGAGAGATGTAAGTGGCTATGTAGGCTATTAATTAATTACTGTTAAAAACTGTCTATTCATACCCCCATTCCCTCTCTGTATAGTACACACGCACTTGCATTTCACCCTTCAACGCATGTGTGTTGCGTCCATGTTTCAGGGACGGGACTGTGCAGTTTGACACATTTATCAACGTATCTACGACAATGCATGTGACTACGCATGATGTACTTCTGACTCATTGAAAGAATCTTTGAATAATCCAGCACTCATAGTACATATCTCCATCATCCAGGAAGAAAGCCTTCCTGTTAAAAGCGAGACGTCAGCACCGTGCGTAGAATGTTATGCAATCATTTATTGAATCATTTTGTTCAAAATATGATGTAACATAAGAAAGTCACTGGAGCATCCTGTGATTCAGGCTGTTGGAGAAGGCAGTATTGAATGCTGTCTGTAAATCGCTGTGTTGCATCTCAGATCAAGCAAATGCTTCACAACGAAGGCAGATTTAGTTAGGTAAGGCTATTTTCTAACTTTCCATGTAGTGGCTTTTGCCTTGAGGTGTAAGTCGTGAGCAATGCGGTGTGAAAGCTTTTGTTGCAAAGAAGGACTTTAATTTTCGAGATGTAACTTGCCAACGGTTTGGTTTATCATTTGCTGCTACATGGAAAGTTTAATCGTGTGATTGCACACTGTTCTATGCCCTCTGATTCACTCTCAACCTCTCCACCTAATGTCTCACGGTGATATTGTGTGTTTTTAGTGGTAATCTCATCGGCACCGATTCTCCATCTTGGACGCAAACACTGAAACAATTCTTGTATACACGTGAACAGTAATGCAGTTTCATTTTCATGCACATTTCGTTCTGTTCAGGCCTCACCTTTAGGAGAAATTGTAGGGAAAGCGAAGGTTAAAAATCAGCCGCACGAAGCCATATTATGTACATAAGGGACGTAACTCACATGCATACCATTGAAGGAACCTTTTTATACATAATGTATGAACTACCATTTCAACTTTTGATGCCTGTATGTAGGTAACTGTTCATTCAACATTGACTGTCTCTTGTTGCTACTGGAATCCTAGTCTTGGTTGCATAACATCTCTACTGCATCATTCATATCTGGTTGTTGGCCTGTGGGTATCTCTGTTAAAAGGGATGTGAACTTCATTTTGACATAGTGCTACCGAGACCTTACTCAAACTTTGCAGTGAAACACAATGTTCATTTAACCTTGCACATGGTACAGTCACATAACTGTCAGTCAGATAACTGCAGACATTGGTATCGAAAGCTGTCTATTGTCCTGTACAACTGTAAGTCTTCCTCAAATTGCTGCACAACTATTTGTGGTTTATCAATGTGGCTCTTGTACAGAAAATGGTAAGTATCTTGTGTTACATCCCAAATTGAAATTTCTGCAAGATACCTTTTTGGGTTAAACACACATACTGCTCTTCTGTAGCGTTTTTCTTCCACATTTGCACTCACTTCATGACTGCCTTAATGTACTTCCATAGCAAGAAATAATTTAATGTAAGTTTTGCTGGTGACAAAAATGGCGGCAGAAGTGACGCCCTGCCACGTGGTTCACCACGGAAACATCTATGTCTTCACCTAGCGATCCCCTCGCAAGCTCCCCCAGCCATACCACCCGGAAATAAACATGTCCCCACCCGACGACCGCCCCCGTTCCCTCCCCAACCTGCCTTTACGCTCCACGGAGCTAGGAATAGCAACTTTCAACGTACGCGGACTACAATCAACTACCAAGCGACAATCATTAGCACGCGATATGAAAGCCTACGCGCTCGACTTCGTTGGACTACAAGAGACCAAGATAACCACCCAACTGGTAGAGAAACTTCCCGGGAGGTATGTTTTACGATGCTTCCCTTTGTCCACTCGTCATCACGGAATCGGCTTTATTGTTTCTCCAAGATTAGACCCGCATTTGAAAAGGTACTGGTCTGTGTCTGATAGAGTAGGAGTAGCTGAATTTGTTCTGCCTGTCACTAGAAGATCAAGATCAAATAAACTCTATATGATAGTAGCCTATGGCCCACACTCCCAGTTATGTGCTGATAATCCACAGACAAGGGACAATTTTTACGACAGCCTCGACAGGGCATGGAAACAAACCAAGGAAGGCAAGTCACTGACATTTATTGCAGGTGACTTCAATTCCAAAGTGGGTTGCCAGCAATCAGTTGAAGAGGATTGCATGGGAGTACATGGTAAGGGTACGCGTAATGAGAATGGTCAGGCCCTGGTTGACTGGCTGCTTCATAGACAACTTTTCCTCTGCAATACAGCCTTTGAACACCCTAGTCGCCATCGCACTACATGGGAAGGTCGCTTCAAACCCCATGGATCCTCGACATCGGTGCCAGTCTACAATACCATTGACTTCATAGTGACTCCAACCAGATATCGTAGTCTTCTGCGTGACAGCCGTAGTTATGCGGGCACTGAAACATCCAGTGACCACCGATTGGTTATCTCCCGTGTCCGATTAAGAAACTTGTACAGAATGTGGAAGAAAAGACCAACAATCAGTGCAGATCGTATCGCAGTAAGTGAACTTGTCCATCAGAAGCCCAGACGTATCGAGTACGTGCATAGAATCAGAGAGTCCCTAACTGCTGCTGCTCTCCACCAGCAAACAAATGAGCCTGCACAACACCGTCTTGACACAGTACGACGCATTGTCATGTCAGCTGCCCGAGAAACAGTTGGAGTAATTGCACCACATTCTAATCACAAGGGCAACCACTATGATTCAGACATAGCTGCCAAGACCAGTGAGCAAAGAAACCTACGTCTCTGTATCTCCAACTGCAAAGATGAACAAACCAAGGCAGGCCTTAAACAAAAACGAAATCAGATACAACATGCAATCCGCCGATTGGCACTACACCGAGCCAATGCAATCCTGGATGCCAAAGCAGCAGAGGTAGAGAAGTATAAGAATGATACCCGGATGTTTGCAGCCATGAAGCACCTAGTTCCTCGACCACGGCAAGCTCTTACAGTACACGATAGCAATGGCAGAATTTTAACAAACAGTTCATGTAAAATCAAGAGAGTGTCAGAGTGGTTCCAATCACAATTCAATCCATCTGCAGTTCAACGAATTACCAACGAAGCCTTTGTGACAGGACCACTTGTCTGTCCCATTTCTGAGACTGAAGTTGAGAATGCCCTGCTTCGACTAAACAACAACCGCGCCTGTGGACCAGACGGAATTGCTGGTGAACTGTGGAAATACTCTGCAGGAGCAGTCTCTGCATCGCTGGCAAGCATATTCAATCAGGCACTACAAGAAGGGCAATCCTTGGACCTTGGCCAAGGCACCCTCATACCTCTACAGAAACCTGGCAAGCCACCAGGCCCGCTCACTAGTGTGCGTCCTATAGTACTACTATCTACTATTCGCAAAGCACTTTCTCTGATTGTACTGACTAGAATTGCCGACCGTGTAAGCCACTACCTAGATCCCAGCCAAAGCGGTTTCAGACCAAAGCGCAGTACAGCAGATGTCATCTGGTGTGATAGGTGGCTGGCAGCAACTAGTCAGAGATATGAGTGGTCATGTCATTTACTTGGTATTGACATGAGCCGGGCCTTTGACACCATTAACCGACGCAAGTTACTCCAAGTTATGGATACCATAGTAGATGAGGATGAAGGAAGGATGATCAGACTACTGTTGGACAACACCACTCTGGCAGTACAAATAGATAACATCACAGGCAAACCATTTGAAGCAACGATTGGAACACCCCAAGGAGACTCTCTCTCTCCTATCCTATTTGTGTGCTACCTAGAAGCAGCACTAAGGGATGTAAGAGCTCACATCCAACCAAGACCATCAGCCGATACGTACATCCCAACAGAGACAGAGTATGCAGATGATGTCACCTTCATCAGTACCAGCTCAGACTATCTGCAGGAAGCCCTACCCATGATCCAGACCAGGCTCCTTGAGTGGGACCTACATGTCAACGAAAACAAGACAGAATGGGTAGAGCTGGTATTGTCAAACAAGGCCGACGAGAAGGGGTCTGAGGCATGGCGAAATGTGAAGGCATTAGGCTCCTTGCTAGGCGATCAGCAAGATATCTGTAGACGAAAACAACAGGCTGCAACTGCTTTTCGAAGGATGATGGCACTCTGGTTTCGCAGAACACAAGTCAGCGAGAATAGACGAATCCGACTCTACAAAGCGTACGTCCTACCAGTCCTCACATACAACATTGGCACATGGGGCATCACCCAAAGTGAAGCAAACAGACTAGATGCCTTTCATCGCAAACAGCTTCGCTTTTTGATTGGTGTCTTCTATCCGGACCACATCACCAACTCTGCCCTATACAACCGCTGCCGTTCTGAGCCCATTTCAACTATTGCTCGACAGGCCCGCTGGCAACTATTTGGTCACATATTGAGACTACCTATTTCAGTTCCAGCCAACAAAGCCATGACGACTTACTACAGCAAGCCCGGTGCAGGTAGACGAGGGAGACCGAGAACTACGCTCCCAGTTGTGCTAAGTGAAGACATCAAGTGTACAAATTACCAGCTCAAGACATCAGCAGACCTAGAAGTGCTAAGGACCAAAGCACAGGCAAGGGAAGAGTGGACAGACCTGATAGAACAGATCACTAGGACCTAGGCGAAAATGACTGGTGCATAGAACAGATATACTCTGAACCCTATACCCACCACCATTAACGCGAACAGGTGTATTATTATTATTATTTGCTGGTGACATCAAAAGAGCACAAGATTTGCTTGACCTCTAGGAATTGTAGTATGGTATGTGACAATCCAACGTTATTGTACCATTTTTATGAAACGAAACGAAAACAAAACGACCTTTTCTGTTTTACAAAACACCCCACCCTTTTAGACGAAATGGACAGATGGTTCTAAAACGATTCATCGCTGAATAAAACGATGAAGAACGATTCGCGCCCTATTGCATCTGCTCCTTCGCGCCCTGTTACTGCTACTCCTTTGCTGAGATGTTCCTGTGCCCACTGGAGAGGCTTCACTTTATTTTGCTGGTGAAGCAACTGGCAGCCCAGAGCAGCGCGACACCTGAGGACTGTCTTCAGAGTCATGGTATGGCCGTGGCGTAAAAGTAGAGCATGCAACTGAACCGCAGTCGTTTCATCGTTGTCCCTCATCTGCCGCTCAACGAGTGCTTTTACAGCCGCCGTTATCTTCATTGGTTGGCCTTCTCTCGGATGTTATTCATATCCCTGTGCTTCTGTAGAAACCTGTGTATCCTCATTCAGTTAGCTATCAAACCCTCTTCTCGTAATATGCGGCAGATAGTTGGTGGCTTGTAGCCCATTCGCGTGAAGTGAAGAATTCGTTGTCTCTTGTACCTGCTGTGCATCTCTTGCCACTTGTGAAAGGCAGAAACAAATCGAATCAGCTACCCTTTTATACAGCGTGCCAAATCGTATATGCAGACCGCACGATTATTTGTTTTCCACGCCCTCCGTTCTGCCAGAAGGCAGTAAAACAAACAGACGAAACGGATCGTCCGTTTAAGCAATTCGACCTTTTCGTATAAATGAAACGGAAATGAAACGAAACGATAGTGTTATATTGTCACATACCGTATATCATTTAACAGCAGACAATATACTATTTTCATTGTAATAGAGATGTATGTTATGTATGTTGATCACTATCCTTCCATGTATGTTATGTGCTTACCTGTGCAGAAAGTTGTTGTCATGCTTAATGGCCAGAAAACGGTTCCTACCTCTGGCATTGAGAAAGGCAGTTCATTGATGAAACAGGCTCAAGAAGTATTGCAGGATTGGGAGTGGATTGTGAATCAGTGCATTAATGTGCTTCAAGAGTGGTTCACAATAGTACTTACTTGGAAAGTTGATGAGGTAATTTGTAGGACACGCGTTTGTAGTGCCTTTTTTTGTTGTTTACTTAGCATTGGGTGAATTTAGAGCTTGGCTATACATAACTGCTGGATGCATGTGTGTTTGTGTATATGTGTGCATATTTCTGCAGTTGTGCATAGTCATCCAGTTCTTTCCATTGCTCTGACATGTAGTCATGTCCTAACCTGAGACTGAAGACAGCAATTAGTTCGAGTTGGGGTGGTAGCCCCACTAGTTTTTTAACTCGAAATACTTGTTTGTCTTACTCCCAACACACATATGTCTACCTTCTGTTCTGCAGGACTTCTCTTCCAAAAGGGAAAAGAGGGCAAGTTTCGTGCACATCTGCAACTCTATTTTTGAAGTGCTCAATCGTATTCTTGAGACATGTACCAGTGCAAGTGGCCTTGATCTGCCTGCACTACGGACGAAAAAGGATGATGCAAACCATCACTGGCTCAGTATGTGCAGCCATAGTGAGGTGTGTTCCTTTTTCAACATGAATCATGATACTTGTGAAGTACACAGTTTGGCCTAGGAAAGCAAGTCACAGAATATAACAATATGGAAGAAATGCGAGTAAATATGTAAACAAGCGATATCTCTCTATGTGTTGTTATGCGGGCACCATCATCCATCCCTGGCTCGCAAGCTCATGCACATGAACATGCTATAGCTGCCTGCTAAGAGCACCATTGCACAGACCCTTAAGGCACGGCTACTAAGTAGTTGCAGTATTGTGGCCTGCTTGTGACCATATATACGGCAATTGGAGACAAAGAATCGCGGCCACATTGGTGGCTCGCGTGGCTGAAATCCGCGTTAGAGCATAGGCCATGAGTTCAAGCGCCAGGTTGGGGTTCTTTTTCTCTGGGCGCCACTTTCAAGCCGTGTAGTTAGTGAAGCTTGTGCAATGGGAAACCCTGCTGTTTCAGCACATTTTTACTGTATTTCTGTGGCCACGCATGTGACTGCACTTTACAACTGTGTGAATCAACAGGATAGTATAAATGTATAAGAATCAAGAAGAGCATTGTATTCACAGGTAGATTACAGTGCATGAAGTGAAAGGCGACACATTGTCACCAGAGCTCTGTTTGAGAGTATATTGTTGTTCTGTCTACATTTCATGAAATTCCAAGCAACAATGCCGGCGAACCTTTAACCTGTGTTATTAGCAAATTGGTGACTTGATACCTGTTATGAGCTTAATATTTGTTGCATTTTGTTCTCAGTTAGTATGTATGCAACACTATACTACCTGTATATGTACACTTACCAATGTAATATCTATCCATCTATGATGCAGACTCTAAAGGAACTTCGTCAGCTCAATGACTGGGTGATTGGTTTCCTAGATGAGCTGTCCTCCCAACGCCCTCTTGCTGACACTTTGGAAGGAGTCCAGTTGCAGAAGCTGTGGTACCAGGTGAGAGGGGAGGGCGAAGGAATTGTGTACAAAAAGTGCAAGCTAGGAGGTTATACACAAAGGTGTTGCAGAACATGGTCTGTACTTTGCAAAAAACATTTACAGAAGAAACTGGAACTACGTACCAATTCAAACATGACTGGCTCTTCTTCGACTCCTGTGGGTATTGCCGGTGCCTGAATGCTGCTAGTCAGATATTTTGGGTCTTCTAAAATCAGCATCATGCAACTGTGAATGTCTTCTTAGCTGTAGTCAACCCTTCTTTGACAGTGCCTTTTTACCATGCAATATACAGTATACGGTAGATGCAAATATTATGTTTCCAGGCGAAGTTCGTTCTTCGTGAACTACACCTGAAGTTCATACAAAGTTGAGGCGAAGTTTGTACGAAGTTGTGGAGTAGTTCTTTTGAAGTTGGGATGAAATTTGTACGAAGTTGAGGCAAAGTTCAACCGAAGTTGAAGCGAAGTTCATACGATGTTGAAGCGAAGCTCGTACGAAGTTGAGGCGTAATTCATAATACGGTACGTGTCATAATAAAGTTTTCATCCAACGCCACACACGGATACAGGTACAGGTGTCCGACAAATGCACAAACAGACGTCCGCCAGATGCACAAACGGGCGTCTGAGGCAAATGGATACAGGTGTCCAACAGATTTTGAAATGGGCGTCCGATAGAACGAGTATGGATCATACTATGACTATAGATAGTTGTCAAAAATGCTGGCGCATACCTGCGAATGGCACCCGCAAATGACGTGCATATTAAATCGATCGAATCGGCCTACAAAGGTGTCACGTATTTTGACAAAGGAGTTTGACAGAGAGAAGATGAACATCCATTTGCCACTGAGATCTACCCAAGAAGAAGCAGGTTGGTTCACCCTACAAGCGAATTGTTTATAGCGTTGGAACGATACTCACGTATCAGTGCCATTGGTCATTCTTCGTTCCCCAGAAGACCATGCTCTGGTGTATTGGCCAGAAGAGGACTGCACTACTATCCTCTACATCAGCAGCGCGGTGGATCCGTCTTCTTCGGTAGTCGGCAAACTCTGCGCGGTGCAAATTGGCATAGGTATGTTCCATATAAATTATTGTACGAATGTGCACGCACGCGCTGCCTGATTACAAATAATACACTAGGTACACGTAATAATACTACGTACGTCGAATCTAGTGCATGCACACCAGCATTGACATTAATTGCACCTTGCAACAACCTACCACAGGAACAAAGGGAGCAAAGGGAACAGAGATGCAGGAACTTGAGGCACAGCTTCTAGACGGATCATTGCAGGCTCCATTGTGTCAGGATGAAGCAGAAGTACCCGAAGGCGAAATTGAAAATGAAAGGGCATCAGAAATAGCTACACCTGCAGCAGCAAGAAAGAGTTCTTCTTTGGATGTTGGCTTAACTTCTCTTCTGATAAGCTTTTTCAATTCATGCCAAAGATTGGGTCCAGGTCTGGTGATTCTGGGGGTCTTGTCCACCAGTTAATGCCTTCTTGGTGAATTTTCTTGCAATCTTCGAACAATGTTTTGGGTAATTGTCTTGGACAAAACGATGGCCATCTGGATATACATCCTTAATGAACGGAAGAAGTGATGCTCTCAAAATGGATATGAACAAGGGAGCATTCATTTCCCCCTTTTTCACACTGGCTAATGCCCGCCCAAACATGGACCTTGAGTTGGTTCTTTGGCTTTGGTTTGCAGCGAGGTTTGCAACCTTTCTTGTAACTGCACGTCTGTCTGTGGGTTTGAATTTGCACTGTTGTTTCGTCAGTGTATATGATGTCTTCAAAAGTCATTTCCTTGTTTTCCTATGCAAACTTCAGCCTCTTTCTTCTCCTTATTCACATCATGAATCATTTGACAGTAGCTTGTCCCCTATGCGAGATCCTTCCTCGAACGTAGTACACTTGATACTGATGCTTCTACTCCCTCTGCTTTCACAATCCTGACTAGCTCCTCCCCAATGGTTTCTTGGCTTGTGAGAAATACTTCCAGTCTCCTGTAGCAACGAAGGAACTTAGCTACACCCACCTTGGTAACCGAGTATCACTCTTCTGCCAACCATCGAGCGATTTGTGCTCCTTCCAACGATAGTAAACAAAGATTCTTTGCTTCACGTAGTCTGAATATACCATCCTGAGAAGACAAAAGTAACATGTTGATCGTTCCGCGAGCATATGAAACAATGCGCACCTTCTGGTACTGATTTGGTGCTTTACCAAAACCGGCATACTTTGGCTACGGGCTTACTGACGATGTTAACTGGTACGGGCGTTCCACAAGCACGGTGTTCGACAGGTACGGGTACGGGCACACCGTAGGAACAGCAATGGGCGTTCATACGGGCATTCAGCGGAAGCTTTACTATGACATGTACCGTATTTTAGTTGAGCAAACTGAGTACTTTAACATTTACTGTGCTACCCTGTACATACATACGGTACGTGCCAGAAAAAAGTTAGCGTACTACGGGTGAATTACGGGTACGGGTACGGGGCGTACTTGATCACGGCTACGTGCGTACACATAAATGGTTACGTGCGTAGTGGATTATAGGTACGGATGTAGTACGGATACGTATCTACGCGTACAGGCGTAGTATACATACCGTACGTACTCTCGAGTACGCCCACAGATATTTTGATCTACGAATTCCGAAGGGCATGGTGCGAGTCCAAGCCCTTTGTCATCGTGCCTACGAATAATGTCGCGCGCACGCCTTAATTCATTGTATATATCGACGCTGTTGAAGGTCGAAGTGTCAGGATCGTGTATCATCGTCTTCCTTCACGTTATCGTACGTACTTCCCTTCCTTTAGTGAGTGGCTCAGCAGTTGAAGATGATGTACTCTGATTACGTGAAGCAGAGAATTCTCTTCTACCGGTGTCTGGGAAAGAGTTACGTCCAGATTTCTCGCTGCTTGTCCAAAGAGGGGTACGCAACAACGAAAGTCGGAGTCTACAAATTCATCAAGTGATACGAAGAACGAGGGATAATCTCGCACTCACCATACGATATATCATATATAGTTCGGTAGGGAGCCTCTATACATATCTACTTCTGTGGCAAATATACCTCGGTGCTTCGTGCCTCGGTCGATTGAGAGTACGTACGGGCATAGTACGGATACGGGCGTACAAATTTAAACCTAAGGGTGTATATACCTGCGGCTACGGACGTACCGATAAATATATCACGTGCCTACATACGGGCGTAGTACGCTAACTTTTTTCTGCCACGTACCATACATACATTTTATTGCAACTTGGTCTGCGTTCATATGAAAAGCATGCACAGAAGCTCATCACCATGTAACTGTAAGAAATATATAACTATACAACAATGGCAAGTGTAGTACACGTGTTCACTCTTCAGGGGCATTAGGAATGTAAAGTTTGAGCTTCCATGTGATGTACATACATGCTAGAGTAAGTTGCTGTCATTTGCCCCTAGTGCCTGGCAGGCTTTACCTATAGCAATAAGGGACTTTTGCCACAATGGCTCAAATTCCACTTGGTTATTAAAGCGGTAGACTTCATATAGTCGTGCCTTGACTTCCTTCAGTTTTCTTGTGGAAGACTTATTTTCATGGCATCTTCACCGAAGTAGTTGTATCTTGCCAGTTGAACAGCTAGACGCCCTAATTTGACTGTGGACTGGAGCAGCGTCTGATTGCTGTTGATTACATCAGCAGCTGATTTCAATGCAGGCTGATTACATCGTGAAGCTGAAGTGATGTAGAGCTGTAGAGGGAAATTTTCAATGTCCCAAAAGGTTCCCTGTGGTTCATTCCAACAGCTGAGAGACAGGAAAAATTTCCTCAGACTCATATTGTGTAGGTCCTTGCTGGGATTCTAGCTTGTCAAGCTTGCCTTGCAGCTCGGCAATCTGGGCTGCTTGCAAGTCTTGCATTGCTTGCAGTTCCATAACTGTTTGTTCACATAATCCTCAAGTGACTGTAAAGTATACGTTTGTGCTTGCAAATCATCGTGTATCTTTTGCAGATCTAGAGCAATGGCATCATTCGATGTGGAAGAGTGTGCTGGATAGGTACTTCTGGTGAAGGGATGCCAGGAAGGGTCTCTTCCACATCTATGGCTGGTGTGGTTGCACTGGCACTTGCTCAGCAAGCTTTGTAGCACAAAGAATGGTTTCTTCCTTTTCCCCTTTCTTGTTCTTGCTTGAACTAGCCTCTGCACACTTTCTTTTCTTTGGAGGTGCAGTTTCAGTAATTTCTTCAAGCACCTCCTCATTACGTACCTACTTCTTGTGGAACTCTGGTTGCATCTTCTTCAGTTTCTCTTTCCCCCCAACTTTCAAACCAGTGGCAGGTAAAACTCTTTTACCCCATTTGACTTTTGACTTTCTTAGGCTGCAATGGTTCTACAATCTGAGAAGCCTTTACAATTGATGTCGAGTCTTCTTCTTCCTGGTAAACCAACACGTGCTGGGGAGGTCCTGAAGAAGTTCGTTATGCAACTGCACGTTAATAACTGTACTGAGAAAAAGTTGCAATTTACTGTACTTACAGCTACTTTATGTACAGCATACACGTGGGAAGCTTGTACCTTTTGCCTGAACTGCATCTTTCTTCTGGACTATTGGCTGAGCTGACATATTGGATGATGTTCCTTCTCTTCTCAAAATTATCTTTGATACAGTATCGCACCTCAGGCGCAAAATTCCTTAAATTAACACAAGCACATAGCAATGTTTACTCGAAGGTCGTCTGAGATGGACTTGTTTGAAGTCCGTACAAAGTTGGCTTCAGGTTAGATAGAGTTTAGTCCTTCAAAGGTTGACAGATGTTAACGTGCATATGCATATGAATTTAGCTCGCGAAGTTCGTACGAAGTTGCTGTGAAGTTTGCATGAAGTTTGATCCACTTTCATTCCATCCGAAGACTATCACAAGTTAGCAAATGTTCGAAGTTCGCCCAAAGTTACCTTCAACGTTATAATACGAAATTGCCCCAAAACATCATACGAAGTTGACCAAGTTTCCTTCCGAAGTTTGTGCAAAGTTACCTTGAACTTTATACGAAGTTGCTCCAAACGTACGAAGTCTAACCAAGTTTTTCCTTCTGAAGTTTGTGCAAAGTTGGCCCAAAGTTTGTGCGATGTTGGCCCGAATTGTAATGCTTGGAATTTGTTTAGAATAGAGACTTTGTGGCTTTATGCTGATTATGTACTAACTATTTGTGAAACAAGTTTCTGGGTCTAATTTGACTATACTCTTCATGTGTTGACGGTAAGGCAGATCAAGTGATATAAGATAAGTTTACTTATTCTACCTGATTGAAATTTGTTTTAGACCTTATTACTGGAGTTATAGTTAAGATCTAGTGCTTTTAAGGAAGTACGTACAAGAAGACCGAGAACAAGAGGAAGGGCATCCAATTCCCAAATTAAATTAGCTTTTGGTTTTACGAAAGCAAAAGTAAAGGAAAACAGTGTAAAAGTGTGTAGAAGAAAGCTCATAGCTGCATATATGTATGAAGCAGATTATTATATGACACAGATTACAAATAGCTACGTATGTGACTATGTGTATATTTAACACCAGCCTTGGTGAGGGAACTAAGCTCTATTCTAAGGTTGGCTAGCTGTGTTTTGCGTAGAAAAGCTTGACACGCAGTGAAAACGCAAGTAGCTAGCTAACTATTGTCATAAGCAGCACACGCTGTTGTACTCGAACGAATTATCTTCTACCTTGACTAAACAAATGCTACTGTATCTCTGCGACCTGTGTGTGTACATGTCACTACATTCTTAATTGTGTATATGTGCATGACTAGCTAGATTGTTTGGTACATCTCCAAATTAGGAATGATTCGATGAAAGGAAATTGTATGCACAGTTTGTCTGTCGTGCGACCATGCCTGAATGAAATTGTGTGTGCTCGTACTTCCTGTATGTGAATGCATTGATTTGACATGTTGTTGTGTCCTGACTTGCAACTGAAGACAGCAAGTAGTTTGAGTTGGGGCGGCACCCCAACAAGTTTCTTTTTTACTCGACATACTTGTTAACCTGTTCTTTCTTTGCTTAGCTGTTAGTTTTTTTTAAAACCGTTCTGCATAGGCTTTGCGCTGGCTTAGTATTAAACAAGTTTTTCGAGTTAAAAACTCGTGGGGCTGCCACCCGAGCCCCAACTCAAATGACTTGCTGTCTTTTGTCTGCAAGTCAGGAGACGACAACATGTCAAAACAATGAAACCACATGAAGAAAGTATGAGCACACAGTTTCACTTAGGCATAAGCACACAGACATACATTTTCCTTTCTTTGAATCCTTCCTGATTTAGAGTTATACCAAACAATCTGGCATGCACATATTATACTGCCTAGCCACATTTTATTTCTGCATTTCAACAGATAAACAAAATTAAGAATGCAATGACATGCACACATACAGATCGTAGGAACACAGTAGGAGGTGTTCCGTCAAGGCAAAAGAGAATTCATTCGAGTGCAAACAGTGTGCGCTGCTGGAGACAATACTTCCTTATACGTTTTCACTGCATGCTAAGCTTTCCTACGCGAAACAAGGCTAGCAAACCATAGTCCTGTCTATTGTTCTCGGTAGTGCTGTGAAGATTGTAAGTTGGGAAGCCACAAACTGAACATGCTGCAAACGATACGGGCACGTTATCCAAGGATAGCGTCGCTCCTGTCTATTGCCCGAGGCAGTAGTGCCAACAGAGCTGATGTTCATATCCAATGAATACAGCGTGATGTTCAGAACGACGACGAATGGCAACTTGTGCAACTTCTTTTGGTCTGTTGTGGCCTTCCTCCCTCGCGAGAGCCAAGAAAAATGGCTGCAAATGTAAGTATTACCGAACGCAATACTTTGTCTGTACTTTACAATATAAATTCTAGTACAGTTATATAATTGCAGCATCAACATTATGTATCCCTATATATATATAACTATATATATACCTATTTTCGTAACATGCAACCACACAATGGCGCAAAGTGAAAATCAGACATCACTGTAGTGACGTCTATTTAGGAATGTCCCCGGTTCAAAATGGTGGTTCCTATCTAATGTATTAGTGTGCATCGGCAAAACTGGCGAAAGGGTGGCAAACTGGAACAATTCAAGGCCATGGATAGGCTTATTTCAACGTGCGACGTGCGACAATGTTCCCAAATGCAACCTGGAGTTCACGTGAGGGAAAAGCGTCATAGTCGCTGTTACCCCATTATCACTTTTTCATATTATTATTATTATTATTATTCCCGCCGAATTTTTGCGCGCTTCTAGTGTTTGACACAAGACACCTATGGGTCCCAGTCATACACGAGGTATCTGAACCTCTAAGAAACGACCGCCGGTGGCATTCCAACTCGTACAGCATTTGGGGGAACGCTAAGTTTGCTTCCTCAATGTATAAGCATACCCCAATGCTGCCATTTTGTTACGGGACCGTATATATATACGCGTCTCATCTCGCGAAGCCAGCCGCATTCTCCAGAACAGCGGAACGTTTTCCTACCTCGTACATACGCAGTACTCGTAACTAAGCCCAGTATAGCTAGCCAAATAATGAATGTTTCTCAATAAATTACCTAGCTATAGCTAGCTAATGGCTAAACATAAGTACAATTAGGCAAAAACAAAGACGGTCCCTACATAATCAGTGTGCATCAGTATTGCTATCTAAAAAGGAAACAAACTAGAATAGAACTAGAGT